>Ga0208942_1000535_pt1 | contig 15080 bp, 10 predicted proteins | sample GreLakmeSU08MSRF_FD_187704 | JGI IMG/M metagenome (GOLD analysis project Ga0208942, IMG submission 187704) | Freshwater lentic microbial communities from great Laurentian Lakes, MI, USA - Great Lakes metaG SU08MSRF (SPAdes) | ecosystem: Environmental > Aquatic > Freshwater > Lake | place: Great... | reverse complement strand
GTGAGGGGTGATGGGTGGTGAGGTGGTGAGGTGGTGAGGTGGGAAATGGGGAGTTGGTTTGTGCGGGAGTGGGTAGGCGCAGCCGTAGGAGGGGGGTGGAGATGTGTTTTGGAAAGAGAGGGGGGGGTAGGTACAAAAAGCAAAAAATTTTTTTTAGCGTAGTTTGGAAAGTGTCAGGAGATTGGATGTAGAAGGGCGGCTAAAAATGGGTTGCAAAAAAGGTATTTATGGTATTATTTAGTTATGCAAATAGTATTTGTAAGGGAAGCGAAAGAAATCACTGGTAGCGCTGGTGAGATGCTTGGTGCAACGGGCAAGGCAAAGGGGAGAGGCGATGACGTTGTAATACCGGGTCTTGGCGTACGACGTCCAAACTCACTAGCCCCAAAGACGACCGGCAGTAGTAGCGGTGGGGGTAGTGGCGGTGGCGGTGGTAACAATGTCGGGCGGGAGTTTACGGGCGGGAAGCAAGGTGGTGGCGGCAGAATTGACCAAGCGGATTACGGAGCGAAAGATGGTGGGCAGGTTAGGAAGGGATTGGGGCGCGGGAATGATGGGCGGTGGATTAAGTTTGACGAAAACCAATCAGATGAGGATCGCGTTTCCAAATTATCGGGGGGCGATGCAGCCGCGGCGCGAATGTTGAGTATCGGCGGGAACATTGACGAGGCAACAAAGAAGCGGTTGGGGGATGCGGGGTTGCTTGAGATTGACGCAAAGGGGCGCGTGGTCATGTCGCCGGGCGCGCGTAACGCTATGTTGATGAGTCAAGATACGGCTGCAAAGCAGGCGCAGCGGATTAAGGTTGATCAGGAGGCAAAAGCGGAGGCGAAAGCGGAGGCAAAAAAGAAGGAGCGCGAGGCTGCGGCAGAGGCGAAAGCGTCTGCTCGGGCAGCGCAGCGCAAGGAAGAGCAAATTAAGGCAAAGGCAGAGGCAAAAGTGGAGCGGGATGCTGCGATTGCAAAGTCTGCTGCCGACAAAGAGGCGGCGAAGATAAAGGCGGTAGCAGAGGCGGAGGCGGCGCAAAATAAGCAGGTGGCGATGCAGCGCAAGACTATGAGTGACACGGCGGTCAAGGCTGGCGTAGCAAAGGGCGAGGTAGATTCGTTGCTTGATTTTGCGAACGGCAATGATTTGCAATTTGGCAGTCCGATGGCGCAAAAACTTTTGGAGCTTGGCTTAATCACGCAGGTACAGGGTGCGAAGGGATATATGCTTGGGGCGTTGGCGTCGCCATTTTTAAATGCTGCTATGAGCGGAAATGCGCGCGGGGCAAAAGACATGCTGGCGCAGTATGGCATGCAAAAGCGGGCGGCTGAGATGCAGGCGCAGCTAGTTGCGCCAAAGATAAATGAGATTGGCGGTCAAGCTGCAAACGTAAATGTACGAACAATTGGTGCGGGTGGTGGTGCAAAACCACTGCCTTTTACGCCGATTCTAAAAAAGACAAAAGAGGTGGGCGGTGATAAGGGGCGCATTGATTGGATTGTTTTTCCAAGGATTAGCGGTGGTGCGGGGCGCGGCGGGTTGTTGGGGGTTGCGCAAAAGGCGATAAATATTGTTTTCGGAAAGTCATAAAAACCGCTTGTTACGGCCCAACTATGGTATAAATGCGACATGCTTGATTTTTTGAGTTGGTTTACGACGACGCGAAAGGAAAGCCGTGTTGCTGCCAAGGCTGATTTTGCAGCAATGGTGAGCGCTTCGGGCGGCGGTTTGCGTGTGTTTAAGCAGGCGAACGGAAAATATCGCTGGCTTGCGATTAGTTCCAATGCATTTGTGGATGGCGACAAAGAGATTGTGTCCACAAAGGCGTTGAACGAAGATGCAGACCGCGTTGATGCGCGCGGGCCGTTGCGTTGGTGGCACGAGCCGCAGTTGGATTTGGGCGATGCGGACTTTGGTGCGATGCATGGGCGCATGCTAATTGAGAGCGGCACGTTTCGCTCGCCCGAGATTGCGATGCGTGTGGCGGCGAAAGCGAAGGAGCTTTCAATGAGTGTGGGGTTTGTCCATCCAATGTCCGAGCCTGACAGCGATGGCGTATTTCACAACATAAAAATATTCGAAAGGTCGCTGTTGCCCAAAGAGCGCGCCTCTAATCGTTTTACAAATTTCGAGATTGTGGAGGACAAAGATATGAATGAGATGAAGTTCAAGGCGCTGAAAGAATTGGTGGGCGATGCGCTTGTGGAGAAAATAATCTCCGGTGCAGAGATTTCGGAGAAAGAGGCGATGTCCGAGGGACTGCGCTACAAGGAAGCAAGCGAAAATCCCGCAAGCTATGGCACAGAGGCTGTGCTTGCTGAAATTAGGGGAATGCCGGACGACGAAGTGCTGGCACTCATGGAGCAGGTTATTTCCGAAAAGAATTTAGGCGGCGCAGAAGATGCCGCAGGAGAAACAGTTATGGAAACCACTAAGGGCAAATTTGTACTTGGCAAAAAGGGCGTCAATCCTTTTGCCAAGAAAGGCAGCGCTGCTGTTGATGAGGAAGAGGCTGAAATGGAGGAGGGCGAGGACAGCGATGGCGCTGCAAAGAAAACCAAGAAAAAGGAACTTTCAGGTGTAGCAACGAAAGCGATGGCACCAAAAAAGCCAGTGATGAAGATGTATTCGTCCAAGAAGGCCGAATCCGAAATGGTGGACGCCGAGGATGATGAGGAAGTTGCAGCCGCCGATGAGATGGCTGCGGAAGAGGACTTGGATGAGGCCGAGGTAATGGCGGTTAGCAAAGGTCATGACAAAAAGCACGGCATGAAGAATGGCATGGCTAAGAAAAAGAAAGCTTTGGGTGGTGATCCCGATGAAGACGATGACGACCTCGAGGCGGTTGACGATGTTGAGGCAGAGGATTCCGATGAGGAAGATGATGTCGATGCCGAAGAGGAAGTTGATGCCGACTCGGAGCTGGAGCAGGAAGAGGTTGCCTATATGTCCCCGACAGAACTGGCAGACCTGCTCACAACCACAATCGGCGAGGTAGTCTCGGAGCTGGGCGTTACTGAGAAAATGCAGGCGGTAACAAAGGAATTGCGCGTCATCAAGCGCGTCATTAACGAGATGGATGAGCGCCTGACGGCAAGTTCCAAGAACGTCACCACCAAAGAGAAAAATACCGCAACTCTGTTGGCTCGCCTTGAGAAAATGGATGTGCGTCTAAAAGAGCTGGAAGGGGAAACTCCGAAAGCGTTTGCCAAGGGATACCGCTCATCGCAGGATGGCGGAACCGAGATTGAAGAGGGGCATCGCTTGAAGGAGTCGAAGCCTGCCGACGACCCGCTTGACCATTTCAGGATGTTCCTGAATGGCAACAAAAATAACTAACAAAACGTACCAAGGTACAGGAGCTTAACAATGACTACATCAATCGATTATGAAAAGTTGGCGCAGCAAGTGCTGCAAAATGTGATTACGACGAAGGCGGTAAGTTCAACGCCGACTGCGACCTATGCGCACGGACCAAACGGATTGTTCAGTTCTCCGGGACTGTCGCAGCCCGTGTTCAGCGCAATGATTCTGCCGCGCTTGGGGCTGCAGGAACTGTTGCCAGTTCGTCCTTCACGGGACATGAACCCGCTGTTCGGGATTATGACTGGCGTTACTGCCACCACTGGTTCCGAGCCGACGGGTGTCTGCGATGACCCGCCAGTGGCTGGCTTGATGAAGTTGTGCACACACAGCTTTGTCTACGGTCGCCAGTCCCGTATGTCCAAGGTCTTTGACCTTGACCGCATCGGGCAGGTGACAAATCGCGGTGAGTTCCTCGATTTGCAACTGCAGGGCACCCCTTGGCAGGGCGGCAACGTGAACGTTCCCGGCGCTGCGCTGAGTGGCGCAATCAACCCGCTGAACAGCGAGGTTGGCAAATCAATGTTCGAGATGGCGGTTGGCTGGTCGCGTGACTTCGCCAAAGAGGTCTACACCGGCAATCCCGCCAACAACACTGCTGGTGGCGGTCGCAAGTACTTCTACGGCTTGGACACGCTCATCAACACGGGCTACCGTGATGCTGAGACCGGCGTTGCCTGCCCCGCGGCGGACAGCATTGTGCGCTCGTTTGGCTCGCTGGATGTGAGTTCCAACGGCGCGGCGATTGTGCGGGCGATTGCGGGCGTGTACCGCAACCTGAAGTACATCGCGGTGAATGCGGGACTTGACCCTGTTACTTGGATCTTGACCATGCCAACAGCCCTGTTCTACGAGCTCACCGAAATCTATCCGTGCGCTTACCAGACCTATCGCTGCCAGAATGTGTTTAGCACCTCGCAGACACAGGTCATTGACAGCCAAGCGCTGATTAAGATGCGCGATGACATGCGCGGCGACATCTTCGAGCGCAAGGGTCAATACCTGCTGATTGACGGTGCGAAAGTGCCGGTGGCGCTGGATGATGCCGTGGCAGAAACAGTTCTGGCGGGCGAGTCGTTCACCAGCTCAATCTACTTCGTGCCTTTGACGGCGTTGAGCGGCACCCCGGTTACCTACTGGGAGTACCGCAACTACGACGAGCCGAACGGCGCAATGGAAGCAGCGAAGACGTTTGCTCCTGATGGTCAGTACTACACGTCCGACAGCGGGCGGTTCATGTGGCACAAGAAGCCTCCGACCAACTTCTGCGTTCAGTTGCTGGCCAAGACCGAGCCGCGTATGGTGTTGCTGACTCCGCACTTGGCTGCGCGGATTACGAACATCAAGTACACGCCGCTGGCGCACCAGCGCTCGCCCTTCACCGACAGTTCGTTCTATGCGGACGGTGGTCACTCGGGTGCGGCAGTTGGTGGTCCTTCCTACTACTCGCCCACGGCGTAGTAGATGTCTGTGGAAAATACCTCTCCATCCTCGGCACACGAGGGTGGAGAGGTCAAAACGGTTTTACTGGTCGCAGACCCCACGCTCTGGTGTCTGCGACCTTTTTTTTATCTGCAACAAAAGTACGCGCCGTGGATGCGCGGGTATGTTGCCGGCTTCAGCGCACCGAAATTCGCAATACCGGACGACTGGCAGTTTGTTTCTCTTGGGCAGTTTGGTGATTACCCTATAAACAAGTGGAGCAACGCGGTTCGCAACTTGATTGGGAACAGCGGATTTGTGGAGGAGCGTTTTATTCTAATGCTGGAGGATTACTTTATCCTGCGGCGTGTGGAAGAGAGCGCCGTGCGGCAGTTGGGGCATTACATGGCAACGCATTCGGATATTGCCAAAATTGACCTGACAACCGACCGGCTGTACGCCGCTGACATGCGGGATTACGAGGCTTGCGGGAGTATGGATTTGATTATTGACAATCCAGCTTCGGCATATAACACCTCGTTGCTGGCTGCAATCTGGAACAAGCAGGACTTCCTAAACCTTCTAACAGACGACGAGACACCGTGGCAGTTTGAGCTGGAAGGGTCTAATCGTTGGAAGGATTACGCCTTTAAAAACAACAAGAAAATTTTGGGGACACGGCAGATGCCAATTCGACATACGGTGGCAATCCGTAATGGAATGCTGGACTACGTGTGTGCTTGGCAGGAACCGCACCCGAACAAGTTATCCGATGTAGATATGTCTGAAATGGGCGCAATTGGAATTCTTGCTCCGTGAGCGTAAAAGTATTCATCTACCCCACGCCCGACGGTGTTGAGGAAAACACGGGTATTGGCAGGGTAGTTCACGCCCAATACAAGCACTTACCAGCTCACGGTGTAGAGATTGTTTCAGAGTGGAAGCAAGCCGATGTACTGGCCTTGCACACGCAACAATTTGAGTTCCCCCGCATTGATGTTTTGCATTGCCACGGTATTTACTGGACGGGAGATATCGGGTCTGGCATTTATCATAGCTGGCATCACTCAATTAACAAGATAATGGCGGCTGCGGCACGCCGAGCGCGGGCAATTACAGTCCCGTCTAAATGGGTGGGAGCGGTGTTCCAGCGCAATATGCGCCTTACTCCGCAAGTTATAGGGCACGGTATCGATTTTGGCCAATGGACACCGCAAGAGAGCGAAAAAGACCCTTTATTCGTAATCTGGAACAAGAACCGGTCGGCGGATGTGTGCGACCCCACTCCCGCATGGGAGTTGGCTAGGGCTGGTGTTACTGTTTACACCACATTCTCACCCGATAATACTCCGAGATTGCAAAACCTTGTGGTGATTGGGAAGCAATCGCACACCGAAATGCAGGGGGTGGTGCGCAGGGCCAGCGCGTATCTGGCAACCACAAAGGAAACATTCGGGATTGGCACGGTTGAGGCGCTGGCGTGCGGCGTGCCGGTTGTTGGCTATGACTACGGCGGCACTTCTGATATTGTGCAGCACGGCGTAAACGGCTGGCTTGTGCGCCCGGGTGATATCAACGGACTATTACGCGGGGTGGAGTGGGCGTATGCAGGCGGAGCTGAATTACGCGCAATCTGCCAGCAAAGCGCCCAAAGGTGGAGCTGGAATAACGCAATGATCCAGTACAAACACCTGTACGAGTGCGTGGCTCAACCAGCCAGCAACGAAGGAACATACTCTGTTGTTATTACATGCTACAACTACGGGTTGGTTGTGGGGCGCGCAATCGAGAGTGTTCTGGCGCAAACTCTAAAGGCATCGGAAATTATTGTTGTGAACGATGGCAGCACCGACAACTCCGCTGAAATGATTGATAAATACTCAGACCGTGTTACGGTGATTACGCAGCGCAACGAAGGCGTGGCATCGGCGCGCACGCGCGGCATCCAGCACGCAAGCACCGAAATGATTGTTTGCCTCGATGCCGATGATGAGCTGGATGCAAAATATGCCGCAGCTGTCGTGCCGAAATTCAAAGATTACGGCGTTGGCATTGCCTACACTGGGCTGGATATTATTTTTCCGAACGGCGATGTGGGTCGTACGGAGTGGCCGCCAGAATTCCACTGGGACAATATTCAGAGCAGGGTGGCAAACCCACCGGCAAACAGCATTCATTCCGCTGCTATGTTCCGGCGATCAATGTGGGAACGGGCTGGTAGTCACCGGCAGGCTTATGCGCCGGGCGAGGATACTGAGTTCTGGACACGCGGGTTGAGCGTGGGTTTTACGGCGGTGCGCGCAACGGAAGCTCCGTTGTTCCACTACCACGGGCATGATGGCTCTGCCAGCCGCACTCTTAAATACGAAGCAATCAACGACTGGTTGCCTTGGATGAAAACACGCCGTTTCCCGTTTGGATGCCCGACAGAACAAACGCAATATTCTGTCAAGTCTTACAGCTCCCCGCTTGTGTCCGTAATCATACCGGTGGGCGAGGGGCATTATGAGTACATCGCCAGCGCAATTGAAAGCGTACTGGCGCAAACATTTGAGGAGTGGGAAATCGTGCTGGTGGACGACACAAGGCATGGCATTCCACAAAACATTTTGCGCCCGTATCCGTTTGTGCGCGTAATTAATTCAAACGGCAGCGGCGCGGGCGGTGCCAGAAATGCTGGATTGCAAGCAGCGAAAGGAAGTCTGTCTTTGTTCTTGGATGCGGACGACTATTTGCTGCCCCATACCATTCAAATTATGGTTACGGAATACGCTGCCACCGGCATGTATGTGTACGGGGATTGGCTGATCGAACATGGGGATGGGGCAAAGGTTGCCGGTTACGCTGCGCCTTATGCGCAGCGTGTCTGGCGCGATGACGGGCTGCACGCAGTTACGGCGCTTGTGGAAACAGCGCGCGCGCTTTTAGTGGGCGGGTTTGATGTCTCAATGCCGGCTTGGGAAGAGGGGGATTTCTTTACTAAGTTTGCCATCGCCGGATTTTGCGGACACTATGTAAGGCAGCCGCTTTTCGTTTATCGCGCAAAGACAGGCGGCCGCCGCAATACGGCGCTGTCTAATTCTGGTAAACTATTAGAGTATTTGGACAAACGCTACAAAGCGTATTTGAATGGAGAAATAGCAATGGGAAGTTGTTGTGGTGGAAACGGTGATGCAGTTATAGAAGCGAAAAGGAGAATAGGAGAACTTACTATGGCAATCGTGGATATTGAAGACGGATTTGCGCGAATGGAGTTTATCGGCCCACAGGTCGGCGGAATGACCTTTTTTGGCGGAATGGGGCGCAAGTATCGCGGTGGCAACAACCCCGAGGAAAAATACGAGAAAGTACACAAAGATGATGTGGAAAAATTGGCGATGAGTTCGTACTGGCGCGCTGTGGCGCGTGAAGTCGTTATTGCAGATAATTTACATATACCAGAAGTTGTCAACGCTGTAATCCCCAAGACACCCGCAGGCGGAATTGTTGCTCCAAAATCATCGATGCCCATGCTCGACGCTGATGCGCTAAAACAAACTCTGAAACCCCAAGATGACTTTGACGATATTACGGAACTGGAAAATAACACCAGCACGCCAAGCGGCAAACGCAAAGCTGGCCGCCCTAAAAAAATCAGGGATTAGGTGCCGCGCGCGCGCCTTAATCCGCACGGGGTTAGGCGCGCCAAACTTTACAAACACAGGAGAATAAAGACGCAATGGTTTATTTTACGTTTCTGGTGGCAGCGCTGGCTACATACCGCATTTCTTTTATGATTGGTCAAGAAGATGGGCCGTTTGATTTGTTCAGCAAATTGCGCGGCATGGTTGGGCAGCGAGAGTGGTACGGGCGCGGAATGCATTGCACGCTTTGCATTAGTTTTTGGATTTCGATGCTGGCAGCTTGTTTCATAAGCCCATCTTGGATTATGGTTATCCCATATGGGCTAGGAATTGCCGGCGCTGTTTTGGTGGCGCATCGACGGGCTTGATTGCCGTACAAATGTGCTAATATATGGGATAAGGCAAGAAAATGGCTGGCAGAGTAGACAAAATTGAATTTGAACGCCGCATCGGGATTGTCTACGACTTTATTGTGCTTGGCGGGGATACGCCGCGGATTATTGCCAATATTGCGCAGCTGTTTGGAATTAAGAAACGGCAGGCGCAAACATATATTAATCAGGCAACTGAGCGATTGCGCTCTGTCCAGCAGACAAAGCTGGGCAACAAATATGGCGAAATCGCAGAGGTGTTTCGGGAGGTGCGGCGGCGCGCCTTTGAAGAGGGGAACCTAAACGTTGCCTTGCGGGCCGCGGACAGAGAAGCAGCAATGTGGGGGCTTTATGCGCCCACAGCTATTTCGGTGACTTGGCGCGAGGAGGTGGTAATGTTGTTGCGTCAGCGGTTAATAACTGCTGAAGAAGTTACTAAAGAATTGGGGGATGACATTGCTAAAGAGTTACTTGTCGCAGCGGGGGTTTCAGGACATGAAACTCGAAGGCTCGTTGATACGCTTGCGAGCGCAAACCCAACAGGAGACGGCGACCAAGCCGCCGGAGTTGAGGGGCGCAGCCCTGCGGATGTTTTTGGACAAAGGGCGTGAAGTTGTAATCAGCGGAGCAGCGGGAACAGGAAAGAGTCGCGCATGTCTTGAGAAGCTTCACTATTACGCACAAAGATACAAGGGCGCGCGCATATTGATTGTGCGCAAAACCCGTGAAAGTTTGAATGAAAGCGCTCTGGTTACACTGGAGCGCGATGTGTTTCAATCTGGCGCTCCAATGTTAAGCGGGGCTAGGCGCGAAACACGAACCTCGTATGTGTACCCTAACAGTTCAGAAATTATCATCGCCGGTCTAAAACAAAGCGGGCGCGACAACAAGGCCAAGGTCATGTCCACTGACTACGACATGATTTTCGCCCAAGAAGCAACGGAATTAAGTTTGGAAGAGTGGGAAAAACTTACAACCCGTTTGCGCAACTTCAAAATGCCTTTCCAGCAAATCATAGGGGACTGCAATCCAGACACGCCCACGCACTGGCTGTACGCCCGTTCACACACGCCACGCATGAATTTTTACCAGTCCATTCATGAAGACAACCCCAAGCTGCACACGGGGGGTGAGTGGACGAGTGAGGGCACGGCTTACATACGCACGCTAGATGAGCTGACTGGTTTGCGGCGACAGCGGTTTTTGCTTGGGGAATGGGCGCAGGCGACTGGTCAGGTGTACGAAACTTGGAGCGCAGGCAATGATGGCAATGTGAGCGAAACGGCTGATTACACGCCAGAAGGCGGGGTGATTTTGTGGGGAATTGACGATGGTTATTCGGGGCATTACGACTCGGACATTGGCACTTATACCGCCGGCTCGCATCCGCGCGTGTTTTTACTTGCGCAAATGCGAACAAACGGAACGCTGGTAATTTTCAACGAGGATTATGCGGTAAAGCAATTACCAGAAGAGCAAATTGAACGGGTCTCTAATATGCCTTATCCAGAGCCGGAATTTAGCGTGGTTGACAGAAGCGCGGCGGAATTAAAGGGCAGATTGCACAATCGGGGCATTTATACTCGCCGTGGAGCATACGATGTAGAGGCTAGCATAGGTATACTACAAGCAATGGTGGGAGTTGACCTAAATGGAGTGCGGCGGCTGAAGGTTCACCCGCGTTGTACGCATTTAATCAAGGAGTTTACGTCCTACCGGCGGGATGATGTTTCGGGTAAGCCGGTCAAGGAATTTGACCACGGCTTGGATGCTTTGCGCTATTTAGCGTGGGCTGTCAGATACGAGAGGGATTAGAGAAAAATTATGCTGCAAGATATTGAGGAAATGAAACGCCGTTCCGTAACGGCTGATGAAGTAACACAAGCCACTAAAAACGGTGTTGTTAATTACTTCTATATGCCGCAGGACAGCGGGTCTATGTTTTCGCTGCCGCCAAATTTGCCGCAGTTTTGGTCACAGAAGCGGGATGATTTTCTAGCCGCGACAATATACCACGAGGATATGTGGCAGTCAGCTGTAGGCGTGGCAACAACAAAAATGGCTGCGCTTGGGTTTGTGGTAAAGAGTGAAATTGGATTGCGGGCGCGCAAGGGGCATGACTTGTTGATGGCGTCCGAAGCGGGCATGGGCTGGGTGAATTTTATTTCCAAGCATATGCAGGCATTTCTGCTTACGGGCAACGGGGCCTTTGTGGAAATTGTGCGGGCTACACGATCCGGCGGCTCGCGTGTACTTGGGTTAATGCATTTAGACCCGCATCGTTGCGTGCGTACCGGCGACCCGCAAATACCGGTTCTGTATCGCGACCGGCGCGGCGCAATCCACGAGATGAAAGATCATCAGGTGTTTATGCTTTCTGATATGCCGGACCACCGTGAGCTGTATTACGGGGTTGGGCATTGCGCCGCAGAACGGGCCTATAACACAATTTACAAGATGTCTGCGATTGAGCAGTTTATGCGCGAAAAAGTGGCTGGGCGCAAACCGCTGGCAATTCACTTTTTGAGCGGTGTATTGAAATCGCATGTGGATGACATTCTGCAATCGGCACAGGGAGAAGCTGCGCGACGCGGTGTGCAATCCTATATGGGCGCGGCAATTGCAACGATAGCGGGTGATCAACCACCGCAATTAGTAACGGTTCCGCTCGCGGAAATTCCGAGCGGGTTTGTTCCCGAAGAGGAGCGCCAAAACGCATATCTGATTTACGCGCGGGCGCTTGGGCTTGATGTGCAGGATATCGCCCCGTTATCTTCGGGTAAGGGATTAGGGACAGCCACGCAAAGCCGCGTGCTTGATGAGAAAGCAAAAGGCATGGGGGCGACAGTGGCGTGGCGGCAAGCCTTCACGCACATGCTTAATGAGTTTGTGTTTGGGGAATACGTCAACTTTTATTTTGTTGAAAAGGATTATCGCAACGAGCAAAATGCGGCGGCGGTTGCAAATGCGCGTGCGCAATTTGTCGGCTCGGTTATTCAGTCTGGAATTATTACGGCGCAGCAAGGTCTGCAAATGCTTGTAGATTACAAAGATTTACCGCGCGACTTTTTGCCATCTGATCAACTTGCTGTTGAATCTTACAGCGATTACGAGCGGGCGGACGTGCCGTTTCCATATGAAGCGCCAGTCGTAGAGGAAGCAGCAGCTGTGCCGGGTGCGCCGGGTGAAGCGCCGGCAACCGATGCAGAGGTGGCCGAAGGGGCTGAAAATCTAATGGACCAAGTGGACGCAGAGCAGGGGGCCGCTGTGCCGCCAGCTGATGGCAGTGTGCCGCCAGCAGGCACACCACCACCAGTTGCACCAGTCGATCCTGCTGCGCCCGCAGCTGCTGTTCCAGAAGCGCCAAGCGCAGCAGCGGCGCCAATAGGAACTGAAGACGACGATGAAATTGATGAATTTTCTCCAGAAAGCACTAATAACAACTACGATATGAGCGCTGCCCTAGATGACGAAGACGCTCTTGCGCAGGAAACTATTGGGAATGAAGACGACGAGGAAGCTATCGAGTCGCTGTCCCAAACAGAGGATGAGATAAGAGACTCCGAGTCCGAGCTGGAAATGCTGCTCAAAGCAGGGCTGGAAGATGAAGGCGAGGGCGACAAAACCAAAAAGGTAAAGCCCAAAAATAAAGTTACTAAGAAGGAGCTGGAGTTTTCGGATTTAGGCGAAGATGATTTGGTTGCCATAAACAAAAACAGGGCTAGTCAAATTATCGAAAATGTTACTCGGTTCTTCAAAAAGAATATTGCCCTGAAATTGTAGTCTGCCGAGATTGATTTAGCATGGCTTTAAGTGATGTTGGCGTAAGGCTCGTTGCAGAGTCGGAACAGGCGTTTATTAGCGCACTGGATAATGCCGCCGGTGCCGTAAAAAATCTTGCCGAGCAAGGAGCGGCGGGGTTTGGTTTTAGCGATGCGCTTACCCAAGCCGACTCATTAACCACAGCTATCGGCGTGGGGTTATACGATGCAATAAAGGGTGTTGTCGGACAGATCGTTGATATGGGGAAAGAGGCATTTAACACAATTGCCGATTTCGAGCGCACCACCCAATCTATCGAAGCGATGATGGCCATTGAGATTTCAATGGGTACCACGGTTACGGATACTACGGATGCTGTATACAGCCTTACGGACGCAGAGTTAATAAACGCCGACAAATTTGCAGCTGCCGCTAGTTCGAAAGATATGGCCATTCTGGGTATACAGGCCTCATTAAAGAAGCTAGACGAAGCACAAGCAAAAGACCCGAATCTAAGTGTTGTAGCGGAACGCAACAACTTACTGCTAAAAATGAAGGTTGCCCAGAATGAGGCTGCCGCTGCAGCGGCAAAACACTCGGACTTGCTTGGAAAACAGGGAATGGAGTTTGAAGTTCAGACCAAACGCCAGATTAACCAAGTCGATGACATTAACGAGGCGATGCGGCTTGCTAAACGACCGGCGGAGGAAATGCTTGACCAATTAACCAGAATGGCACTAGCGTCTCCATTTGAGCGCAAACCAATCTTGGATGTGATGAAACAGGGACAGGCATTCGGCTTTACTGCCAAAGAATCCATGAAGGCAACTGACGCTTACATAAAGTTTGCCACTGTAACGGGTAGAAACGAAGGGCATATCACACGGCTCGGGTACGCAATGGGTCAGATGAAATCCCAAGGCAAGGTTATGACTCGCCAATTGCGCCAAATGAACATGGCTGGTCTGGGCATGAACCAAATGGCCGAGGCGATGGGAATGAGCATCGAGGAATTCACCGGCAAAGTTTCAAAGGGGCAAGTTCCTTTCGATGAATTTAATGACAAATTGATGGCGTTTATCAACCGCAAATACACGCCTGCGTTTCAAGAAATCAACGAAAGTTTTTTTGGTTTACAGAATGCGATTCAGGACATTAATAAATTGTCGCTGGCGGCTTTCTTTGAAGGAACAATGGAGGCGGGCAAAGGCATATTGGTTGAATTTGTAAGGCCATTTACGCAAGGGAATGCGATGGCAGCAATTCAGGGATTTGGAGACAAAATTGGCGAAGCGCTTGCGCCCGGATTGAAAGTTGCCGCTGATAAAACCCGCGATTTGATGCAGGGTTTCATGGACCTAAGCGACATGATAAATGGGCCTGTGGACAAGTCGACCAAAAACTTAATAGAGGAAGAAAAAGAATCCACGGTAATTATAAAGGACTTGGGAAAGGCACTGGACGATTCCGAAAAGAAAGGAGTAAGCGTCAGCAATTCGTATGCGAAGTTATCTGCGAATTTTCAATGGACTAATACATACGGAAAACAACTTACAGATACTCTTGTAGCTCAAAACGCTGCATCTAAATCAGCAGACGGTACGGTTGCTGATTTAACTTCCTCTATTAAGTTACAAGACGATGAACTTGCGAAGCTTGCGAAATCGGGACAGAGAGGGACTCAGACATACAATGATTTAATGAAGGCAAATCTTGCATCTGAGGATGCGCTCAAGAAAGCTAAAATAGCGCAGACGGATGCCACTACAGCAGTTGTCGATAGCACTAAAAAACAAACAGATAACACCGCAGCGCAAGCGAAAGCTAAGGAGGAATTAAACAAGTTAGGCACTGCAGCGCAAAACATGAGTCCGCGATACGCAAGTCTATTAGCTCAGAAAGAGGCGTTAGCGGCAAAGGGTAAACAAGAAGGTGACATCTATAAGGGAATTGTAGCGGAAATGAAGGTGATGGAGGATGGCACTGTTTCGTACGTTGATACGACTGAGGCCCTAAACACCACCACTCTCTATGCTGAGGATGTAAGAAAAAAGCTAAAAGAAGTTGAAGATCAAACGGCCGCCGCTGCCGCAGCTTCTGGAAAAAAAGTGCCCGAAACATTTATGGGCAAGATTATTGCGTCCTTCGATGAGTTTATAGATAAAAACGGGCCGGTTGCTGCAATTCTGTTGAGTTTAGAGGATATTTTCTTTAAACTTAAGAAAAAAGCTGAGGACGCGTGGAAGGAAGTAAAAACATTTTTTGGTGGAATGGAAAATTCGGGGCTTTGGTCGGTAAACGATGCGCTGAAGAGCCTCAGGGATAATTTTGACAGAATTTGGGCAATCGGAAAAAACGTGGTCACAGTAGTTGTGGGGTTGGCATTCCTTAAAAGAATTGCTGGTTTTGCAATGGCGGCTGCAACAGCGTTTGGTTTCTTTTTGACACCTTTGGGCTTGATTGTGGGTGCAACAGCCATACTAACGAATGAGTACGAAAAAGGCAATGAGGGCGTTGTAAAGTTTGCTGATACCCACAAGAAATCTTTTGA
>Ga0208942_1000534_pt1 | contig 15092 bp, 19 predicted proteins | sample GreLakmeSU08MSRF_FD_187704 | JGI IMG/M metagenome (GOLD analysis project Ga0208942, IMG submission 187704) | Freshwater lentic microbial communities from great Laurentian Lakes, MI, USA - Great Lakes metaG SU08MSRF (SPAdes) | ecosystem: Environmental > Aquatic > Freshwater > Lake | place: Great... | reverse complement strand
TGAGTGGCAATCCTCTTGGGGATAAATGAATCACTCTTACATCTTTAATACCTTTATTCATTTGCGCTTTTTTGGCCGCATCGATCGCCTTTTTTAAAGGCTCAATCATCATAAGCATCCCCGGGCCGCCGCCATACGGCCTATCATCCACCGTGCGATGTGTATCACTCGTAAAATCTCTGGGATTCCATAACGTTAAATCTACAAACGCTTCATGAAATGCACGAGAGGTAATACCGAAATCCTTTAATGCTTGAAACATCTCAGGAAAAAGTGTCACCACATCAAAAGATAAAGGCTTCATTTAAAAATCTTTATCCCAGTCGACTTCAATTTCTTTTTTTTCCATATCCACATTTAAAATCACATGCGGAATAAAAGGGATTAGATACTCTTTGTCGCCCTTTACCACTAAGACATCGTTCGCTCCTGTTTCCAGAAAAGTTTGAACGACACCTAAATGTTCTTGTTTCTGGTTGATGACAGCATGCCCCATCAAATCATTCCAGTAATACTCACCTTTTTCTAAGGCGGGCAATTCTTGCTTGGGTATTAAGATTGTTTTATTTCTTAACCCAAATGCTGCATCTCGATCATCTATATTCATTAACTTAGCAACGATACTATTGCCGTGTATCTTTGATGTTTCGATCGGATAACTTATGGATGATTTTTCGTCCCCAATAAGCCATTCTTTTTTGTTTAGCAGTTGATCGATATCAAGTGTGAAGGGCTGAATCTTAATCCAACCTTTAACACCATATGGCCCGCTGATGCGTGCCATGATAAATTTTTCTAACTCGCTCATATCACTTGTATCAACAAGTGAATCAAAACATTAAGCGCTTTCAGCTGGTGGTTCAGTCGCCTCAGCTGGAGCTGCTTCAGGAGCTGCTGCTTCTAATGGGGCCGCTTCTGGAGCTGCCTCAACTGGAGCTACTTCTTTTGTTACTTCGGGAGCTGCTGCTTCTGCCGGAGCTACTTCTGTTGTTATTTCGGGAGCTACCGCTTCTGCCGGAGCTGCTTCAGGTGCAGCTGCTGCTGCCTCTGCTGCTTTAGCTTTTTCTTCTGCCTCTTTAGCGTCCATAGCTACTTTTAATTCTTCAGCTTTCTTAGCAGCTTCTTTAGCTTTTCTAACTTCTACTTTATCTGCATCTTTTTTCTTTAAAGCCACAATTGCTTCTGGGCCTTTTGCGTGCAGCTTGACTAAACGGTTCACTGAATCTGAGAGGAGTGCGCCATGACCTTTCCAATGGGTCACACGTTCGTTATCAATACGAAGTGCTTCGGTGCCAATCTTAGCCATTGGGTTATAAAAACCAATACGCTCAATAAAGCGTCCGTCGCGGCGATTTCTTGAATCTGCCACTACTACATTGTAAAAAGGGGTCTTTTTTGAACCGCCTCTAGAAAGTCGAATAATTACCATAATTTACACTCTTCAATTAGTTAAAAATTTTCTTAAGAAAGGGGCGGATTTTACGCTATTTTTGGCATATTTGGCAAGCAAAATCACTTTAAAGACAAGAATTTAAAGTCTCTATTGGTCTATTGGTAATGCGTGGGATCATCAATCCCAGCCGCTTTAAAGCCGCTTTGCCTTAAACGACAAGAGTCGCAGACGCCACAGGCATGGCCATCTTTATCTGCCTGATAACAGGAGACGGTTAAACCATAATCGACACATAATTTCATGCCCTGAAGAATAATGGCTTCTTTGGATAGATGAATCAACGGGGCGTGAAGTTGAATGTTTTTGCCTTCTACCGCAGATTTGGTCGCTAAATTAGCCATTTTCTGAAATTGCTCAATGTATTCGGGTCTGCAATCAGGGTAACCTGAATAATCCACGGCATTGACCCCTATAAAAATATCATGAGCACCGATGACTTCCGCCCAACCTAAAGCCAAGGTGAGCATTAAAGTATTGCGCGCAGGCACATAGGTAATCGGGATATGAGAAGTTAATTCGGTCGGCACTTTTAAATCAGGATTAGTCAGTGCTGAAGTGAGCATCCAACTTAAATCCATCTCAACCGTTTTATGATCTTTCACTTTAAACTGCGTGGCAATTTTTTTAGCAGCTTCGAGCTCCGCAATATGGCGCTGGTGATAATTGACACTCAAGGCATGACATTCATAACCTTCTTTTTTGGCAATCGCTAACGTGGTGGCTGAATCAAGGCCACCTGATAAAAGAACTACTGCCTTAGACACCAGGCTTTTCTCCCCAGAGGAGTTTATGTAATTGAATTTGCATCCGCACATGGAGTTGGTCTTTCAAAATCCAATTCCCTAAATCAGTTGTATCCAGTTTTTGATAGACAGGGGAAAATAAGACGCTACATTTTTGTGTGAGTTTATATTGGTCAAGTATTTTTTTAGCCCAGTCATAATCTTCACGACTACATAGGACAAATTTAATTTCATCTTTTGAATCAATCATCTCTAAATTTTCCCAGTGATTCTTTTTCTCTTCACCTGACTCGGGCGTTTTGATATCTAAAATAATTTTAATGCGAGGATCGACTTCTTTAATAGAAAGTCCGCCACCAGTTTCAATCGACACTTCGTAATTGCTATCAGCCAAGGCTTTAAGAAGATTGAGTACTTCTTTTTGTGCCAGGGGTTCGCCCCCTGTTACCGTGACGAATCGGGTGTCATATTGTTTGATTGATGCCATGATGTCATCGATTTCCATCATAGATCCACCTTGAAAAGCGTAAGCCGTATCACAATAATGGCAACGCATGGGGCATCCACTTAAGCGGATAAAAATCGTAGGCAATCCCACACGAGAAGATTCACCTTGCAATGAATAAAAAATTTCAAAGATTTTAAGTTGTGTCACGTTAAGAATTTAAGGCAAAAAGAAATTAAAGTATAAAAATTTTAGGGCTTGATGCTTTCTAAAACTTTTAAGCGCTTTTGAGCATTTTGGATCACGTCACTCTTAGGATATTTTTTAATTAGATCCTTCAAGCTTTTTTTGGCTTCAGGAATAAGCGCTAATTGAATTTGTGCATTGGCTAAACCTAATAAAGCTTCTGGGTTTTTTGCAAAGTCAGGATGCTGATCGAGTAATTTTTGATACGTCCCAATCGTTGCTTTGTAATTTTTTAAATTAAATTGTGCATTGGCTAAACTATATTTAGCATCAGGTAATAATGCACTATTGGGGAATTGCTTAATAAAATCAGTAAAGGCTTGGAAGGCTTCTTTATTTTTCATGCCATCTAAAAGTGTGCTCGCTTGATCGTAAACTTCTTGCTCCGAAGGTTCTTTGACTTCAGGCGTTGCAGGTGTTTCTGCGACTTTGTTAGATGGGGTAGAGTTACTTTCGACTGACTTTTCTTCAATCTTTCGAAGTCTGCCATCCAAATCTTGATAAAGATCTTTCTGACGTTGCTCAGCCGTAGCATTTAAATGACGAAGCGTTTCCATATCGCCACGTAATTTAGAAACATCTTGCTTCACTAATTCAATTTGATTAAGCATGTCATTGAGGCTGCCACTTTTAATGATAGCCTCAAGACTGACAATACGTGCTTCCAACTCGGTTTCTTTTAGTTGCATCTCTTGAAGTTTTTTTCTAGCTTCTGAATCTTCAAAGAATGCTGCATGTAAAGGTGTAACAAATAAACATGCTAAAAGAATAAGTTTTTTCATTAAAGCTTAACTATTTACTCTTTTTCGTAAGAAATATCGACACGACGATCTTTGCCGTAACATCCGCTATCTTTACAATTCGTATCTGCACGCTCTTCACCAAAACTTACTGTTTCGATTTGCGCATCTTGGGCGCCCAAAATATTCATAGACTTCTTCACCGACACAGAACGTTTTTGGCCAAGTGAGACATTATATTCACGTGAGCCACGATCATCAGTATTGCCTGTGAGTGTCATTTTTGCTTTTGGATGTGAAGCCACATATTTAGCATGGGCTGCGATGAGATCTTTATATTCAGCCTTAACAACATCTTTATCGTAATCAAAATAAATACTGCGTTTAGAAAGAATATTATTTGGATCACGTAAGCTTGCTAAATCAAGATCAGTTTCATCGCTAAATGAAGAAAGATCGCTAGATGAAGAAAGATCGTTCGATGCTGAAGGGCCCGCAGGTTTTGATACATCAACAATCGGTGTTGAGCTACAACCTATCAAAAATAATGAGAGTAATGATGCAAGTAGTAGTGACTTTTTCATTTTCCAAATCTCCAGTTTAAGTTAATTTATTCATTTTACAAAAGGTGCCCAAGCGGGCTCTCTAATATCATCAGCATGAATATTGAATGATTGGCGAACCACGCCATCAATCGATACGGTAGAAAGTTCGCCCGATCCGTTGATCTTATGTGCATATAGTATCACATGCCCATTCGGGGAAAACTTAGGCGCTTCATCAAAAGGACCATCGGTAATTTTCGTAATTTGGCCTGTTTGTAAATCATGCAACACCACTCTAAATCGACCTTCATCTTGCGACACATAAGAGAGCATTTTGGCATCCGGTGAAACATTAGGATTTAAATTTTGGTTTCCTTCGAAGGACACACGCTGGGACTCGCCCCCGCTTGATGAAACTTTGTAAATTTGTGGGCGACCGCCGCGATCGGATGTGAAATAAATAAAACGTCCGTCAGGCGACCAAACTGGCTCCGTATCAATATGCGCACTCTGGATAAGAGGTTTTAAATTGGACCCATCAGCATCAATGAGATAAATTTGTGAGTTTGCGTTATAGGTTAAAACAATGGCCAAACGTTTACCATCAGGTGACCATGAGGGTGAGCTATTATTACCTTTAAAGTTAGCCAAGACCGTTCTTTGTCCTGTCACTAAAGACTGAATATAGACAATAGGTTTTTTCTTTTCAAAAGATACGTAAGCGATTTTTTTGGCATCGGGTGACCATCTCGCAGAGATAATAGGCTGAGGTGATCCCACTACTGACTGCACATTAAATCCATCTGCATCTGCCACATTTAAAGAGTAGCGGCCTTTATTTTTTGAGATGTATGAAATTTTGGTACTAAAGACCCCTGGGATGCCAGTTAGCTTTTCATAAATGGTGTCAGAAATTTTATGTGCGATGGCACGGTATTGTGCGACTGGGCCTGAATATTCCATAGTGGTTAAAATCATTTTTTTATTGGTATCGACTAAAAACCAATTCACCTTCACACGGTTATTACTAATCTCCACTTGACCTAGAGTCATCACTTGCGCTTCAATGGCAGTCATTTCAGCATAATTAATGTCACTTAAAGTCGATGGCTTATTCACTAACCCATTCACTTCTAAAGGTCTAAAAAAACCTGAGCGATAAAGATCTGCTGCAATAATTTGATGCATACGACTATTGGCTTTATCAGCAACTATTTCTTTATAAGGCATAACCGCAATATTAATTTGCTTGGTACCACCCCCAGAAATCTCAATCGTTTCAATCGCAAATGCATGAATAGATATCAAAAGAAGTAAGCATAAGGAAAAAAATGTTTTGAATGTTTTTAACATATGTAAATTATATTTTTTCATTGGGCCTAAAGTTAAGTTTTAAATTTTTAAATTTCGAAAATAAATCGGTATCTGTTGGCACCGGCAAGGGTTGTGATTGAAAAATAGCACGCTCGACCGATTCGTCACATACCGGAATACCGCTTGATTTTAACATTTTAGGGTTACCAATCAATTCTCCTGTAGGCATTAATCCAATTTCAAATTGAAGCTCCACAGGACTCGTGCCACATAACTGCTTATTCACATTCTGTTGAATTTTTCTTTGAATTAATAGTTTATATTTATCCATTTCACCTAATTTAGCACCCCCTTCGGCAGGGTTAGGATTTGATTGTTTCACGTTTTCATGACGATTTAATGAAGGCTTTGATTTATCTTGTAATAATTCTTGTTGAAGTTTAGCCAATTGATCTTGTTTTAAAAGCTCTTCCTGCATTTTTTTCAAATCATCTTTCTTTTTCTGATCTTCTAGTTTTTTACGCTCTTCTTCTTCTTTTTGTTTCAAACTGATATCGGCTTTGTCGCTTGTAAGCGATTTAATAATCTCTTCTACTTTAGATGGTTTAGGCTCGGGCTTAGGCGGTTCTGGCTCAATCTTTTCTTCAATAGGTGGAGTATCAATTGCTTTTAAACTTGGCACAGGAATCGAATCCCATAATTCCACTTCAGCCACTTGAGGTAACTTTACCCTCCATTCGAAACTGACAATCATCATCACGATTAAAACAATATGCACACTCGCTGCATAGATCGCAGCTCTTGTTGCTATGATTTTTTCTTGAGGTCTAATCACGTCTAAATTTATTTTTGTGGCTTAAGAAGTAAGCCCACTTTAGAGACATTATTTTGTTTTAAGAGATCCATGAGGCTTATCACTTCATCGTATTTCACATTCTTGTCAGCAGCAATCACAAGGGCTCGATCAGGGGTTATTTTGATTAAAGACTGCACATGGCTTAATAATCGGTCACGCGTATAACTTTGACCTTCAATCTCAATCGTGCTATCAAGTTTTACCGTAATCACAATAGGCGCTCCTATTTGTTTTAATGTTTCACCTACTTCCGGTAGTTCCACAACACCCGGATTTGTCATGGGAGCTGTCACCATAAAAATAACCAGTAAAACTAAAGTCACATCAATGTAAGGTACCACATTGATTTGATTCATTAAGCGGCGTTTACGCATCACTTATCCTTTTCTTTGTAAGATATTAACGAACTCTTCCATGAAGCTTTCGTATCTCACCGATAAACGATCAACCGAAGTTGCAAAACGGTTATAGGCAATGACCGCAGGAATCGCTGCAAATAAACCAATGGCTGTTGCAATTAATGCCTCCGCAATCCCAGGAGCCACTTGAGTTAAAGTCGCTTGTGCCACATTGGCTAGCCCTCTGAAGGCATTCATGATGCCCCATACCGTTCCAAATAAACCAATATAAGGGCTCACAGATCCAACTGATGCCAGAAAAGGTAAGTGCGCATCTAAGAAATCAAGTTCACGATTGTAAGTGGCACGCATTGCTCGTCGCACCCCTTCAATCACATCACTCATATCACTTTTTGATGTTTTATGACGATTAAATTCTTTATAGCCTGCTTCAAAAATAGTCGCTAAGCCCTGATTCTTGATGCGACCACTATCAATGCTGTCATGAAGTTTATTAAGATCCCCGCTTGTCCAAAATGTATTTTCAAACTCATCGACCGCGAGCTCTGCACTCTTTAAAACAGAGACTTTAATAAAGATATACCACCAAGAAAAACCAGAAGCTGCTAATAAAATTACCATGACAAGCTGAACAGGAATGGTTGCTCCTATAATTAAGCTTAAAAAAGATAAATCATTCACTACATTCATAAAGACTCCATGGTTTGTTTAACGGTAGATGGGATTCTGACGGGTTTAAATTTTTCACTATCGATACATGCAATACCGACAATTGCATCAATCAATATTTCATTTTCACGATAAATCATTTGTCTAAACTCAATTTTGCTAGAGCCTATATCTTTGAGCTCACTCTTAACAATTAAATCATCATTAAAACGTGCAGGAAGTTTGTATTGAATATCGATGCGATGTACCACAAACATAATATGGTCATGATGTTTTAAATAGTATTGGTCAATGCCAACACTTCTCAACCATTCCGTTCTGGCGCGCTCCATAAATTTTAAATAGTTAGAGTGATAAACGACACCGCCACTGTCTGTGTCTTCAAAATATATGCGCACAGGTAACGAAAAAGTTTTTATTCCTGCCATAAGTTATCAGTGGGTTCTTGTGAAGGTGGTTTCATACCAAAGTGAAGATACGTCGCTTGTGTCACGACACGTCCGCGCGGGGTGCGCATGAGATAACCTTGTTGAATAAGATAGGGCTCTAATACATCTTCAATCGTTTCGCGCTCTTCGCCAATCGCTGCGGCTAAATTATCAATACCTACAGGACCACCATTAAATTTTTCTAGAATCGCTTGGAGGAGTTTTCGGTCCATGACATCTAACCCTAATAAATCCACATCCAACATCTTGAGTGCATCATCTGCAATTGACGCTGTGATTTTTCCATTTGATTTTACTTGTGCAAAATCACGTACACGTCTTAATAAACGGTTTGCAATTCGAGGTGTGCCACGTGAACGTTTTGCAATTTCTAATGAGCCTGAAGGATCAATATCAGCTTCTAAAAGACTGGATGAGCGAACGACAATTTTTGCTAATTCGGTTTCACTATAAAACTCTAGTCGAGAGACAATACCAAAACGATCACGGAGTGGATTGGTGAGCATGCCTGCTCGTGTGGTCGCACCCACTAAAGTGAAAGGGGGCAAATCAAGTCGCACTGATCTAGCTGATGGGCCCTCACCAATCATAATATCAAGACGGTAATCTTCCATGGCAGGATATAAAATTTCTTCAATGACGGGTGATAAGCGATGAATCTCATCAATAAATAAAACGTCATTAGGCTCTAAATTAGTAAGGAGTGCTGCGAGGTCACCTGCTTTTTCTAAAACAGGACCTGATGTTTGACGAAGATTAACGCCCATCTCTTTTGCAATGATGTGAGCTAACGTCGTTTTGCCTAAACCAGGTGGCCCAAAAAGTAATACATGGTCTAAGGCTTCGTTTCTATTTTTAGCCGCTGAAATAAAAATCTCTAATTGGCTTCTGACTTTTTCTTGACCGACATATTCTTGAAGTTCTTTAGGGCGAAGTGCGCGCTCAATAGACTCCTCAACAGGCTCATTCACGGTACTTGTTACAAAGCGATCAGATTCAATCATGCGTCTTCATTAGCCTTTAGATAAATATTTTAAAGCTTGTTTAATACCGTCATTCACGGTGAGATTTACATCTAAACTTTTTACAGCATTTAAAGATTCGCGTTCATTGTAGCCTAATGCAATGAGCGCATTGAGGACATCTTGGCTGATTGATGTAATACCAGAACCCTTAATACTTAGCGCTGAATCAAGCGTGAATTTATCTTTAAGCTCGAGAAGCAATCGTTCGGCTGTTTTTTTACCAATACCGGGTACGCGAGTTAAAAGGCCTGCTTCTTGTAATGACACCGCTTGAATCAATTCATCAATTGATAAGCCACTTAAAATCGCGAGTGCAGATTTAGCACCAATACCATTCACTTTCAAAAGCTGTCTAAACATTAAACGTTCTTGGTTAGTGCCAAAGCCAAATAATAGTTGCGCATCTTCACGCACAACAAAGTGAGTGAGTAATGTCACTTTATCTCCCACCTGAGGAAGTAAATAAAAAGTACTCATAGGGACTTCGCATTCATAGCCCACACCATTGCAATCAATTAAAGCCAAGGGGGGTGTCTTATCTAAAAGAATGCCAGAAATTCTTCCTATCATACGAGCCTACCTTTTTTCATGCGATAACTTAAAGCATCCATACTTTGCAATTGGTTATATGCATGTGCATGACACATGGCACAAGCGAGTGCATCTGCAGAATCAGATTGAGGCAATTCGGGCAATTTTAAAAAGCGTTTGACCATTTCTTGCACCTGCTCTTTTTTGGCATGCCCTGAACCCACCACTGATTTTTTAACTTGTAACGCTGTGTATTCATAGACAGGTAATTTTTTGATGACGGCAGCGCTGATGGCAGCTCCTCGCGCTTGACCTAATAAAAGAGTGGATTGTGGATTCACATTCACAAACACTTTTTCGATGGCTACTTGTTTTGGCTTATATTGATCGATCACTTCAAAGAGCCCCTCTAAAATAATTTGAATACGCTCAGGCAAGCTATCACGTGCTTCTTCTTTGGCGCTGACAGTTTTTATTACGCCACTTCCAAGATAAAGAATCTTGTCACCACTTTTTTCAACGACACCGAATCCCGTCAGTCTTAAACCAGGATCAATACCAAGGATGATAATAGGATCGCTCAATGATGATTTAATCTTCAATCACTGCAGTGGTATAAACTTCCTGCACATCATCCAAATCATCAAGCGTATCTAAAATTTTTTGCATTCTAATACCATCGTCTTCACTTAAAACATTTTCTAATGTAGGACGCATCGCGACTTCTGCTAATTCTATTTTTAAACCTGCATTTAAAAGCGCTTCTTTAACCTGAATAAATTCTTGAGCGGGGGTGATCACTTCAATACTGCCGTCCTCATCATTAATAATATCTTCAGCCCCTGCCTCTAAAGCCACTTCCATCACTTTATCTTCATCTGTGCCGGGAGCAAAAAAGATGCGGCCACAATGTTTAAATAAAAAAGCGACGGATCCATCGGTACCTAAATTGCCACCATGTTTAGTGAGCGCATGCCTCACATCAGCCACAGCTCTTTGTTTATTATCGGTTAAGCAATCAATAATAATGGCAGCTCCACCAATGCCGTAACCTTCATATCTCACTTCTTCGTAACTCACACCTTCTAATTCACCCGTGCCTTTTTTAATAGCACGCGTGATATTGTCTTGGGGCATATTTTCTTCTTTGGCGAGCGCCACAGCCGCTCTCAATCTCGGATTGAAGTTGACTTCTCCGCCACCGAGTCTTGCTGAAACCGTAATTTCTTTTATGATTTTTGTGAATGCTTTTCCGCGCTTAGCGTCTTGGCGACCTTTGCGGTGTTGAATATTTGCCCATTTGGAATGTCCTGCCATGCTTAGCCCTTTCTAGACTTAGATTTTATCATGGGTTCTTTTCTAAGCCACGGCTGCACAAGCTCTTCTTCGTGTTTTTTAATGCGGTCATAAGAAATCATCAAAAGAGAGATTCCAATGAAAGACATACCAAATAACTCAAAAGATTTAATGACTTCATGAAGCTCTATCGATGATGCAATGACGGCTATAACCGGGCAAACCGTTGTGGTCATAGTAGCTATGCCTGCGGATAAATGCCTTAGTGCGTAAAGCCATAATAGCCATGCAATCGCATTGCCAAAGACTGAGTTATAGATAAGGGCTCCAATAAAATAACCACTCCATTCAATCGAAGTCGTATGCGTCATTAAAGCGACTATAACAATAGGGATAGAACCAAAAAGCATTTGCCATGCCGTTAAGGAAATCAAATCAAGATTGGGCGAACGTGCTTGAATTTTTTTAGCTAAAATCACAGCCAAGGCCCATGAAATGCCAGACACAATGGCTAATATCATGCTAAATACATCGGTCCCCAAATGAAGAGGGTCCAAAATAAATAAAATGCCCATCAGTGAAAACAAGGCTGCGGGCCATTGCCATCCGCGTAATTTTTCCCCTAAAAGTGGCCAGGCCAAAAGCATGGTCCAAAAAGGCATGGTGTAGGTAAGTACCGCTGTTTTACCAGCTCCGCCTTCAACCAAAGCCCATAACAGAAGTCCTGTAAAGCCTGCAGTTTGAAGAAGACCTAAAACAATCAGACTTGGAATTTCTTTGATGCTAAAAGGTTTTTTTAAGATAAGCATCACAATGAATAAACAAAGCGCTCCTAGGATAGTGCGAAGGGCTGCAAAATCAAAAGGGCCTGCAAAATGAAGGGCATTTTTCATAACGACCCAGTTGTAACCCCAAATAAGGCACAAAAGCATAAGGGCTAAAAAAGCCATCAGGCTTTGATTTTTTTTAAGAAGCATTTTTATACTTGTTTAATATAGTGACATTATTATAAAGTGTATCTTTAGATTCTAAGCTTTCAAAAAAGGTGCCCTATGAAAACAGCTGCTCAACTTATTGCCGATAAAAAGCATAACGAAGTCATTAGTATCGCCCCTAATCGTCCCGTGATTGATGCCCTTATCATCCTAGCTGAATATAAAATTGGCGCTCTCATTGTGATGGATCAAGACAAAATGGTCGGTATTTTTTCAGAACGAGATTACGCACGCGAAGTTGTCTTACAAGGGAAATCTTCTAAAGTCACTTTGATTGAAGACGTGATGACTAAAAATGTGCTTGTGGGACACGGGAAAGATACTTTTGAAAAAGCAATGACGCTTATGACCGAACATCATATTCGTCACTTGCCCATTATGGATGGCAACAAAATCATTGGTATGTTGTCTTTGGGTGATGTAGCTAAAGAAATGATTGTGTATCAAAAAAACCTGATTAAAGAACTCGAAGCTTACGTCAAGCAATAACTTTGCTTTAAAGATTGGGTTTGTTTTGTAAAATGGCTATTTTATAAATTTTAAATTAAACTCAATCTCATGAAAAAACTTCTATCTCTTACTGCTTTCCTTTTAATTAGTGGCTGTGCTACCACTGATAATTTAGGCGACTTAGGTAAGCGCTTTGACGATATCAAAAAAATTGAAACCTTGTTCTTTAATCAAATGCCGCTTCCTAAAGATGCTCGCATCTCGTCAGATAAATCTTTAATTTTAGGTGAAGGCGATAACTGGGCAGGCCGTATTGAATTGTCATCAAGTATGGAGCCTTTAGAAGCAAGTGCTTTTTTTGCGAGGGAGTACCCAAAACATAATTGGCAGCTTATTTCATCGACTAAAGCTAGGTTAAGTATTTTGGTATTTACAAATAGCACACGCACACTTACATTAGAAATTACTGAAGGCGGCCCATTAGCAGCCAAATCAATGATTGTGATGACGGTTGCTCCTAAAGTACAAAATCAAGCAGTGCCTGATTCAAAAAAATAAATTTATTTTTCGATTTTTAATTCTTTAACTTTTCGGGTTAAGGTGTTTCTTCCTAGGCCTAACATCTCAGCTGCTTCAATGCGTCTTCCTTTGGTAAAGTGAAGCGCTTCTTCGATTAAAATTTTCTCAAATGTTTGGTTGAGATCTGTCAGAATATCTTTTTGGTTTTTGTTTAAAGCTAATTGCACTTCTTGCTTTAATGCGTCTTTCCAATTGATAGATACTTCTTTATACATATCATTATTTTTCAGTTCAGGCGGCAAATCTTTGATGTCGATATTTTGTCCCGGTGCCATGACTGTTAACCAATGACAGACATTTTCAAGTTGGCGCACATTGCCACTCCAGTGAAGGTGCGATAAATAATTTAGAGTGTCTTCAGATAAAATTTTTGTTTCAACACCTAATTGTTGTGCGCTTTGTTGTAAGAAGTGGCGGGCTAAATCTGGAACATCCTCTGCACGCTCTCTTAAGGCGGGTAAACGTAATCGAATGACATTGAGTCGATGAAATAAATCTTCGCGGAAGAGTCCTGCTTTCACTCTTTCTTCCATATCTTGATGGGTCGCTGCAATGACTCGTACATTTACTTTAATCGGGTTATGTCCACCGACGCGATAAAATTGACCGTCACTTAATACACGTAAAAGTCTTGTTTGAAGGTCTGCTGGCATATCACCAATCTCATCTAAGAAAAGTGTACCGCCGTCCGCTTGTTCAAAACGACCTTTTCGCAAAGCTTGAGCTCCTGTAAACGCACCGCGCTCATGGCCAAAAAGTTCGGACTCCAATAAATCTTTTGGAATCGCTGCTGTATTAATTGCGATAAAAGGTTTATCTGCTCGAGGAGAATGTTTATGAAGCGCACTTGCAACCAACTCTTTACCACTTCCTGATTCACCATTAATGAGAACGGTGGCATGCGAACGGCTTAGTCGTCCGATCGCACGAAAGACTTCTTGCATGGATGGTGCATGACCAATCATCTCGGTCGAATTTTCAAAAGAAACTTCTTGATTCGTTTGCTTTAAAGATTCATCAATCGCACGATGAATAATTTCAATTGCTTGGTCCACATCAAAGGGTTTCGCCAAGTATTCAAAAGCCCCTCCTTGAAATGCAGCTACCGCACTTTCTAAATCAGAATAAGCTGTCATGATGATGACTGGTATATGTGCATATTTTTCTTTGATCACTTGAAGGAGCTCTAAACCTGAACCTTGCGGCATTCTAATATCACTCACAATCACTTGCGGCTCTTCATCTTTAATGGCTGCTAATGCATCTTTAATCGAACTAAACGTTTTAAAATTTAAGTCAGTTCGTGCGAGTGCTTTTTCAAATACCCATCGAATGGATTTGTCATCATCGATAATCCAAATTGCTTTCATAGTGAAGATCCTTGTGATTCTTGATTGTGAAGAGAAATTTCTTTTGTATCTAAATCTTTAATCGGTAATAAAATCGTGAATGTCGTTTGTCCTGGCTCACTCTTACATTCAATCATGCCCTGATGTTGACTCACATATGTTTGCGCTAATGATAGACCTAGCCCTGAGCCACCTTCGCGGCCCGAGACCAGCGGATAAAATATTTTGTCACGAATACCTGCCGGGATTCCAGGTCCGTTATCAATGATGTCGAGTTTGATACCGACACGGTAACGTTTTTTAGCGAGCATGATTTGTCGTTCAGCTCTCGTTTTAAAAATGATTAAACCTTGTTGTTTCTCTTCATGCATCGCTTGAACGGCATTACGCGCAATATTAAGCACCGCTTGAATCAATTTTTCGCGGTCGCCAATAATGTCAGGCAGGCTCGTATCATAATCACGTTGAATTTTTATTTCATCGGGCGATTCTGCTAATAACAAACTTCTGACCCTTTCTAATACTTCATGAATATTAGTAGGTTCATATTTAGGTTTTTGATGGGGGACAAGTAATCGATCCATGAGAGATTGCAAGCGGTCCGCTTCTTTAATAATGACTTGCGTATATTCTTTTAATGAAACGTCAGGCAGTTCATGCTCTAAAAGTTGTGCAGCCCCTCTTAAGCCTCCCAATGGGTTTCTAATTTCATGCGCTAAATTTCGAATCAATTCTGAGTTCGCTTGTTGCTGAATTAACATGCGTTCTTCTTTTGCGATTCTTAATTGCTGATCCATTTGCTGGAACTCAAGAATATATCGAATCATTTTGCTTTGAATGGGTGTGATGGTGCATGTCACAGAATAGGACTGATGTTTGAAAGTGGTAATTAAAAACTCATGCTCGCGATAAGGTGTATCGCTATTTAAAGCTTGGCTAATGGCTAATTTTAAAATGTCAGAATGAGGAAATGCTTCATCCAGGTTCATCTTGTAAGTATGTTTAGCGCTGAGTCCAAATAAAATCTCCGCCGATGGATTCATATACA
>Ga0208942_1000529_pt1 | contig 15228 bp, 15 predicted proteins | sample GreLakmeSU08MSRF_FD_187704 | JGI IMG/M metagenome (GOLD analysis project Ga0208942, IMG submission 187704) | Freshwater lentic microbial communities from great Laurentian Lakes, MI, USA - Great Lakes metaG SU08MSRF (SPAdes) | ecosystem: Environmental > Aquatic > Freshwater > Lake | place: Great... | reverse complement strand
CGCTCAACAATTTTCCATGCACCAATCGTTGCCGCTCCAATTGCAGTTCTAGTTAACCTACCTGCAAAGAAGGACATCTACCTTTCTTCAACTACAGTTGCAAAGATTTTCTCAGGTGCAATTACAAAGTGGAACGATCCAGAAATCGTTGCTGATAACAACCGTTCGGTTAAGCAGACTGTTTATAAGAAGACTGCATCAGGAAACGTTGCTGTTGATAAAAGCGGTAAGCCAATTGTTCTTCGTGAGGCTACAAAAACAATTTATTACACAATGCCTAACAAGCCAATCAAGGTTGTTTTCCGTTCAGATACATCAGGAACTTCAAACAACTTCACACGCTTCATGAATGGTGTGGCTCCAACAGTGTGGACAAAGCCAGCTAACGATGCATTTACAACTGCGTTCCCAGGAAACATCAATGACACTGCGAACATCGGTCGTATTGTTGGTGCAAACGGTTCACAGGGTGTAGCAACACTCGCTTCAAAGTCTCCATACTCAATCACATATGCAGAAAAGCAATGGGGAACTTCATTTGGTCTACGTGCTGCGTACATTGGTAACGCATCCGGTAACTTCACATACCCAGATTCAGCTGCAACATCAGCGTTCCTAGGTGAGGCAAAGCAAGCTGCTGACGGAATCGTTACTTTTGACTACAACACAAAGGTTGCAGGTGCATATCCACTAGGAATCATCAGCTACATGTTGCTAGAAACTGCATATGCAGACAAGACAAAGGGAGCAGCTGTTCTTCAAGTTGCTGAGTACTTATTGTCTTCAGAGTGTGCAACATCTGCAGCCCCAAGTGGTTTCATTGCTATCGAGGGTACATTCCTTGCTAAGGCGAAAGAACTACTCGCACGAGCAAACAAGTAATCTAAAACTCAATAACTAAATAAAAGAACCCAGGGCCGCGAGGGTAGCCCTGGGTTCTTTTATGTTTTTAACACTGCTGCGCGCCTGGCAGGAATCGAACCTGCGACAACCCGCTTAGAAGGCGGGTGCTCTATCCGACTGAGCTACAGGCGCTTGTAGGAGGGTCGTAATGCATAGTCTACCCGTCGCTACCACTAAGGTTTCATTCCATGGCTGAGTTCATTTATACGATGAAGAAAGCGCGTAAAGCGCATGGTGACAAGGTCATCCTTGATGACGTCACGATTATGTTTTATCCAGGGGCCAAGATCGGTGTGGTCGGTCCAAACGGTGCCGGTAAGTCCACAGTTCTACAGATCATGGCCGGACTACAGCAACCGTCAAATGGCGAGGCATACATAACTCCCGGTTACACCGTTGGAATCTTGCTTCAAGAACCACAGCTCAATGAGTCTAAAAACGTTATTGATAACGTTAAAGAGGGCGTGGCAGAGACAGTTGCCATGCTCGATCGCTTTAATGCAATTAGTGATGAGATGTCTAGCCCAGATGCTGACTACGATAAATTGCTAGCTGAAATGGGCGAGCTGCAAGAACAGCTCGATCACCGCAATGCATGGGAGTTAGATTCACAGTTAGAACAAGCGATGGATGCTCTACGTTGCCCACCGGCTGATGCTGATGTTTCAGTTTTATCTGGTGGTGAAAAGCGCCGCGTGGCGCTGTGCAAGCTCTTATTGCAAGCCCCTGATCTGCTACTGCTGGATGAGCCAACAAACCACCTAGATGCTGAATCAGTTCTATGGCTGGAACAACATTTAAATAAATATGCTGGCGCAGTTGTTGCGATTACGCACGATAGATATTTCTTGGACAACGTTGCGCAGTGGATTCTAGAGCTCGACCGTGGTCGCGCTTATCCCTATGAAGGTAACTACACCACCTACCTTGAAACAAAGTCAGCGCGTTTAAAGGTTGAAGGCCAAAAAGATGCCAAGCGCGCTAAGCGTTTAACGGAAGAGCTTGAGTGGGTGCGCCAGAACGCTAAGGGCCGCCAAGTTAAATCTAAAGCCCGCCTTGCCCGTTATGAAGAGATGGCAGCAGAGGCTGACAAGATGCGCAAACTCGACTTTGAAGAGATTCAAATTCCACCTGGACCACGTCTAGGTAATGTTGTTGTTGAAGTAGAGAATCTGACTAAGGGCTTTGGTGATCGTCTTCTCATCGATGGACTCTCCTTTACTTTGCCACGCAATGGAATTGTGGGAGTAATTGGACCAAATGGTGCTGGTAAAACAACTTTGTTTAAAACGCTGCTCGGTCTTGAATCTCCAGATTCTGGAAGCGTAAAGATTGGTGAAACTGTAAAGATTTCCTACGTTGATCAGTCCCGTGGCGGGTTAGATCCAAAGAAAACGCTCTGGGAAGTTGTCTCTGATGGTCTTGATTTCATTAAGGTCGGCCAAGTGGAAATGCCTTCACGTGCCTATGTTTCTTGCTTTGGTTTTAAAGGCCCAGATCAACAAAAGCCAACCGGAATTTTATCGGGTGGTGAGCGCAACCGTTTGAACTTAGCGCTGACTCTTAAACAAGGTGGCAATCTACTTCTCCTGGATGAGCCAACAAATGATTTAGATGTTGAAACGTTGGGCTCACTTGAAAACGCTCTCCTTGAGTTTCCTGGTTGCGCTGTGGTTATCTCCCACGATCGCTGGTTCCTTGACCGCGTAGCAACACACATCTTGGCCTATGAGGGTGATTCAAAGTGGTTCTGGTTTGAAGGAAACTTCGAATCTTATGAAGCTAATAAGATTCAAAGATTGGGAGCTGATGCGGCACGTCCGCACCGCGTCACATATAGAAAGTTGACTCGATAAATGCGATATCAAAGTAAGCAATACGTCCGCTGGGATGATCTAGATGCTTTTGGTCATGTTAATAACGCTGTGTATTTAACGTATGCCCAAGAAGCCCGCTTTGCCTGGTCTGGCATTTTAGAGATGGTTGTTGCCCGTGCTGAAGTTGATTTCATCGCTCCTATTTATGATGGCGATACTTTCCTAGATATCGAGCTATGGGTCAGTGCAATCGGTAACTCTTCTTTCACAATGACATATGAATTAAAGATGAAAGGTGAAGTTGTGGCGCGCGTGAAAACTGTGCAAGTTACTGTGGACATGAGCACGAAGAAGTCCTCTCCCATGAGTGATGAACAACGCGCATTCTTAACAAAATACCTCGAGACAGAGTAGTAATGTCACCTTTAGCATCACGCAAAGAGCGCCCATGGTGGCGTGATGCGGTTACCTACCAAATTTATCCACGCTCCTATGCTGATTCCAATGGTGATGGAATTGGCGATGTTGAAGGAATCCGCTCACGTCTTCCATATTTAAAATCACTTGGCATTGATGCGGTTTGGATTTCACCTTGGTATCCATCGCCTCAACATGATCACGGTTATGACGTCTCTGACTACATGGATATCGAACCTGATTACGGAACTCTTGCCCAAGCAGAGCAGCTGATTAAAGAGGCAAATGAAGTTGGAATTAAGTTAATCGTTGACATTGTTCCTAACCACACATCAAGTGATCACAAGTGGTTTCAAGCAGCGCTCAAAGCAGCTCCTGGTTCACCAGAGCGCAATCGTTACATCTTCCGTGAAGGAAAAGGCCCCAACGGTGATTTGCCACCTAATAACTGGGAAGCAGTCTTCGGCGGTTGTGCATGGGAACGTGTGATTGAAGCCGATGGAAAACCAGGCCAGTGGTATCTACATCTCTTCGTTGTTGAACAACCTGACCTTAACTGGGAGAACCCAGAAGTTGTTGCCCACCTTGAAGATGTGTTGAAGTTTTGGCTAGATCGCGGCGTTGCAGGTTTTCGTATCGATGTTGCTCATGGAATGTTTAAAGAAAAAGGCTTGCCGGATATTAGAAAAGATCCAGCTGCATCAATGCTGGGCACAGAACACAAACCTTTCTGGGATCAAGAGGGCGTGCACGGGATTTATCGTGCTTGGCGCACAATCCTTGATTCATACCCAGGAGATCGCATGGCAGTTGCTGAGGCGTGGGTAAGTCCTTCAGAGCGCATTGCACGTTATGTTCGAACAGATGAACTTCAAAACTCATTTAACTTTGAGATGCTCACAACGCTCTGGGATGCCAAGCAGATTAAGACCAAGATCAATAACTCTATTGATGCACTCAAAGAAGTGGGTGCACCTACCTCGTGGGTCTTTAACAATCACGATGTTGTGCGCTCGGTGGATCGCCTAGACCTTGGACTGACTAATCAGGGTGATACAACCCTTGAACGCCAAGGTGATCCTAAGAAACTCAATATTGCACGTGGCACATTGCGTGCTCGAAGCGCAGCGCTCATGACACTTGCTTTGCCTGGTGGAACATATCTGTATCAAGGTGAAGAGTTAGCTGTTCCGGAAGTGCGCGATATTCCAGAGGATCGTTTAACTGATCCACGATGGAAGATGAGTGGTTATTTAGATCGTGGCCGCGATGGTTGCCGTGTTCCAATGCCATGGACATTTGATTCAGCAGGGGCTTTTGGTTTTTCAACTAATGCATCTCTAAAACCTGAGCAAGCATGGTTGCCACAATCTTCATGGTGGGGGACATATGCCGTTGACACACAAGATGGTGTTGAAGGATCAACGTTGTCTATGTATCGCAAAGCTCTAGCGATTCGCAAAGGCGAAGAAGGTTTAGGTGATGGACCCATGGAGTGGATTGAAGCTGGCACCGATGTTGTTGCATTTGCGCGTCCTGGTAATTTTGCTTGCTACATCAACTTTGGGGCAGCGATTGAATTACCAAGCAGCAGCCAAATTTTAGTTGCAAGTGGACCGATAAGCGGCCACACATTGCCAACGGATACAGCTGCTTGGGTGAGATTAGTTTCTTAATGCCAAATACAGCGCTGCAAAAGAGAGTAGTTCGAACTCTTGCTACTGCCCAAGTCTTAAATGGTGTGGGCGTTGCAGGCACAGTTGCAGCAGGTTCACTTCTTGTTTCCTCCATTACCGATTCTGAAACCTTAGCTGGGCTTGCCCAGACTTTTTCTGTTCTAGGCGCAGCTGCCATGGCTCTGCCACTTGCACGTTTAACTGCTCGAGGTGGTCGCCGGCTTTCACTCTCTGTTGGCTATGTTGCCGGCGTTGTTGGCTCCATCAGCGCAGTTGTTGGAGGAGCACAGAAAAATATCTTTTTCATGTTGCTCGGAACCTTTTTAGTCGGAGCAGCAGCTGCATCTGGCTATCAGGCCCGTTTTGCAGCTATTGATTTAGCAACCGATGAAACCCGGGCAAAACAACTCTCATTTGTTGTCTGGGGATCAACTATTGGCGCAGTTGCTGGTCCTAATTTGATGGACCCATCAGGACGCTTGGCTGAACATTTCAATCTGCCAGCACTCGTTGGTCCCTACATTATTTCTGCGCTCACATTGATCTTTGCAACTGTCGTTATTCAGCTTTTCCTTCGTCCTGATCCATATTTGGTTGCTGAAAAACAGGCCAACGTAAAACAACAGAAAGGCTCAACAAAGGCTGCGCTTTCCCATATTCGCTCTAACCCCAAAGCCCTCTTTGCTATTAGCGCTATTGCGATTGGTCACGTGGCAATGGTGTCAGTGATGGTGATGACCCCTATTCATATGAAGCACGTTGATGTTTCACTTCAAATCATTGGTTTTGTCATTAGCGTGCACGTTTTGGGAATGTATGCATTTTCTCCAATCGTTGGTTCCTTAAGTGATCGACTTGGGCGTGTGCGAGTTATCCAAATTGGTATAACAATCTTGTTGCTTTCAACGTTGGTTTCTGGCACTGCTGCAGCAGATGATGCTGTAAAACTTGGAATTGGTTTGTTTTTACTTGGCCTGGGTTGGTCCTGCACACTCATTGCAGGCTCTGCTTATTTATCTGAATCAGTCTCAGTTGAGATGCGTCCAGCATCCCAAGGGGCAAGTGATTTAGTAATGAACTTAGCTGGGGCAGGCGGGGGAGCAATAGCCGGTGTGATTATCGGAACCCTTAGTTATGGCTGGCTATGTTTATTTGCAGCACTTCCAGTAATCGCATTAGCGTTAGCGGCCAGAAGGATCATGAAGATTGAAAACTAAAGGCACAGAGATTGCTAGCCTTAGCTCATGAGTTCGTTTTATGAGGAAATGGGTGGAGAAGCTTTCTTTACCGATTTAGTGTCACAGTTCTATGCCCAGGTGGCCCTTGATCCGATTTTGCGTCCGATGTATCCAGAGGGCGATTTAAAGGCAGCAGCGCTGCGCTTGCAATGGTTTCTTGAACAGTATTGGGGCGGACCAACTACCTATCAAGAAAACCGCGGACATCCACGTCTTCGCATGCGCCATGCAGAGTTTCATATTAATCTCGCAGCACATGATGCTTGGCTAAAGGCCATGCGCACAGCCGTTGATGGCGTGGAGATGAAGCCAGAGTTAAAAGCGCAGTTGTGGAGTTATCTAGAGATGGCAGCAGCTGCCATGGTCAATCAACCAGATTGAGATTGGTTTCCAACTTTTAGGATTTCACCATTTCGCAAATACCAGAGTGTTCCCTTTTTATCGCGCACACATGTCACGCGTAAACCAACCTTTTCAACAACTCCTTGAACTTCCAAAACATCTACCTGGTCACCAACACCATATTGATCTTCAACTAACATAAAGATTCCAGAGAGAACATCTCGAACCAGGGTCTGTGCACCAAGACCAAGGGCCACACCTAAAATTCCAGCTGATGCAATCAATGGCCCTAAGTTAAAACCAAACTCGCCTAAGGCCATTGCCGTTGCAACAACCCAGATAACAGTTTTTAGCGTGCTAGATAAAACTCCACCGATGGTGCGAGCGCGCTCTTTTTGACGGGCAACGATGTTGCGCGGACCTGGAACTAAATCTGCAGTTGCCAATCGATTCATGGCCCGCTCGATTGCACGGGTGCCAAAGGCTTGCGAGAGCATAGCCGAGATGAGAATGACGGCCACCCGAAGGGGGGTTCCACTTATCCAGTCCAGGGCGTTTTGTAGTGATTCGTTCATAGAAGACAGACTTTATCCAAATCTTTACCTAAATATCGCTAGTCAATACCCACGCGCTCGGGTGTTTTGGTGCAAGATAAACCAATTGCTTAAGGCAAAGGAGAAGGAAGCGATGTCGCGGACGCTGGTGCTCAACGCCACCTATGAACCACTAGGTGTCATAACCGAACGCCGTGCCCTCATCCTTGTCCTTAACCACCGTGCAACCATGATTGAAGATTCTGGATCAGTCCTACATTTCTCTGGCGGTGAAATAGAACTTCCCTCAGTTATTCGCCTCAATAAATTTGTTCGCATTCCTTATCGCCATGCAGTTCCACTCTCTCGCCGGGCGATATTTGCCAGAGATGGTGGGCGTTGTGTTTATTGCACCGCACCTGCCACATCTATTGATCACGTCATTCCACGTAGTCGTGGTGGTGGTCACAATTGGGAGAACGTAGTTTCTGCATGTCATAAGTGCAATCACTTAAAGGCAGATAAGCAGCTCAAAGAAATTGGTTGGAGATTGCGCAAACTTCCACGTGAGCCAGTCGGTGCTGCCTGGAGAATCCTTGGAACTGGTCAAACTAACTCACGGTGGGTGCAGTACTTAGAGCCATTTGGTGTGGCAGCAGCAACGGCATAAAGCATTTACACTTAACCCATGCGATTTCTTATGAGCCAAGTTGAAGATGGCGCTGTGCCTGGACCAGGCTTGAGCGTTGCCGAAACCGTATTTACGTTTCTGGTCATTCCAGTTGCACTCTTTAGCGTGATTGCACTTCTTTCGTGGCTGGCATCAGCGCCGCGAAAAGAAAAGCCTCAATCTTCAGTTTCTTCAATTAATTAATTATCTAGCGCCGCAACCTTCAAAGCACGGATAACTCCGTCTTGTGATTCCTTGACTAGTTTGCGAAGCACAGGCGGTGCATCTTTGCCCGCACCATTTAACCAAGCATTGGTTTTATCCAATGTTGCCTGAGTAATGATCCAGCTTGGATACATTCCCGTTACGAACTTGGCAGCGCCTTCATAGGACTTTGATTCCCACTCTGACAGTAAATTCTCGAAGTAGAGATCAACAAATGGCAGCAGAAGATCACGTTGAATGGGGCGCTGGAAACCAGCAACTAAGGCAGAGCGAACTGAGGTTTGGGCATCTTGGTTGAGTACTGTGTTAAATGCATATGCTTTTGCTTCCGCGTTCGGTGTTGCAGCCTTAGCACTTTGATAGAACAGGTTCCCAGAGGTCGTGTTATCAGAGGCTAACTCTGCATCTAACTCTGCTTGAGTAGCTGCCCCACGCTCAGTTAATGCAATCAGGAAGTCCCAGCGACGATCAGTATCAACTTTCAGACCCTTGATGTCACCATTTAAAATCCCACGCACATTCTTAATCTGCTCTGGGGTGTGGGCGTTAGCGGCAAATGCTCGTGAATAGAGAAGTTGGAGATCACTTGCAGGCGCACTTGCTTGCATGAGGTTCCAGAAACCAGCAGCTAAGAGTTCACGGTATTTATTGCGATTAGCATCTGATGCATACCCTTCAACTGATGTGCCGAGCTGTCCAATAATGATATTGACGATGGCATCATCGTTTTCTCCAGCTAGACCAGAGAGGGCTACTGCCATGAAATCAGCTGATGAGATTTGTGCATCGCGATGCATATCCCAAATTGCTGCCCAAGTGACTGCGCGGGCCAAAGGATCATTTAAACGTCCAAGATATTTCTTCAGCGTTGCAATAGAGCGATCATCAAAGCGCAGCTTGGCATAGGAAAGATCACGATCATTGATAAGCAAAAGATCAGCAACCTTTTCACCGGCTAACTCTGCAACCGTTGTGCTTGCACCAACTACATCGAGTTCAACTGATTTACGTAAGTTAAGTGAGTCACCACTGATGTCATAGAGACCAACTGCAAGGCGGTGTGGGCGAAGCTCTTTAGAACCTGCTGGAACTAGTGGTACTTCTTGTGAGATAACAACGCTTGAATATATATCGCCAGCGATCTCTAGCTGCGGGCGCAGAGTATTCACGCCGGCAGTCTGTAGCCAGGTATTAACCCAAGCATCTAACTTGCGACCACTGGCAGCTTCAAGTTCAACTAAGAGATCATTAAGGGTTGTATTGCCCCAAGCATGCTTAGCAAAATACTTTTGCAACCCTGCAATAAATTGTGGGCGACCCACGTGGGCAACGAGTTGATGCAAAACTGAGGCACCCTTTGCATATGTAATGCCATCAAAGTTAGCGTTCACAGCCTCCATATCCACCATGTCAGCGATGATGGGGTGAGTAGTTGAGAGTTGATCTTGGCGATATGCCCCATTCTTACGTGCACTATTGAACTCAGTCCAAGCACCGTTAAATCTCGTTGCCTCAGTCAGGGCTAAGTAAGAAGCCCATTCAGCAAAAGATTCATTGAGCCAAAGATCATCCCACCAGGACATGGTGACCATGTCACCGAACCACATATGTGCCATTTCATGCAGGATGACATTGGCGCGAGATAGGTATGCCTTATCTGGCATGTGTGAGCGAAAGACCAGAACTTCTTCACGGAATGTGACTGCACCTGCGTTTTCCATTGCACCGAAGTTGAAGTCAACTACAGCGATTTGATCATATTTTTCAAATGGGTATGCAAGGCCGAATACCTTTTCAAAGTATTCAAAGCCCTGCTTAGTAACAAGGAAAATATCTTCTGGGTCTAAGTACTGCATCATTGATTTGCGGCAGTAGATGCCAAGTGGAATCTCTTTCTCACCCTTATAAAGATCATGGACAGATGAATACGGTCCTGCGATGAGTGCATCAAGGTAAGTTGGAATGCGGGGAGTTGTCTTAAATTTCCACTCAACTAAATCACCCTTTACAACCTTTGACTCAACTGGGTTATTTGAAACTGCTTCCCAGTGACCAGGTGTTGTGACAGTTAAAGTAAATGTTGCCTTAAGGGATGGCTGATCAAAGCAGGCAAACATGTTGCGGATATATGCAGTTTCACCCTGTGAGTACAGATAAACCTCACCATCGGCAGGATCTACTGAGCGCTGTAAACCTTCACCTGATTTTGAATACTCAGCTTCAAGTTCAATTACTAAAACGTTATCGGCAGCTAAGTTGGTGATGAAAATGCTTTCGCCATCAAAGCCAGAAACATCAACTGCTGCGCCATTCAAGGTTGCGCTAATAACACTGCGTCCCACAGCATCTATAAAGGTTGCATAACCAGGCTTGTTGCATGTGAATGAAACCTCTGATTTTGAATAAAAGGTTTCTTCGCCCTTGGTGACATCCAAGGTGACTGCATAGCTGTTTACGTAAAGATGTTCCGCACGATCTTTGGCTTCAGTACGGCTCAAATTCAGACCTGGCACTTGTTACTCCTCTTAATGGATGGGGCGCTTTTGTAGGTTCCAATCCAACCATGACAGAGTGAGGACATGGAACGCCCTTCGGTACGTAGCTATAGCATCCGAGGCTCTCGCATTACCCAGGCCCAACGTGCTGCAAAAGATGAGTTGCAGGCTATGTATGGGATTGCTATTGAAGAAAAGAATGTAAATCTCGCAGAGATATTTCCTACTAGTGAAAAAATCATTATGGAGATCGGTTTTGGTATGGGGGAAGCCACAGCAATCATCGCAAAAAATCACCCCAATAACGGCTACATCGCCGTTGATGTGCACCCACCAGGAATCGGCAAGCTCTTGGGCCGCATTGTGGAGAATGGATTAACTAACCTGCGCGTAATTGAAGATGATGTTCATATCGTTTTGCCTCATATGTTTGAGGATGAATCCCTCGATGCCATTCATCTTTATTTTCCAGATCCTTGGCCTAAGAAAAAACACAATAAGCGCCGAATTGTTAATGATGGTTTTCTTGCACTGATTCACCCCAAGTTAAAAAAGGGCGGCTATATCCATATTGCAACTGACTGGGTGCCCTATGCGATCAGTATGCAAGAAGTTTTTGCTGCTTCAACCTTATTTAGTGGGGGAGTGATCGAAAAACCTGGCTCACGCCCGGTAACACGTTTTGAAGGTCAGGGGATCGATAAAGATCACCAAGTTACTGATTTGCTATATTTTCGTAAGTAGAGATCTTGTTGATGCGTCGCACGTGACGTTCATCGTTAGTAAATGGTGTTTGGATAAAAGCATCAATAATCGCTGTGCACTCATCAATTGAATGCATACGTCCACCAATACCAACGACATTGGCATTGTTGTGCTCTTTGGCTAGCTGGGCCGTTTCAACGCTCCACGCTAGCGCTGCCCTCACACCTTTAACTTTGTTAGCAGCAATCTGTTCACCATTACCAGAACCACCTAAAACAATGCCCAGTGAGCCGGCATCTTTAACTGTTGCAACAGCTGCTGGAATACAGAAATCTGGATAGTCATCTAGCGCGTCATATTCATGTGGTCCGTGGTCAGTGACTTTATGGCCCTTGGACTCTAGGTATTGAACAAGTGCGCTCTTTAGTTCAAGGCCTGCATGATCACTACCGATATGAATGTTCATGTGAGCATCTTGCCATTAACAGCGTGGGCATAAAGAAAACCCGCCACATTCTCATTAATGTGGCGGGTTTTCACCCTTAGGAGGTTTCTAGCTTTGTCAGAAGTTAGTGATTTGGAGGTTTACTACCCGTAATTAACTCCCATATGTTCAATAAAGTAATAGGCAAGCCTTAGAACACCGTGTGAGTTTTTAATCTTTTGTAGGGGCTACCCAATCTCCACGCTCAGCCCTTGCCATGGGGCGCCCTATTTAGTCACACACTCACCTGTTTCACACTGGTTCTCAGAACTTTCCCAGACCTCTAGAAACCAGGATTCTCATGAAAACTAAAACAACCCTCATCGCATTAGCGTTGATCTCAACATTAATCGCTAGCCCACAGGCATTTGCAGCGGGTAAGACCTCACTTGTTGTTAAAGAACCAGTGCGATCTTCAAAATCAATTCCCAACACGATATTAAGTGGCAACGTAGTACCAGCAAAAACAGTAGGCATAGATGGTGATTTCTATATTGATTTAAAGAATGTAAATCTCTATGGACCCAAAACAAAAGGGGTGTGGAAGTTAGCCACAACTTTGCGAATTGCTGATACCAAAGAAATGGTAGTTCCAGCTGCTGGTATAGATGGAGCTAAGGGAAACACAGGAGAACAGGGTTTAACAGGTGCTAATGGAACCAATGGAATAGATGGAGCAAAAGGTGCTGATGGAGCAAAAGGAGCAGATGGAGCCAAGGGTGCTACCGGATTAACAGGTGCAACTGGATCATCTGGTTACACGGGTGCCACAGGCTCTGTTGGTGCAACTGGAGCTAAGGGTGACACTGGAGCAACAGGTTTAGCAGGAAGTGCAGGTACTAATGGAACAGTGGGAGCTAAAGGTGACACTGGCACAGCTGGCACAAATGGAGTTGATGGAAGTAAAGGTGACACTGGCTTAACAGGTTCCACAGGATCACAAGGAGTTAAAGGAGATACAGGGTTAACAGGAAGTTCAGGAGCTACTGGAGGAACGGGTGCTGCGGGTGCTGCAGGGATTAGTAATGCGCAGTGGGTTGCAGTTCCTGTAATTCGACTTACAAGTGAGTCTCCAGTAGAAGGCACTCCTTGGGTAAATTTTGGAGTCGCGTCAGCAGATGGTTCCTATACATTCCAGATTATTTTGGATGGCACATTTTCTGGTACCACTCCAGGAACTCTTTCAATTGGACTCGAAATCACGGCAGTTGGAGCAGCAACAAACATGAACACACAGATAATGGCTTCCGATGCTACGAATTTTGTGAATGGCACTTCAGCAAGACGTATTCAATTTATAGTTTTTGGAACAATTACTTCCGCTGCAACAAGCACGTTATTACACGCCCGCGTGATTGATATGAGAGGCAATATTTCGGGTTCAATACTTTCCTTTAATGGATACGCCCTCATAACTAAGGTCGGTTCCATCGGATAAATACGTGGAGCGGGTGACCGGGATCGAACCGGCATGGCCAGCTTGGAAGGCTGGGGCTCTACCATTGAGCTACACCCGCAGGTGGTGCGTAGGGCTAAAGGTACTGGGTCGGTAAGAGATGAGTGAAATCTCCTCTAGACTCTCGCTTTGCGCCTCGGGGCGTAGCGTAGTGGCTAGCGCGCCTGCTTTGGGAGCAGGAGATCGGGAGTTCGAATCTCCCCGCCCCGACCAGTTCTCTTTAACTTGTTACCTGACTTAGGAGTATTTGTGAAAAGCACCATCGAGACACTTTCCCCAACACGCGTTCGCCTCGATATTGAAGTTGCTTACAGTGAGATGACTACACACGTTGCTGATGCTTATAAGAAGGTAGCAACACAAGTAAACATTCCTGGTTTTCGCAAAGGCAAAGTTCCGGCATCAATGATTGATCAGCGCGTGGGCCGCGGAACTGTTTTAGATGAGGCCATCAACGCAGCTCTTCCTGATTTCTATGGCCAGGCAGCTCGCGAACACACCGTGGCAGTCATCGGACGTCCGGTGGTTGATGTTAAAGAGTTTGTTGATAACGAGAAGCTTGTTTTCACTGTTGAGGTAGATGTGCGCCCAGAAGTTACTTTGCCTGATTTCTCAAAGATTGAAGTTGAAGTTGATGATGTCACTGTCTCAGATGCAGACATAGATGAGCAGGTGGAATCTCTGCGCACACGCTTTGGAACTCTCACAACAGTGGAGCGCGCAGTTGCTAATGGTGACTTTGCAACTCTGGATATGAACGCCTTTATTAACGGTGAAACCGTTGAAGGTGGACAGGCAAATGATCTTTCCTATGAAGTTGGTTCAGACAAGATGATTGCTGGCCTTGATGAGATTTTGATTGGTATGGCAGTTGGTGAGACTAAGCGTTTTGAAACCGAGCTTGTTGGTCAGCAAGAGGGCGAAAAGGGTGAGGTAGAGGCAACAGTGAAGGCTGTGAAGGAGCGCGAGCTTCCACTAGTGGATGACGCTTTCGCAAAGCTAGCTTCAGAGTTCGACACTCTGGCAGAGCTTCGTGAAGATTTCCGCGAGCGCTTGGGTCGCGCGAAGAAGATGGAACAAGGAACACAGGCACGCGATCGCCTTATTAAAAAACTATTGGCAGATCTAGATATTCCAGTCCCAGATGCTCTGGTTGAGACAGAAGTCAATGATCACCTCGAGGGCGAAGGCCGCTTGGATGATGCCGCTCACCGCGCAGAAGTAGATGGTGAAGTCCGAGCATCTTTAAAGTCTGATTTCCTACTCGATGCAATCGTTCAAAGTGAAGATGTTCAGGTCACTGAGATTGAACTCACTGAGTACTTAGTTCGCACATCACAGCGCTATGGAATGGCTCCTCAGCAATTTGCGGAAGAGCTACAAAAAGCTGGCCAGATTTCACAGTTGGTTGCAGAAGTAACGCGCGCAAAGGCGTTGGCATCAGTCCTTGGTCGCATTACGGTCAAAGATGCATCAGGTGCTGTTATTGATCTTGAAGCCTTACGCCCACAGCCACAGCCATCTGATCTAGTGGAAGAGGCTTAAAACTCTTTAGCCCTAAGCGAACATCGCCCAGTTCACGCTCCCATGTGGCAATACTGGGAAGCATTTAGTCCCCAATATTGTTAGGGTCACTACAGGTAATAAAAGTGCAACTAGGAGGAATACTCACGTGGATTTAGAAAGCAAAATGAAGGACCAGATTTACAACCGCTTGCTTGAAGAGCGCATTGTTTTCTTGTCAGGTGAAGTCCGTGATGACATGGCCAACATGGTTTGTGCTCAACTACTTCTTCTATCTTCTTTGGATCCAAAGAAAGATATTTTCTTATACGTCAACTCACCAGGTGGATCTGTTACTGCGGGGATGGCTGTCTTTGACACCATGCAGTTAATTCCAAATGATGTTGCAACCGTTACCTTTGGAATGGCTGCATCAATGGGTCAGTTCCTTCTCACTTCTGGTGCAAAGGGAAAGCGTTATGCAACTAAGAGCTCTCGTATTTTGATGCACCAGCCACTGGGTGGAATTGGTGGAACAGCTATTGATATTCGTATTCAAGCTGAGCAGATGGCGATTACAAAGCAAACTCTTTCAGAGCTCAATGCTTTGCACACTGGTCAGAGCCTAGAAAAGATTCTGGCAGACTCAGATCGTGATAACTGGTTTAACGCCGGTGATGCTAAGGATTATGGCTTTGTAGACCATGTAGTTACTTCGCTGGGACAAATCACTGGAGGAAAAGCGTAATGACTATTCACGAGAT
>Ga0208942_1000519_pt1 | contig 15483 bp, 12 predicted proteins | sample GreLakmeSU08MSRF_FD_187704 | JGI IMG/M metagenome (GOLD analysis project Ga0208942, IMG submission 187704) | Freshwater lentic microbial communities from great Laurentian Lakes, MI, USA - Great Lakes metaG SU08MSRF (SPAdes) | ecosystem: Environmental > Aquatic > Freshwater > Lake | place: Great... | reverse complement strand
CCAAGTCGCCCGACATCACTTGTTCATGTTCAGAAGCGGCACTTAATTCATGCTCGGCACTACGTTGTGCTTGTGCAGCATCGGTTTCTTGAGTAGTCCAACGCAGTAGTTGCGCCTGTAGGTCTTGAGTTTGTTGCTGTAAACGCAAGCGAGATTCCTGCACGTATTTAATTTGTGACTCAACTTGACTTACGTCTGAATTCGTTTGATATAAATCTCCCTGGGCTAAAGAGACTTTATCTTGTAGGGCATACTGGCGAGTACGCATCGTTTCTAGTTCTGTTTCGGCGTGCCGTAACTTAGCTGTTTGCCCTTCAAGTTGCACTTGTGAATCACGAATTGCATTGGCATAACGTTCTTGCTCTTTACCTGCCTCGGTTTGGCGCACAAACCATAATAATTGCTGCTGCGCTTTCATTTCGGTTTGCAACTGGTTATGGCGCTCAGCAACTGTCGCTTGACTTTCTAAGCGCGCTAATTGCAATTCCAGCTCGCGCAAAATATCTTGTACGCGAACTAAATTTTCTTGGGTATCTTCTAGCCGTGCAGCTGTTTCTTTGCGTCGCTCTTTGTATTTTGAAACACCCGCAGCTTCTTCTAAAAAAATTCGCAACTCTTCTGGTTTAGATTCTAAAATTCGTGAAATAGTGCCTTGACCAATAATCGCATAACCACGCGGCCCCATGCCAGTACCCAAAAAAATATCTTGCACATCTTTGCGGCGCACCACTTGATTATTAATATAGTAACTAGAATTACCATCACGGGTTAAGACCCGTTTTACAGAGAGCTCGCCAAAACTACTCCACTGACCTTGCGCGCGTCCATCAGCATTATCAAAAATTAATTCCACACTGGCACGACCAGATGGTTTACGCAAACCCGAGCCATTAAAAATTACGTCTTGCATCGATTCACCACGTAACTCACTAGCACGCGACTCGCCCAAGACCCAACGCACCGCATCAATAATGTTTGACTTTCCGCAACCATTGGGACCCACTACACCAATCAATTGCCCCGGCAACTCAAAATGGGTTGGGTCAACAAAAGATTTAAAGCCTGAGAGTTTGATTGATTTGAGTTGCACGGCAAGCTTTGCAAAGAAAAAAGGGGTTAAAAAGGCAATTTAATGACAAATGGCACTGTGGAAGATGATAGCAAGTTAGGGGCATCACCACCCATTTTTGACCCACCGATATAATGATAATTTGTCCCTCTGGAATAAAACCCCTTAACAATCTGATAGTTAACTAAAAAGTATGAGCCAATCACCACAAAGCATCATTGAACAAGCATGGGAAAACCGTGCCAATCTCACCATGGAAGACTTTTCAGACGATATTCGCAAGGCGGTTAATGCGGTTCTTGGAGGGCTAAATACCGGCCATATTCGGGTTGCTGAAAAAAAAGGCATCGGACAATGGGAGGTCAATCAGTGGGTTAAAAAGGCTGTTTTACTCTCGTTTCGGCTAGAAGATAATAAGCCCATGGGGGCTGGAGGGTATACCCAGTTTTACGATAAAGTCCCCAGCAAGTTCGAAAACTTTACGGCCGCCGATTTTGCCGCTGGCGGCTATCGTGTTGTCCCCCCTGCAATGGCCAGACGAGGCTGTTTCATTGGCAAAAATGTGGTTCTCATGCCCTCCTACGTCAACATTGGCGCCTATGTAGATGAAGGCACGATGGTCGATACCTGGGCCACTGTAGGTTCATGCGCTCAAATTGGTAAAAATGTCCATCTTTCCGGCGGCGTTGGCATTGGCGGGGTACTCGAGCCCATTCAAGCGGGACCAGTCATTATCGAAGATAACTGCTTCATTGGCGCTCGCTCAGAAATCGTTGAGGGTGTCATCGTTGAAGAAAATAGCGTCCTTTCCATGGGTGTATACCTTGGCCAAAGCACCAAAATTTATGATCGCGACACTGGCGAAGTCCATTATGGTCGCGTACCAGCAGGCTCAGTTGTGGTGCCTGGCTCGCTACCCTCAAGTGATGGCAAATATAGCCTCTATGCGGCCATTATTGTTAAAAAAGTCGATGCGCAAACGCGGGCTAAAACCGCTATTAATGAGTTATTACGCGACTAAATAATGGCCCTAGCGACCCATTCGGCCACCGCCGATTTAACTGCAGAGCTCATCGCTTGCCACTCTATTACGCCAGCTGATGGTGGCTGTCAGCAAGTTATTGCTGCACGTTTAGAAGCACTCGGTTTTGAAATTGAAACGGTGATCAGTGGTCCAGCAGAATTTTCAGTAACGAATTTATGGGCAATTAAATTAGGTAAGTTAGGTAAAGCTGGAAAAGTCTTTGTCTTTGCGGGCCATACCGATGTCGTGCCAACCGGGCCATTAAACAAATGGGATAGCAACCCCTTTACACCTAGTGAGCGTGATGGCTACCTCTTTGGTCGCGGCGCAGCAGATATGAAAACCTCATTAGCAGCTTTTGTCGTGGCCACTGAAGAGTACGTGCGCAATAATCCTAATCATGCTGACACCATTGCCTTTCTCCTCACTAGCGACGAAGAAGGCCCCGCGCACGATGGCACGGTAGTGATGTGTGAGCGCCTTAAAAAACGCGGTCAAGTCTTAGATTACTGTGTGATTGGCGAACCCACCTCAGTGAATCGCTTAGGGGACATGATTAAAAATGGTCGGCGGGGTTCTTTATCTGGGAAGCTGAGCGTCAAAGGCATTCAAGCCCATATTGCCTACCCTCACCTCGGTGCCAACCCAATTCATTTAGCGGCTGGGGCGATTGCCACCTTAGCCAGTACCGAATGGGATCAGGGCAACGACTATTTCCAGCCAACCACGTTTCAAATTTCCAATATTCATGCTGGTACCGGTGCAAACAATATTATTCCTGGGGAAATGACGGTCGAATTTAATTTTCGCTTTTCATCTGCCAGTACCCCAGAAGCGTTACGCGCAAAGGTTAGTGCAATTTTGGATGAAGCTAAATTTGACTATGCAATCGATTGGAAGCTAGGTGCTAGCCCTTTTCTGACGCCAAAAGGGGTCTTAGCGCTTGCACTCCAAAAGGCGATTCAAACGGAAACTCAGGTAGTTACTGAGCTTTCTACCACCGGTGGCACTAGCGATGGCCGCTTCATCTCGCAAATCTGTAAAGAGGTAGTCGAATTTGGTCCAATAAATTCTACTAGCCATAAGCTCAATGAATGTGTTTCAATTAACGATATTGAACCTCTCAAAAATATCTATCGACGCGTTTTAGAAAATCTGCTGGCTTAATCATTATTCTCCTAAGCTGGCACTTAAATATCTTTCGCAAAATATTCTCTTCATGGATCCTGAGCCTTTAGCGCCACAGCAGCCTTCTGCTGCTAAGCCGATTTCAATTGAAGCATGCTGCCAACAGCTAGCTACGCAACTGGCTATGGCTAACTTGCATTTTGGCCATGGCGCTATCGATGCGCAAAGTGAAGCACTCTGGATTGTCAGTAAAGAGTTAGGTTTAAGTCCCAGTGCAGCACTTGATCAAATGCATACCGAATTAACTGCCACGCAACAAGCGCATGCCTTAGCCATTACTACTGAACGCATTAGTAGCCGTAAGCCACTTGCTTATTTACTTGAAGAGGCTTGGTTAATGGGAGTACCGTTTGATTGCAACGAGCAAAGCATTGTGCCCCGCTCGTTTATTGCCGAACTGATTACATCAGGCGACCTCGAGCCTTGGCTGCCAGCTGATGGCAAGGTACTCGATCTGTGCACTGGCAATGGCTCGCTGGCTATTTTGGCTGCCCTTGCTTGCCCCGATATTCGCGTCACAGCCTGTGATATTAGTATGCCCGCTTTGGCTTTAGCCTCGCGGAATTTAAAACGCCATGGATTTAGTGAGCAAATAGAGTTGCTGCATGGGGATTTATTTGACGCCTTACCCGACCCGAATGAAGAAGAACGTTTTGATTTAATTATTTGTAACCCACCGTATGTAAATGATGCTTCAATGCAAGCCTTACCAGCAGAGTATCAAGCAGAGCCAGCAATTGCTTTAGCGGGTGGTAACGATGGGATGAATTTAATTCGCCGCATTATTGATGCTGCACCAGACTATCTAAACGAGCGCGGCGCACTCTTAATTGAAATTGGTAATGAGGCTGAGCACTTTCATTTGGCCTTTCCCCAAATACCCGTTATCTGGATGGAGGTATCTGCTGGCAATCAGCAAGTGATCCTCATTCAAGCTGAAGACTTACGCTAACTCCAAATCATTCGCCGCAGCAATCGCCTCATCGATACGCTCGACACTAATTATCCGCAATCCAGCAATTTTAGTTTTGGGCATATTCGCTTTAGGAATAATGGCGACGGTAAAGCCCAATTTAGCAGCCTCCTTCAAACGTTCTTGACCCCGTGGACAAGGCCGTATTTCACCAGCCAAACCGACTTCGCCAAAAACAATTAATTCCTTGGGTAAAGCACGATTGCGAATCGAAGATTGAATTGCTAACAACACCGCCAAGTCAGCCGCCGGCTCGGAGATCTTTACTCCACCAACCGCGTTCAAAAAAACATCTTGGTCAAAGCAAGCAATACCAGCATGGCGATGTAATACCGCTAAGAGCATGGCTAAACGATGCTGCTCTAAACCTACCGCTAAGCGCCGCGGGTTTGGAATATGCGCTGTATCAACTAAGGCCTGAATTTCCACTAATAAGGGGCGGCTACCTTCTTGCGTTACTAATACACAAGCACCTGGGACCATTTCAGCATGCTGCGAAAGAAAAATAGCCGAAGGGTTGGAAACCCCGCGTAAGCCTTTTTCTGTCATGGCAAAAACACCAAGTTCATTCACGGCACCAAAGCGGTTTTTAATCGCGCGCACTAAACGAAAACTCGAGTGAGTATCCCCCTCAAAATACAACACGGTATCAACAATATGTTCAAGTACGCGGGGGCCAGCTAAATGGCCATCTTTAGTCACGTGGCCAACCAATAAAACACAAATACCAGTTGACTTAGCAAAACGGGTTAACTGGGCTGCGCACTCGCGCACCTGCGCCACTGAACCTGGTGCAGAGCTAAAGGCTTCAGAATAAATCGTTTGAATCGAATCAACCACGACCACTTGAGGACGAACGGTATCCATAATCGTTAACAATTTTTCCAGCTGAATTTCAGCTAATACTTCAAGCTGAGGGGCTTTTAAATCAATACGTTTGGCACGCAGTGCAATCTGGGCGGCTGATTCTTCACCACTGCTATACAACACTGAAACTCCAGCCGCACTCATTTGCGCTAAAGCCTGCAATAGTAAAGTCGATTTACCAATGCCGGGATCTCCGCCAAGCAACACCACTCCGCCAGGCACTAAACCGCCTCCCAAAACTCGATCAAACTCTTCAATACCAGTGGGTAGGCGTGGCAAATCTTCAGCTTGAATGGTGGCTAATTTTTGCCGTGGAATGGATTGTGCTAAACCCTGAAAGCGAGGTGCACTGGGAGTTTCAGCAATACTCTCCTCAAGCGTATTCCATGCTTGGCAAGTTGGGCATTGGCCCTGCCATTTAGCAGAAGTGCCACCACAAGCTTGGCACACGTAAATTGTTTTCACTTTTGCCATAGGAAATTAATCGAGTTGAGTGCCTGCTTTATTTTCTTGTGCACGCCGTGGCGCATCTTTACGGCGTTTTTCTAAATCAGCGGCGCGCTCAGCTTCGCCTTTTTGTTTTTGCTCAAATGCTTTTTTATTATCAGTGCGTTGCTCGGCTTTTGCGGGATCAGCGCGCTCAGCAGCCCGCTTGGCATCATTGGCATCTTTAATTTTGTCTCGCACAATGCGTTGATTTTCATGTAAAGCAATTTCTTGCGCCCGAACAGGATCAATTTCTTCACGGTAATCGGCACGTGTACCATTTAAACAAAAAGTTACAAAGAAATTTTTATAACATGCTGCTGAGGCTTTTTTCCAGCGGTAATCAATCCACTGACGCTGCAAGCTTAATTGGGCTTCAATTTTATTGAGCTCGGCTAACTCATCTTCCTCGGGAGTATTAGCCCATACCGAATTGGCGCAGCACAAAACGGCAAATATCAGACTAAGCGCAGCAAAAACGGATTTCAAATCTCAACCTTTGCGCCTAATTCAACTAAGCGATTTGCAGGAATTTTAATAAAATCAGATTGACGGCTCGCGTTTTGATACATCCAGGCAAATATGGCTTCACGCCAAAGAGCCATACCCTTCATATCGGTAGGCACAATGGTGTCACGGGATAAGAAAAATGAGGTACTCATCAAGTCAAATTTCAACTTGGCTGTAGTTTCAATCAGATGCATGATTTGACTCATATCAGGCGTTTCATTAAAACCATAAACTGCGCGCACGACATAAATATTGGGTTCAATTTCCCGCAGGGTAATACGATCTTCATTTCGTACTCGGGGTATATCCCAAATACTCACCTTCAGAAAGAAAACTCGCTCATGTAAAACATGATTGTGTTTTAAGTTATGTAAGAAAGAAACTGGTAAGTAATCTACATGCGCAGTAAGAAAAACTGCGGTGCCCTCTACGCGGTGTGGGGGATGTTTTAATAAAGAGTTCATGAAAGAATCGAGCTTAATGCCATTATTTACAGCGCGCTCGCGCATCATTTGTCGACCCTGATACCAGGTTAAAAGCAGCATAAAAGAAATGCCACCAAGCAATAAGGGGAACCAGCCCCCTTCTAGTACTTTTAACAAGTTAGCAGAAAAGAATGCAGCGTCGACAAATAAAAAGGTAGAAATTACGAAGGTTACTAGGTAGGCATTCCAGCGCCATAGCACCCGCATCACAATTGCCGCTAATACCGTATCAATAATCATGGTTGTAGTCACTGCAATACCGTAAGCAGCTGCGAGATTTTCCGACTTCTTAAAGGCTAACACAATCACAATCACAAAGATAAATAAAATCCAATTGACTAAAGGAATATAAATTTGTCCGATTGATTTATCCGAAGTATGTTGAATCTTCATACGGGGTAAGAAGCCTAACAAAATAGCTTGGCTCGTAATTGAAAATGCCCCAGAAATAACCGCTTGTGAAGCAATGACTGTTGCAAGCGTTGCTAAAATAATTAAGGGTAATACAAATACATCAGGCACCATCGAATAGAAGGGATTTTTCGCTGCATCAGGATTGAGCAATAGCATAGCTCCCTGACCAAAGTAATTTAATAATAAACAGGGCATCACTAAAAAGAACCAACCCACCCGAATCGGCTTAATACCGAAGTGCCCCATATCGGCATACAAAGCTTCAGCACCTGTTAGCACCAGAAATACTGCGCCAAGCACAATAAAGCCCTGCAACGCATGATTGAGCATGAAATCAACTGCGTATAAGGGATTAAAAGCCAGCAAGATAATGGGATTACTAATAATTTGGTAAATGCCCATAACACCCAAAACCACAAACCAAGTAACCATGATTGGGCCAAACAATTTACCGACTAATGCAGAGCCTTTTTTCTGAATTAAAAATAATCCAGTCAAAATCGCTACAGTCACAGGTATCACGTAAGTAGTTAAGTTTGGCGAAAGGACTTCAAGTCCCTCAACAGCAGATAAAACCGAAATTGCCGGCGTAATAATCGCGTCACCATAAAACATACAAGTGCCAAACACACCCATCATCATTAAGGTCATCGCACGGCGAGAGCCAACCGGTGCTGAGCGCAAAGCCAAGGCCATTAAAGCTAAAGTGCCACCTTCACCCTGATTATTGGCGCGCATAATGAAGAGCACATACTTTAACGAAACGACGATGGTAAATGCCCAAAACACCATCGAGATTACGCCATAAACGGCTTCTGCTGAAAATGGAATGCCGTGAGCAACACTAAAACATTCTTTTAAAGCGTACAGTGGGCTAGTGCCAATATCACCAAATACCACGCCAATAGCAGCAACGACTAAACCAGCTATGGGACCACGATGTTCGTGATGGGCACCATGAGAAATTTCGATAGGACGTAGTAACGTCGATTCTGAAAACTCGGGATTGCTAACCGACATTACTTAACCTCAAATTGATATTGCAAGGCAATATATTACTCCTTTGAGCCCTTATTTCCCCCGCTTAATTATCACAATATACCCTTAAAGGCCTGCAAAGCTCGACAAAATAGGCTTAAAAATGCTAGAATCGAAGGCTCAGACGCGGGGTGGAGCAGTCTGGCAGCTCGTCGGGCTCATAACCCGAAGGTCGTAGGTTCAAATCCTGCCCCCGCAACCAGTTTTTATAAGGCTTTAAAGGCGATTATGTCTTTAAGGCCTTTTTGGTTTTTAGGGTTATGTAGTGACTATGTATAGGTTGCTAGGTTACTTTAATATGTGCTGAGCTATAAACGCGCCATTTTTTACTATCACTGTTAATAGCTAATTCCAAATTTTTTAATTGACCCTTTAAAAAACCACTCCGTAGAGTGGCTTATTAAATTTCTTTAAATCCCAGTTATTTCACTAAATAATGATTAGCGCTTTAATTACTGTCTAGTAATTTCGTGACAATCAGCTACTGGCCCGGCTGATTTATCAGCGGGATCCGTTGTTGTAGAAGCGAAAAAGACGGATATCTGATTTTGCCCAAGCATCTTAAAGGTATAGGTCCCGTCCTTATCAGCCATCGTGCCACTAACTAAATCACCGCTAAATGAGCCAACGATTGGCACGGTATGGTTGGCAATCGTAAACACTCCAGCAAAGGCGCGATTAGACTGCTTATCAAATTGATAGGTCACTGTCGAACTCAGAAAACGAACTTCGCCTGACTTACCGCCGGGGTAGTGAGTACCTCCCCCAATCACAGCGTCATTCGTTTGACCAACCCAAGTACCAATGACATTGGGAGCCTGTTTACCTGTTTCTGACATCTGACAATCCCTTTTCTATTTCAAAATAATGAAGTGAGTCTTTGGCGCACCTATGACGTGGCTTTATTTTGCCTTGATCGCGATCTTAATAAACTGATCGATAAAGCCACCCATAAACTGGTTACCAGCATGGAACATATTACCAATTAAGCGGGGGTCAATGGCTTCGATATCCTCAAGATCAACTGCTGAGTAATAACGCAAGAATTTATCTTCATTAGCCAATTGAAACTGGCCAACAAAACAGTTCAAGTTACTTTGCAAGATTAAATCTTTAGCTTTACTTAAATTCTTTGCAGGAATCTCATGATCAAGATAATAAATTGACATCGTAATTAAGCCGCTTTCTTCAAAGGTATTGAAAAAGCACTGATACTCAATTTTAGAATTACTAGATTCAACGGTTAACTCCCACTGCGCGCCATTACCATCGGGATCGATTTCAATCGAATCTTGAAAGCCTAAGCTTTTAGCCCAACGCATTAAAGCGTAAGTAATGGGTTGCAACTGCGATAGGGTTTCAAGAGGCTGATCAAAAGTTTCAATTTGCACTTTTTTTACTGCTGTAGCCTTGCTCAATTTAGCATTTGATCTGGCAGCTGACTTCTTTGCTACTGGCCTTTTTGCTGCTAGCTTTTTAGCTGCTGGCTTTTTAGCTGCTGGCTTTTTTACTACTGGCTTAGCTGCGGGCTTTTTAGCTGCTGGCTTTTTAGTGGCAACGCGCTTAATACCTTTTTTAACCGCTTTTTTAGAGGCCATTTTTTTACTTGGGGATTTCTTGGTGGCCATGGTCTTACTTTCTACTGTTGGTGGATAAAATGAATCACGCTATTTTGCACTATTTTTTTGTTAATTTAATCTAATTTAAGCCCAATTTTTTTAACGACCTTGCCATACCGATCGACTTCAGACCGAATCATGCCGCTGAACTGATCAGGAGAATTACTCACTGGCTCTGCGCCATTTTTCTCCATCAGCATTTTAAAGTCAGGCGTAGCCACAATACTGACTAACTCTTTGTTTAATCGCTCAATAATCGGTTTAGGGGTGCCAGTAGGAGCCAAAACTCCCAACCAAAGCGCCGCCTCAAAACCTGGGTACCCACTTTCAGCAACCGTAGGTACATTTGGTAAGGCAGAAGAGCGCTTTAAGGTACCTACCGCTAGGGGGCGCACTTTATCCGCTTTAGCGTTTTGCAATAAAGCGGGCATCGACCCAAACAGTACTTGAACTTCATTTGCAAGAATTGCTAAATCGGCTTGAGCATTACCTTTGTAAGGTACATGCACCACATCCATGCCAGCGACATCATTTAACATTTCCATCGCTAAATGGGTAGTAGAGCCATTGCCAGCTGAAGCATAATTTAACTTACCAGGCTGGCTTTTTGCCAAGGCCACTAGTTCTGCCAAAGTATTAGCAGGAACCTTAGGATTAACGACTAGCAAATAAGGCGTGGTCGCAACTAAAGAAATGGGTGAGAAACCTTTCACGGGATCATAAGGTAACTTTGCGTAAGCGCCAGCAGCAACGGCATGCGTACTCGTAGTGCCAATCGTTAAGGTATATCCATCAGGCGCTGCTTTGGCAGCTAACTCAGCACCAATCGTGCCACCCGCTCCTGCTTTATTTTCAACAACGATAGTCTGGCCAAGGCGCTCACCTAACTTCTGCGCAACGATTCGACCGACAATATCGGTAGAGCCCCCTGGCGGAAAGCCAATAATGAGCCGAATCGGTTTATTGGGATAATCAGCTTGTGCGTGCACCGAAAACGGTATAAAAATAGTTCCCGCCAGAAATGCTAAGCAAGCAACAGAGTTCGACAAGTATCTCATCAAGCATATCTCCTATTAATTCATGTTTTTTCTAATAATTGGTTTTGATTCTAGCATTGAAGTATGGCCTTGTAACTGGTGCTATAGTAACTAGCAATTTCCATTTTATCCCCCTCAAAGGACCGTCATGAGTACCGAATTTGTCATTGCCGCACCTAAAGTCAACTCGATTCCAGTTGAGGGTGATAGCCGTCGCTTTCCTGTTAACCGCATCTATTGTGTAGGTCGTAATTACGCTGACCATGCCCGTGAAATGGGCCATGATCCCGACCGTGAACCGCCCTTCTTTTTTATGAAGCCAGCCACTTCAATTGTGACCGACGGTAAAGACATGCAATACCCTTCTTTAACTCAAGATCTGCATCATGAAATTGAAATGGTCGTAGCTATTGGTATTGGCGGCTCTAACATTGCACCTGAAGATGCACTTAATCATGTGTGGGGTTATGGCGTGGGTCTAGATATGACGCGCCGTGATTTACAAGGTGAGGCAAAAAAAATGGGTCGCCCATGGGATACCGGTAAAGCGTTTGATGAATCAGCGCCCTGCTCAAGTCTTATTCCAGTAAGTCAATGTGGACATCCTGCAAAAGGTCTGATTAATCTCAAAGTTAATGGCGTGATTAAACAAGAAGGTGATCTTGCCATGATGATTTGGAATGTCCCTGACACGATTGCCTATCTTTCAACCTTATTTGCACTTGAACCAGGTGATTTAATCTTTTCTGGCACCCCTGCTGGTGTAGCTGCAGTAAAAAAAGGTGATGTACTTGAGGGTTATGTAGATGGTTTGCCAGTCCTTAAAACTAAGGTTGCTTAGTTAGGCACTTGATCATGCCAAAGCCGACGTACTTTATTACGCATAAATTTGGTCTCTAATTGATTTCGGCGTGCGATCCAAGTTTGCATACCAGTCGAAGGTGTATTGGTTAAAGGAATTTCTAATGCTTGGTATCGTGCGCTAACTAAAGGATGTGGATGGCCGTAGCGATTGCGATAGCCATTTTGAGCAAATGCAGCATCGGGACTTAATAGTCTTAGTAAGTCAAGCGAGGAGGAAGTTTTACTGCCATGATGCGGCGCCATAAAAATTAAGCTTCGATTAGCCAGGGTCACTAAATTAAAACCCACGAATTCCGGCTGCTTTAAGCGATCTAACATTTCGGCTTCTGCCCGCTTCTCAACGTCACCGGTCAACCAAAGTGAAGTCTGTGCATTGCGCACTTCTAATACACAGCTCATTTCATTCGGTTTACCCCTATATTCGCTCGAATCAAAAGTGGTGATCTCGCTAGGATGCCAAATTCGAAACTCAACCTCATCCCACTGCCAATATTGCCCATAGCGACAAGGCAAGCTAAGAATATTTGCTGCTTGAATTTTTTTCAGCACAGGGTTATGCTGCGGCAAAGATCCTATAAATGAGTTGATCTTCACACCCTTGAGTAAGCTGGCTACTCCACCCACATGATCACTATCGCTATGACTAATCACCAAGCGATCAATCGCAGTAATACCTTTCCCACGAAAGTATGGCAATAAGATTTGCTGACCTGCATCATTGTGTTTTCCTTGAATTGGGCCAGCATCATAAAGCAAACGTCGCGTAGCAGTTTCAATTAAAACCGCAGTACCTTGGCCAATATCAAATACGCTTGCCCTAAATTCACCCGGAATTAAGCCTGCTGAATCGCGCCAAAATAAAGTGGTACAAAGTATTAGCCCAAAACAGCGACTTCGCCAACGCAAATGAATTTGACCGGGACGAATCGCTAGTGCTATACCAAGCAACGATAAGGTACAAGCCCAAATTGAAGGTTGATGAGACCAAGCTACCGCCCAAGATAATGATGCGAGCCAAGTTAATCCATGGCCCAACCATTCCATACAGCTATGCGCCAAAATTAAACAAGGTTTAGCAAGCCATTCGGGTAAGAATGCGCCGCTTAAAGCAAGTGGTGTCACTACATAACTAATTAAAGGAATTGCTAAGGCATTCGCCAGCGGCGAAACTACGGATGTTTGATAAAACCAATATAAAGTAAATGGTAATAAGGCGATGGTCACAACTGCTTGAACCCGACAGGCTTCACGTAAAGCAATGCTGGCTCGGGTACGCCAAGACGACTCTAGTTCTTTGCCAGTAGGAATACCCAGTAAGCCTGCTGAGTCACCCATTGAATAAAGAATAGCGGCAACCGCGCCAAATGAGAGCCAAAAACCTGGGGTGTAAGGCGCCATTGGATCGATCAAAAAAACCAGTGCTAAAGCCCACCACCAAACATCAAATGCACGAGGAATTCTCCCAGACCATAATGCGACTGCCACTACGCCCACCATATACATGGTACGTTGAGCGGGAATTTGAAAGCCGGCTAACCAGGCATAGGCAAATGCAGTGAGAAAACCGGCTAACGCCGCTACTTTAGGAATAGGGCACCACAAGGGCAAAGCACCTCTACGCCATAGTAGTCCAGCTAAGCTAGCCCCTAGACCAGCAATCATCGTGACATGCAAGCCCGAGATGCTAATTAAATGACCTATACCAGTAGCATTAAATACTTGCCAATCTGCCTGCGGAATAGCATTTTGATCGCCCAGCACCAAAGCGATTAGCACGCCTCGATATGGAGCATCTGCGGGAACTAAGCGTTGAATCTTGTCGCGTAAAGACCAACGTTGCTGCTCTACCATGGTAAAAAAAGACCAAGGAAGAATTGCAGTCTTTTCGATTAACAACTCACCCGATCGTACTGAACCACTCGCGCGATATTCATGCTGAAATAACCAGCGCTCAAAATCAAAGCTATGTGAATTTAAAGTACCATGCGGACGTTTTAATCTAATCTGTAGTTGCCATACTTGGCCTGGCTTTATTTCCGGAATAGCTTGCAGAGTTCGCCAAGGCGCTTGCCAACTTAAATATACTTTGCGTGGCAATGGTAAGGAATTTAAATCTGCATTTAAATATCGATCAATCACAAAAGAAAAACGGGCGCCCCGAACATCGCCCTGGGGCAAGGCATCAATATATCCCTCAACCCGCAAATCGACACCTTCATATTGTGCGACAAGCTCAGTATTTAAGCGCTCGTAAACAAACCAGGTAGTCCAAGCGCAACCCAATAAAAATAACAGGCTAATACCTAGTAAGCGGTGGTAAGAAGATATTTTCCAGGCAATAGTACAGACTAAAATCGCTAGCGCCAAGCCAACAACAAATAGCTGTGATAGTGCGGAAAAAAATAGTACAAGAGAACCCCCGGCGATCCACGCCGCTATACCATAACGCAAAATCTATACTACTTGAGAAGAATTTATTTTGCCCAGTACAGGCGCCCAGCGCGGCAATGCTGCAGCAGCATTTTGCCAAACGGCTTGTGCAAATTCTGCTGGCTCTAAGTTACGCAGCACCGCTAGTTCCTTGGCAATACGCGGTAAAAAAGCGGGCTCATTATCATGAATCCCCTCTTCCCTTAACCACGCTGGCGGTATATCGGGGGCATCGGTTTCAATCACTATCGCACTGATTGGTAAATCACTGACTAAGCGACGAATTTGTAAGGCCCGTGGATAGGTCGCTGCACCTCCAAAGCCCAACTTAAAACCCAGATCTAAAAATTGCTCAGCTTGTTGAAAGCTGCCATTAAAAGCATGGGCAATACCACCCGTGATTTTTCTTTGACGTAGTGCTTTCAAAATCGCGTCTTGTGAGCGGCGCACATGCATGATCACAGGCAAATTCAATTGCTGCGCTAAATCGAGTTGCGCCTCAAAGAAAAAAGCTTGGCGCTTGGGGTCAAGCCCTTCAACAAAATAATCCAGACCAATTTCACCAATCCCCACAAAGCGCGGATCATCGAGTGCTTTTTCTACAGCAGTTGCTAATACCTTGAGATCGGTATCTTGCGCGCGGCCCATATATAAAGGGTGGATGCCTAAGGTATAGACGAGGCCAGGAATAACTTCTGCGTACTGATGGGCTAAATCACGCGCTATCGCAAAATCAGCCACCTCCACTGCAGGCACTAAGATTGCACGTACTAAATTTTTTGCTGCCGCCTCAACTACCAAAGGCAGGCGCGCCGCAAATTCAGGTGCGTCTAAATGACAATGACTATCGAGCCACATAGGGCTGCAAAATACCGTGATCTAAACGCAAAATACGGTCGCACCGTTTAGCGCGTAGCGGATCATGGGTAACAATGACAAAGGCGGTATTTTGCTCACGCGCTACATCAAGCATCAGATCAAATACAGCGTCAGCAGTTTCAGTATCTAAATTACCAGTCGGTTCATCAGCCAAAACACAAGCGGGGTTACCAACCAAAGCGCGTGCAACCGCAACGCGTTGACGCTCGCCACCGGATAATTCACCTGGGGTATGACGCTCGCGGGCTTTTAAACCAACTGCTTGTAAGAGTGCGCGGGCCCGATCAAGCGACTCTTCTTTAGAGAGTCCGCGAATTCGTAATGGCAAAGCCACATTTTCAAGGGCAGTAAATTCATCCAGCAGATGATGAAATTGATAAATAAAACCTAAACTGCGGTTACGTAGCCGATCTAACTTTTCTGTTGAGAGCTGATTGATATTCTCGCCCACTAAATTTACTTCACCCGCGCTTGGCGTATCTAAGCCGCCTAATAAATGGAGTAAGGTACTTTTACCCGAACCAGAAGAACCCACAATCGCTACTTTTTCAGCGGCATTAACGGCTAAATCAACATCCTTTAAGACCTCGACTGCAGTTG
>Ga0208942_1000514_pt1 | contig 15611 bp, 30 predicted proteins | sample GreLakmeSU08MSRF_FD_187704 | JGI IMG/M metagenome (GOLD analysis project Ga0208942, IMG submission 187704) | Freshwater lentic microbial communities from great Laurentian Lakes, MI, USA - Great Lakes metaG SU08MSRF (SPAdes) | ecosystem: Environmental > Aquatic > Freshwater > Lake | place: Great... | reverse complement strand
AAGTTCTAAACGAATACCTTGTTCGGCCTTTTGTAAAAAAGGGATTGTGACTGAAAATGGGTTTGGATAAATCTCCATTTTTTTACCAAAGGTCTCATCAAACTTCTCAATACCACGGGGTAACTGAATATTCTTTGTATTAATTTGTCGATCATTGATAAAAAGTCGATATTGAAGAGACTCTTGATAGATGTAATAGCCTTTGACAGGACGATAATCAATCAACAACTCAGTGGTATTGGCTGACCATGTTGCCTCAACAACAAATGCCTGTTCGGGCGGCAAAAACTCTTTAGCTGAAATACCACCAACAAATATCCCGATACCAATAATCTGAATGAAAAGGTTCCAAAAGATTTTTTTGCTTAGACGCACTTGGTTTCCTTAGATAACCAAGTGCCGTATGCTTCTGAATACTGGCTTGGACTCAGGGCAATAATTTCTGGGAGATCGTATGGGTGATACTTCGTAATGTAACTTTCTATAGCTGACCAGTTTGATTTGCTTGTCTTAGCGCTCAAAAGCACTTCAGTTTCCTCACAGATTTTATCATTCCATCGATAAATTGAATGTATGCCCTCCTGGATTTGTACACAAGCTACTAAACCATTATCAAGCAAGCTATGGCCTAATGTCTTGGCCTCTTGGATATTTGGGAGGGTGGTGATCACGATCAAAATGGAATTCATATTGATTTAGTTGCTTAAGCTAATTTTTAGATCCAATAAAAAAGCCAGGCAAAAGCCTGGCTTTACTATACCCGATGCATACTTATGCTGCAGCTATCTCTTGGGCAGTCTCTTCCACTGCTGGACGATCAACTAATTCAACCAAGGCCATTGGCGCATTATCACCATGACGGAATCCAAACTTCAGGATTCGCAAATAACCGCCTGGGCGAGCTGCGTACCGCGGGCCTAGTTCTGAAAATAATTTAGCCACCATCTCACGATCGCGCAAGCGATCAAATGCAAGGCGACGATTAGCCAAATTATCTTTCTTACCCAAGGTGATTAAGGGCTCAACCACCATCCGCAGCTCTTTGGCTTTTGGCAGGGTTGTTTTAATCACTTCATGCTCGATTAAAGAGTTTGACATATTGCGCAACATCGCCAATCGATGGGATGAAGTGCGATTTAGTTTGCGTAAGCCATTACCATGACGCATGATGCTTCCTTTCTAATTATTGCCCGATCGTAGCTGGAGGCCAGCTATCGAGTTTCATACCAAGGCTTAAGCCACGGGCTGCTAAAACATCTTTAATCTCATTAAGAGACTTGCGACCTAAATTAGGCGTCTTTAAAAGTTCATTTTCAGTACGCTGGATTAAATCACCAATGTAATAAATATTTTCTGCTTTTAAGCAATTTGCAGAACGAACCGTTAATTCAAGGTCATCGACTGGTCTCATTAACAATGGATCAACCATCGCTGAGCGACTTGGTGCTAGATCACCAGCAACTTGGCTGCTTTCCAAAGCAGCAAATACGACCAACTGGTCTACCAAGATGCTGGCTGCTTGGCGAATGGACTCCTCTGGAGAAATCACGCCATTGGTTTCAATCGTCATGACCAAACGATCTAAATCGGTACGTTGTTCAACACGTGCAGATTCAACAGCATAGCTAACGCGGCTAACAGGACTAAACGAGGCATCCAATACGATGCGGCCAATTAGTTTAGTCTCTTCGTCTTGATATTGGCGCATATTGCCCGGAACATAACCGCGACCCTTTTCAACCTTGATCTGCATATCTAGCTTGCCACCGGCTGAGAGATGTGCAATCACATGCTCAGGATTAATGATTTCTACATCATGGGGCAAATCAATATCCTTGGCACAAACAACGCCTGGGCCTTCTTTACGAAGATTGATAGTTACCTCATCGCGGGATTGAAGTTTGAATACCACACCCTTGAGATTTAACAAAAGATTAACGACATCTTCTTGAACGCCATCCAAGGTGGAGTACTCATGCACAACGCCACCGATCGCTACTTCGGTCGGCGCAAAGCCAACCATAGACGACAACAATACGCGACGCAATGCATTACCTAAAGTATGGCCATAGCCACGCTCAAACGGCTCCATGACAACTTTAGCCTGATTAGCAGCAAGTGCTTCAACAGAAATGATTTTTGGTTTAAGCAAATTTGTTTGCATAGATATCTTTTCCTTAAGAGATGCTGAATTATCGTGAATACAATTCGACGATTAAACTTTCGTTAATATCGCCACTAATTTCATCGCGATCTGGAACTTGTTTAAAGGTTCCTTCTAGTTTTGCAGCATCAACACTTACCCAATTGATAGCGCCCACTTGTTGTGCAAGGTTGAGAGACTCTTGGATACGAGTCTGCTTTTTAGCATTTTCACGAATAGCAATTACATCACCTGCACGCACTTGCATAGAAGGGATATTGACGACGCTACCATTCACAGTAATTGCTGCGTGCGAAACCAACTGACGTGCCTCAGCACGGGTAGAACCAAATCCCATCCGATAAACAACGTTATCAAGACGAGACTCGAGTAATTGCAATAAGGTTTCACCGGTATTCCCTTTGCGACGCTCTGCTTCTGCAAAATAACGACGGAACTGGCGCTCAAGAACACCATAAATACGCTTTACTTTTTGCTTTTCACGCAACTGGTTACCAAAATCAGAAGTACGCGAACCTGAAGTGCGTCCATGCTGACCTGGTTTGCTGTCTAATTTGCACTTGTCTGACAAGGCACGACGAGCGCTCTTTAAAAATAAGTCGGTACCTTCCCGACGGGATAATTTAGCCTTAGGGCCTAAGTAACGTGCCACGATTCCTTCCTTTCTATGCCACAGTCTTGCAACCGTGGTGAGTTCGCTTTTACTTCAAACGAACGGTGGGCTTATTAAACAATGACTGGGACATCCAGCCGCTTTGTACTTCTAAAACTTATTAAATACGACGGCGCTTTGGTGGGCGGCAACCGTTATGAGGCACAGGAGTCACATCCTGAATCTCCACAATCTTGATGCCCAATGAGTTCAGGGCCCGCACTGCAGATTCGCGTCCTGGGCCTGGGCCTTTAATCTGCACTTCTAAATTTTTAATACCGCACTCGATCGCTGCCTTACCAGCAACCTCGGCGGCAACCTGAGCCGCAAAAGGAGTGGATTTACGTGATCCTTTAAACCCTTGACCGCCTGAAGTCGCCCATGACAGTGCATTTCCTTGACGATCCGTGATAGTAATGATGGTGTTATTAAAGGATGCATGAACGTGAGCGATACCATCAGCCACATTCTTTTTAACCTTCTTGCGAGCACGCTGTGCGCTTGTGTTAGCAGTTGTTTGTTGTTGTGCTTTTGCCATTTTTTATCCCTTCTTCAATGCTATGCCGGCCTTACGTGGGCCTTTACGAGTACGCGCATTTGTTTTAGTGCGTTGGCCACGAACTGGCAAACCCTTGCGATGACGAATACCACGATAGCAGGCCAAATCCATCAGACGTTTGATGTTCATGGTTACTTCGCGACGTAAATCACCCTCGGTGGTCCGTTTACCGACCTCATCACGCAACTTTTCTAACTCTGCGTCCGTTAGATCTTTTACTTTTTTATCAATAGCAACACCTGCGCTATCGCAGATTTTCAATGCTTGCGTTTTACCAATACCAAAAATCGCCGTTAAGCCGATTACGGTATGTTGATGATTTGGGATATTGACCCCAGCGATACGTGCCATATAAATTCCTCTACTTAACCGAATTAACCTTGACGCTGCTTATGACGTGGATCAGACGAGCAGATCACACGCACTACGCGCTTGCGTTTAATAATTTTGCAATTTCTGCAAATTGTTTTAACGGATGCCAATACTTTCATCATTCACCTCTTTAATAATTACTTTGCACGGAAGATAATTCTTGCGCGCGTTAAATCATATGGGGTCATTTCCACGGTTACCTTATCTCCTGGCAAAATCCGTATGTAATGCATGCGCATCTTCCCAGAAATATGACCTAAAACTACATGCCCATTCTCTAACTTCACCCTAAACATGGCATTCGGTAAGTTTTCAATAATCTCACCCGCCATCTGAATTACATCGTCTTTAGGCATAGTTAAAGTGTGGGCCCCATCTTAAAGTTAGCCTTCTTCATCAGAGAGCCGTACTGTTGCTGCATCACAAACGATTGCACCTGAGCCATAAAGTCCATTGCAACCACCACAATAATTAATAAGGATGTACCACCAAAGTAAAACGGTACGTTGTACTTCAATACCAAGAATTCAGGTAACAAGCACACCAAAACCATATAAAAAGCGCCAGCCAAGGTGAGACGCACTAATATTTTATCGATGTAGCGCCCTGTTTGATCGCCGGGACGAATGCCAGGCACAAAGGCGCCACTCTTTTTAAGATTATCTGCTGTATCACGACTATTAAAGACTAAGGCGGTATAAAAAAAACAGAAGAAAATAATTGCTGCTGCATACAAAATAATATAAACAGGCTGTCCGGGTGCAAGAGTCGCTGCTAGGTCTTTCACAACTCGACTGACCATATTGGTGGGCTCGCCGGCTGTAAACCAGCCAGCAATGGTGGCGGGGAACAAAATTATTGAGGATGCAAAAATGGGGGGGATCACACCGGCCATATTTAACTTTAGTGGCAGATGTGAAGATTGCCCACCGTAGATCTTATTACCTACTTGGCGCTTGGCATAGTTCACCAATATACGGCGCTGACCGCGCTCAACAAAAACTACAAAGTAAGTTACAGCAATCACAATTAAGACAATCAAAATTGCTGAGAGGATATTCATGGAGCCGGTGCGTACTAGTTCTAATAAACTTGCCAATGCACTGGGTAAGCCAGAAACGATTCCACCAAAAATAATGATGGAAATACCATTTCCCAAGCCGCGTTCCGTAATTTGCTCACCAAGCCACATTAAAAACATGGTGCCAGTTACCAATGTAACAACGGTATTAAATTGGAACATTGCGCCGGGATTAACTACAAGACCTGGCTGAGACTCAAGCGCTATAGAAATACCAATTGCCTGAAAGGTTGCTAAAAATACGGTTGCATAGCGCGTGTACTGTGTAATCTTACGCTGCCCTGCTTGCCCCTCTTTTTTCATAGCCTCTAACGAAGGGAGAACAATCGTCATCAACTGCATAATGATCGACGCGGAAATATAAGGCATGATGCCAAGCGCAAAAACAGTGAAGCGAGATAAGGCTCCGCCCGAGAACAAATTAAACATTCCTAAAATGCCATCTTTTTGCTCTGTAAAGAGCTTGGCTAATTGGTCAGGATCAATTCCGGGAACAGGAATGTGTGCGCCGATTCGAAAGACGACCAGGGCTAACACCAAGAAAATAAGACGGCGACGTAAGTCACCAAATTTATTTCCGGATGGTGTCAGGCTAGATGCGTTAGAAGAACCGAGGGCCATAAATCCTTAAACTTGCTCGAGAACCTTGCCGCCAGCTGCTTCAATGGCAGCTCTTGCGCCGGCACTTGCAGTGAGCCCCTTAAGGGTAACTGCTCGTTTAATTTCGCCAGTCTTAATGACTTTCACAGCATTAATCTGCTCACCAGCAAGGCCATGCTGTTTTAATGCAGGCAGATCAACCTCTGCTAAGCCAATACGCTCTAGATCTGCAAGCGTTACTTGCCCAACATGACGGCGGGTTAATGAGATAAAACCGCGCTTTGGAAGGCGGCGATACATTGGCATCTGTCCACCCTCAAAACCAACTTTATGAAATCCGCCGGAACGTGACTTTTGACCCTTATGTCCACGACCAGCAGTTTTGCCCAGTCCAGAACCAATGCCCCGTCCAACACGACGACGTGGGCGCTTTGAACCAGCAGCAGGTTTAATAGTATTTAATTGCATCGATTTACCCGATCACTTTCACAAGGTAAGAGACTTTATTAATCATTCCCCGAACTGCAGGACTATCCTGCAACTCAGATACGGAGTTAAGACGGCCAAGGCCTAAGCCACGAACCGTTGCACGATGGCTTTCACGAGTACCGATTAAGCTACGAACTAGTTGAACTTTGACCATTGAATTGGATTGCGTATTTGCCATGATTTACTTTCTATTACTCATTAGCCCAAAATTTCTTCAACGGATTTACCACGCTTGGCGGCAATTTCTGCTGGTGTGCTCATCTTGCTAAGACCATCTAAGGTTGCCCGAACCATGTTGTAAGGATTGGTAGACCCAATCGACTTTGCAACTACATTGGTTACGCCCATCACATCAAAAATAGCGCGCATCGGACCACCAGCGATCACTCCAGTACCCTCTTTTGCTGGGGAGATTAATACGCGGGATGCACCATGTTGGCCGATGACAGAATGTTGCAAGGTTCCTTTGCGCAATGACACCTTAATCATTTTGCGACGCGCCTCATCCATTGCTTTTTGCACGGCGACAGGGACTTCTTTGGACTTGCCCTTACCCATGCCAATACGGCCATCGCCATCGCCAACCACTGTTAAAGCCGCGAAGCCAAGAATGCGGCCGCCTTTAACAACCTTGGTAACACGATTGACTGCAATCATCTTCTCGCGAAGACCATCATCGCGCTCTTCTGACTGTATTTTGGTTTGCATTTTTGCCATGATTTTTCCTAAACCGTTTTCTTAGAACTTCAGGCCGGCTTCACGCGCGGCTTCAGCAAGAGCTTTAATACGACCGTGATAACGATGACCTGCTCGATCAAAGGCAACACTCTCAATTCCTGCCTTCTTAGCGCGCTCAGCAATGAGCTTGCCAACTTCTTGAGCCGCTTGGCTATTTCCACCATTCTTAACAGATGTGCGCAGATCTTTTTCCATAGTGGACGCTGCTGCTATCACTTTGTTTCCACACGGGCTATAGACCTGAGCAGAAATATGGCAATTACTACGAATCACGGTTAAGCGATGAGCCAATAACTCAGCAATCTTGATGCGAGTCTGGCGAGCACGTCTTTGTCTTGTTTCATTTTTATTCATATCGAATCTCGGCTTTACTTAATTACTTCTTCTTGGTTTCTTTAAGGTGGACCACTTCGTCAACATAACGAACACCTTTGCCCTTATAGGGCTCTGGTGAACGATATGCACGCACTTCCGCGGCAACCTGGCCAACTTGTTGCTTATTGGCTCCCTTAATAATGATTTCAGTTTGCGATGGGGTTTCTGCTTTTACACCGGCAGGCAAAGCATGATTAATTTCGTGTGAGAACCCTAGTTGCAATTTCAAGGTATCGCCTTGAGCTTGAGCGCGATATCCCACGCCCACTAAACTTAATTTACGCTCAAATCCCTTGGTTACACCAACGACCATGTTATTTACTAGGGCACGTGTTGTTCCAGAAAGAGCATCGGATTCTGGTGTGATCTCTTTGATAGCAACTGTAATTACGCCGTCTTTATGTTCAAGGCCAATGCTAGGATGTAGGTTATGAGTCAAGGTGCCCAAAGGCCCTTTGACCGTTAATAATGCGTTCACAATGCTGATCTCAGCACCTTTTGGAACAGCAATCGGAGACTTACCAACTCGTGACATCGCTCTCTCCTTAAGCTACGTAGCAGATAACTTCACCGCCCACGCCAGAAGCGCGTGCTTTGCGATCAGTCATCAAACCTTGTGGTGTAGAAATAATGGCAACGCCCAAGCCATTCATCACTTCTGGAATGTCATGACGCCCCTTGTAAATACGCAAGCTAGGTGTTGAAACTCGCTCAATGCGCTCAATCACAGGACGACCAGCATAGTATTTTAGATCAATCTTTAATACTGGCTTAGCTGCTTCACCGGTAATTTCAAAACCATCGATATAGCCTTCTTCTTTCAAGACTTTGGCGATGGCTACTTTTAATTTGGATGACGGCATGTTGACCAAGGTTTTCTGCACCGCTTGCGCATTGCGAATTCTGGTCAACATGTCGGCGATTGGATCGCTAATACTCATGGATTCTCCTAAATACTTTCGCCGCTTACCAGCTGGCCTTGGTTAAACCGGGGATCTCGCCACGGAAGGCGATCTCACGAATCTTTCCGCGTGCTAAACCAAATTTGCGGAAGGTACCACGAGGACGGCCAGTTAAAGAACAACGGTTACGTTGACGAATTGGGCTGGCATTGCGTGGAAGTGCTTGTAGTTTCAAGCGAGCCTCATAACGCTCTTCATCGCTGCGGCTAGTGTCATTAATAATCGACTTTAACTCTGCGCGCTTATGGGTATATTTTGCAACCAGCTTGGCGCGCTTCTTTTCGCGCTCAATTAAAGATAGTTTTGCCACGTTAGCCTCTTAATTGCGAAATGGAAATTTGAATGCCGCTAGTAATGCTTTTGCTTCTTCGTCTGACTTAGCGGTTGTCGTAATACTGATATTGAGGCCACGGAGTGCATCAATCTTATCGTAATCAATCTCAGGAAAAATAATTTGTTCTTTAACGCCAATATTGTAGTTACCGCGACCATCAAACGCTTTTCCAGAAATACCGCGGAAGTCGCGTACTCGTGGTAAAGAAACCGTAATAAAACGATCGAGGAACTCATACATGCGTGTACCCCGTAATGTCACCATGGTGCCAATGGGGTAGCCCTGACGGATCTTGAATCCAGCAATCGCTTTACGTGCCTTGGTTACCACAGGCTTCTGTCCAGCAACTTTTGTTAAGTCCCCAACGGCATGCTCAATGACTTTTTTATCATTGACAGCCTCACCCAAACCCATATTGAGGGTAATTTTGGTAATGCGTGGAACTTCCATAACAGACTTGTAACCAAACTGTTTCATTAAGTTGGCAACAACGGTGTTTTTGTAATGCTCTTGTAGACGAGTGCTCATAATATCTCCGAACCTTATGCGCTAAGTGTGGCGCCAGTGGTTTTTAAAAAACGCACCTTTTTGCCATCAACCAACTTAATGCCTACACGCGATGGCTTTCCATTTGCATCGATTAAGGCAATATTGGACGCATGAATTGGCATCGTTTTGTCAACGGTGCCACCAGTAGTACCCTCATTGGGATTTGGTTTCACATTCTTTTTGTAAATGTTGACGCCTTCCACTACGAACTTGTTTTCAAGAATGCCGGTGATGGTGCCTTTTTTACCTTTGTCACGTCCGGTTATGACAATAACGGAATCGCCTTTACGAATCTTTTTCATAGTTGCCTCTTTAAATAACTTCGGGCGCGAGAGAAACAATCTTCATGAAACGTTCGGTACGTAATTCGCGAGTGACCGGCCCAAAAATACGGGTTCCGATTGGCTCAAGCTTTGCGTTTAGCAATACTGCGGCGTTTTCATCAAATTTAATTAGGGAGCCGTCAGGACGACGAACACCTTTAGCAGTTCGAACAACCACTGCGTTATAGATATCGCCTTTTTTTACACGACCACGCGGAGCGGCAGCTTTAACGCTAACCTTAATGACATCACCAATACTGGCATAACGACGTTTAGAGCCGCCCAATACCTTAATGCACAATAATTCGCTGGCGCCTGTGTTGTCGGCGACCTGCAACCTGCTTTCAGTCTGAATCATTTTGTCTAATCCCCAACTTGCACGCTTTATGCGCCAGTCTTGGTTCCGTCTATGAGCCTTAAGCGTTACCGCAAAGGACTCGGATTTAATAAAAAATGCTTATAAATCAACTACTTAATTAACTTAATGTGATTGATGAAGCAAAACCACAGAAAGCCTTTGATTCTACTACGAAAATCGTGGTTTTAACAAGCTACGTTAATACCAAACAACTAAATACCCTTTGAAGACTCTACTAAACGGGTAACCACCCATGCTTTAGTCTTGGCGATTGGTCTACCTTCTGTAATTTCCACGGTATCGCCCATCTTGTACTGATTACTTTCATCATGCGCATGATATTTCTTAGATTTACCCACGTATTTACCAATTACAGGGTGTTTCACCTGGCGCTCAACCTGAACTGTGACTGTCTTTTGCATTTTGTCACTTACCACACGACCGATTAGGGTGCGGCGAAGAGGTTTGGAGATTTCTGTCATATCTCGTTCCTAATTATTTCTGTAATGTCTTTTGGGTAATGAAAGTTTTAACGCGAGCAATATCACGCTTAACCTTACCCAATTGACTGGTGTTTTGAAGTTGCTGGGTAGCTTTTTGCATACGCAATTTAAAATGCGCCTTCAAGAGCTCTGACAACTCTTGATTGAGTCCACCCAAATCTTTTGCTTGCAGTTCTTTTGTTTTCATCATTGTTCCCTAATTAAGCGCCAATTTGACGAATCACGAAGGTTGTTTGAATCGGCAATTTAGAGGCGGCCAAGCGGAAAGCTTCGCGTGCCAAAGCTTCATCGACGCCATCCATCTCATACAGAACCTTGCCCGGCTGAATTTCAGCAACGTAGTACTCTGGGTTACCTTTACCGTTACCCATACGTACTTCTGCAGGTTTTTGCGAGATTGGCTTGTCAGGGAATATCCGAATCCAAATACGGCCGCCACGTTTAATGTGACGTGTCATTGCGCGACGCGCAGATTCAATTTGGCGAGCAGTTAAACGACCCCGACCAACCGCCTTCAAACCAAAATCGCCAAAGGACACCGAGCTACCACGCGTAGCAACTCCAGTATTACGGCCTTTTTGTTCTTTACGGTATTTACGACGTTTAGGTTGCAGCATGCTTACTCTCCTGCCTTTTTCGTTTCTGTGCTAGCGGCGACTTTACGTACACGCTTTACTGCGGGCTTAATTGCTGGCTTATCTTCTGGCGCTTTAGCTGCGGAGTCAGCACTTGCAACTCGACGGGCTGTCTTCGCTGGAGCACGACGGTTTTTCTTATCATCACCTGCGAGAGCTTCAGCCGGGGTATTTTGTACAATTTGTGCATCCGCACCTCGGCCTAATGTATCGCCTTTATAAACCCAAACCTTCACTCCGATAATGCCGTATGTTGTTTCTGCCTCCGATGTGGCGTAATCAATATCAGCCTTTAAGGTATGCAGCGGAACGCGGCCCTCGCGATACCATTCACGTCGAGCAATTTCAGCACCATTCAAACGGCCAGAGGACATAATCTTGATACCTTGCGCACCAAGACGCATTGCACTTTGCATGGCGCGCTTCATGGCGCGACGGAACATGATGCGTTTTTCTAACTGCTGTGTAATTGAGTCCGCAATTAACTGAGCATCCACTTCTGGTTTGCGAATTTCTTCAATATTGACATGCACCGGTACGCCCATGCGCTTTTGTAATTCCTTCCGAAGGACTTCAATATCCTCCCCTTTTTTACCAATCACAACACCAGGACGCGAACTAAAAATAGTAATACGAGCATTCTTTGCAGGACGCTCGATTAAGACCTTGCTCACAGAAGCATTCTTTAGCTTCTTCTTTAAGTAGTTACGAACCTCAACATCCTCTTTGAGCATGTTGGCAAAATCATTGTTATTGGCATACCAACGTGAGGTCCAGTTACGGCTTACCGATAAACGAAACCCAGTTGGATTAATTTTTTGGCCCATGACTTTCCTTAATTACTCAAGGTCACACTAATGTGACAGCTTTGTTTTTCAATGCGATTACCACGACCTTTGGCGCGCGCAGTAAAACGCTTTAATGAAGTCGCTTTATCCACAATCACAGCAGATACTTTGAGCTCATCAATATCCGCTCCCTTGTTATGTTCAGCATTTGCAATCGCTGACTCAACTACTTTTTTCATAATGAAGGCAGCTTTTTTAGGGCTGAAATTCAGAATGTTCATAGCGCGTGAAATTGGCAACCCACGAATTTGGTCTGCGACCAGCCGTGTCTTTTGCGCAGAAATTCGCGCGCCGCGGTGAATAGCTTTAACTTCCATCATCATCCCCTTACTTCTTCACTACTTTCTTATCGGCAGAGTGTCCTTTGAACGTACGTGTCAAAGCGAACTCACCAAGCTTATGGCCGACCATGTTTTCAGAAACATAAACTGGAACATGTTGCTTACCGTTATGAACAGCAATCGTTAATCCAATGAAGTCAGGAAGAATAGTCGAACGACGTGACCAAGTCTTAATGGGCTTCTTATCTTTATTGGCTTGTGCAGTCTCAACCTTTTTTACAAGGCTGGCATCACAAAATGGACCTTTTTTAGCAGAACGGGTCATCTCTCTATTCCTTATCGATTAACGCTTTTGACGACGTTGAACAATCATGGTCGTCGTGCGCTTATTACGGCGTGTGCGATATCCCTTGGTTGGTGTGCCCCATGGAGAAACTGGAACACGACCTTCTCCGGTCTTACCTTCACCACCACCGTGTGGGTGATCTACTGGGTTCATGGCAACACCACGAACGGTTGGACGAATTCCGCGCCAACGGGTTGCTCCCGCTTTGCCAATCTGCCGCAGACTATGTTCCTCATTGCCAACTTCACCAATGGTAGCGCGGCACTCAATCAATATGCGACGTACTTCACCAGAACGAAGTCGAACCTGACCATAAACACCCTCGCGCGCCAATAAGACTGCAGAACTTCCAGCTGAACGAGCAATTTGTGCACCCTTACCAGGCAACATCTCAACGCAATGAATCGTACTTCCAATTGGAATATTGCGGATGGGTAAATTATTACCGGCTTTGATAGGAGCTTCCGCGCCATTCATAATTTGTTGTCCAACAGTCATACCTTTGGATGCGATGATGTAGCGACGCTCACCATCGGCAAAAATCAAGAGCGCAATATTGGCGCTCCGATTTGGGTCGTACTCTAAGCGTTCAACTTTAGCGGCAATGCCGTCTTTGTCATTGCGTTTAAAGTCAACCATGCGGTAGTGATGCTTATGTCCGCCGCCCTTGTGACGAGTAGTGATGTGACCATTGTTATTGCGTCCTGCTTTTTGGAACTGTGGCTCAACGAGAGCTGCAAAAGGTTTTCCTTTATGCAGATCTGGGTTGACCACCTTCACCATAGAGCGTCGACCTGGTGAGGTCGGTTTTGTTTTCATAAGCGGCATAATTAATTTGCCTCCGCTTCAAAGTTAATTTCTTGTCCTGGCTTCAAGTTGACATATGCTTTCTTAGCATGATCGCGCCGACCTTCAAAACGACCAAAACGCTTAGGTTTGCCTTTTTGATTAACGATCTGCACGGAGTCAACCTGAACCTTGAAAAGTAATTCGACTGCTTGCTTCACATCGAGCTTGTTGGCATCTCGCGCTACTTGAAAAACAACCTGTTCATTTTTTTCTGCAACCATTGTGGCTTTTTCAGAAACTACGGGTCCTAGCAAAATTTGCATCAGACGATGATCATTTTTACGAGTTTGGCTCATTTCAGCAACTCCTCCATTTTGGCGATCGCTGCTTTGCTCACCAATACTTTTTGAAACTGAACTAATGACAACGGATCGGCATGCTGTGTCTCAACAATTGCAATCTTATGCAGATTACGAGAGGCCAAATACAAGTTCTCACTTACCTCATCCAGAATAATTAGCACTGACTCTAAGCCCATGCCTTTTACTTTCTCGGCCAATAACTTCGTTTTGGGGGCATCTAGGCTGAACTGATCAACCACATTGAGGCGTCCTTCACGCGCTAACTGGGAAAGAATAGATCGCATACCAGCGCGATACATTTTCTTGTTTACTTTGTGCGTGAAATTCTCTTCGGGCGAATTAGGGAATATACGACCACCTCCCCGCCAGAGTGGTGAAGACGTCATACCGGCACGGGCACGACCCGTACCTTTTTGGCGCCATGGCTTTTTGGTGCTGTGCTTAACTTGTTCACGATCTTTTTGAGCACGGTTGCCACTTCTGGCATTGGCTTGATACGCAACAACGACCTGATGAACTAAGGCTTCGTTGTACTCGCGCTCAAACACCTCTGGAGATGCTTGTATACCTGCGCCGAGCTGACCGTTATCTTGGAGAAGTTTAATTTCCATCATTCCCCTCCTTATTTAGTTGCCGCAGCTTTAACGGCTGGGGTAACAATGACTTTTCCACCAGGGGCTCCTGGAACTGCGCCCTTGACCATAATTAGATTGCGCTCGGCATCTACACGAGCAATTACCAAGTTTTGTACTGTGCGTGTGACATCACCCAAATGGCCTGTCATGCGCTTCCCAGGGAATACGCGGCCTGGATCTTGAGCCATACCAATCGAGCCTGGAACATTATGTGAACGAGAATTACCATGGCTAGCGCGACCGGAAGCAAAGTGATAGCGTTTGATGGTACCTGCGTAACCTTTACCAATCGATACGCCTTGCACGTCAACTTTTTGACCTGCTGTGAAAACATCAACGCCAACAACTTGACCTGGTTTCATCTCAGCAAGCTTTTCAGATTCAACGCGAAATTCATTAAGGGCATTACCAGCCATCACACCTGCTTTTGCAAAATGGCCAGCCATTGCTTTGGTAATGCGGCTAGCGCGACGAGTTCCGTGAGCCAACTGAACAGCATCATAGCCATCGGTTGCCTGGGTTTTTACTTGAGCAACCCGGTTATCGCTCACATCGATTACGGTTACAGGGATAGCTTCCCCTTCATCCGTAAAAAGACGGGTCATGCCGACCTTTCGGCCGATCAAGCCTAAGCTCATATTCATACTCCAACGCCGACTACGATTGGCCGGCAGAAATTTAATTTAAACTCGATTCATATAAAAAATCCATATAAATCAAGCGCTTAATAATTAATTATAACAACTTAAACTGCTCAAAACTACGAAAAGCCTTCAATTCTAGCCTAAAAAGGCAAAACAAACAATCTTTAGCCTAAAACTTCTTACTGAAGCTTAATTTCAACGTCAACGCCAGCTGGTAAATCCAACTTCATCAAGGCATCTACTGTTTTCTCAGTTGGATCAACAATATCCATTAAACGCAAATGAGTCCGAATCTCCATTTGGTCACGCGAGGTCTTGTTCACGTGCGGAGAACGCAATAGGTCAAAGCGCTCAATGCGAGTGGGCAAGGGAATCGGGCCCTTTACAACGGCTCCGGTTCGCTTAGCGGTATCAACAATCTCAGCAGCAGACTGATCAATTAAGCGATAGTCAAAAGCTTTTAAACGAATTCTAATTTTTTGATTTTGCATACTATTTCCAAAGAGCGATGCGGTGCTGCCGCGTTAATCATTACATCTAAAGAACAAGGGAATGCTTGCAGCACAAACATTCCCGTTAGCAAAACTATTACGCCAAAATCTTTGCAACTACACCGGCACCGACCGTACGACCGCCTTCGCGGATCGCAAAGCGTAAGCCTTCTTCCATTGCAATTGGGGCAATTAACTTCACGGTAATTGTGACGTTATCGCCTGGCATCACCATCTCTTTGTCTTTTGGCAACTCAATCGAGCCGGTGACATCGGTGGTGCGGAAGTAAAACTGGGGGCGGTAGTTGTTAAAGAAGGGAGTATGACGACCGCCCTCATCTTTAGACAGTACATACACCTCCGCCGTAAAGTGGGTGTGTGGCGTAATCGAACCAGGCTTGGCTAATACTTGACCACGCTCGACCTCTTCACGCTTGGTACCACGCAAGAGGATACCCACGTTATCGCCCGCTTGACCTTGATCTAAGAGTTTGCGGAACATCTCAACACCTGTGCAGGTG
>Ga0208942_1000513_pt1 | contig 15613 bp, 12 predicted proteins | sample GreLakmeSU08MSRF_FD_187704 | JGI IMG/M metagenome (GOLD analysis project Ga0208942, IMG submission 187704) | Freshwater lentic microbial communities from great Laurentian Lakes, MI, USA - Great Lakes metaG SU08MSRF (SPAdes) | ecosystem: Environmental > Aquatic > Freshwater > Lake | place: Great... | reverse complement strand
TTGGCCCACGTGGAATATTAATATTTCCAATTTGTTGAATATGTGTGCGGCGCACCACACGAATCGTTGCCAGGAGTTCGGGGCTCTGAATCCGCCCATCCCTTAAAATCCCCAAAGCTTCGATGCCCGAGGTGCTAAAGAGGGGTATTTCCCCGGGAGCCAAAATCAGAGAATCTCCATCGAGAAGGCTCAGGGTCTCAAGGAGCATCTCGGGCAGGGCGCGCGAATCTAGCTCTTCTGAGTCCCTGCGCAAGAACTTCATGTCCGCACTCTATAGGCTCAAAAGACCAGTTTACCTTCCGTTCACCTAAGCATGGCTCTCTATTCATCATCTCCACATAGGTTTCGGCCCATGGCCCTCATTAGATCAGTTTTCCAAGACGAGCTCGATGGCATCTCTCAATCGCTAGTGAACTTAACAGAGATGGTCTCCATCTCTATGTCGAAAGCGACGCTAGCTATGTTAAAGAGTGATTTAAAACTGGCAGAAGAAGTTATCACCAATGACCTAATCATTGATGAGTTCCAACACGAAATTGATAATCGAATCATTGACATTATCGCCCGTCAGCAGCCAGTTGCCTCAGATCTGCGTGCACTTGTGACCGCTCTGCGTATGGGATCAGATCTTGAGCGCATGGGTGATTTGGCTGAACACGTTGCAAAGATTGCCCGCCGCAGATACCCAGAGTGCGCCGTTCCAGCTGAACTCATTGCAACAGTTACAGCAATGGGTGAAGCTGCTGAAAAGATTACAAAGAAAACTGGCACTGTAATTTCGACCCGTGACACCGAACTTGCTCTAGAAGTTGATAAAGATGATGATGTGATGGATATGTTACATCGCGAACTCATCGCAATTCTTATCAAACCTACATGGGGGCATGGGATTGAAGCTGCGATTGATCTAACTTTACTTGGACGTTATTACGAACGTTATGCAGATCATGCCGTATCTGTCTCACGGCGAGTTTATTTCTTAGTCACTGGAAAGTACGCGTAACTATTCGTGAGCATTCAAGAAATCGTTATTCCACTGCCACGTGAATTAACAACGAAACCCCGACGTTCGGATCGGATTTTTCGAGGTGTAGTTACCGTAGGCGGAATGGCCTCCTTAGTAGTCTTGGGTTTAATAGCTCTCTTCCTTTCTGTCAAAGGAATCCACATTTTACGAGAAGAGAAGTTTGATTTCATCTTTGGCTCAAAATGGGAGGTGATAACTGATGATTCTGGAACGATTGCAGAATCAACATTTGGTATTGGCGCTATGTTGGTTGGAACGCTTTTGTGCTCACTCATAGCAATCGCAATTGGCGTCCCAATCGCTGTGTTGAGTGCGCTATACCTGACTTTTTACGCTAAAGGTTTAGTTAAGAATGCTCTGATTTCACTCGTTGATCTAATGGCAGCTTTTCCCTCATTGCTCTATGGCTTTTGGGGATTCTTCATCTTCATGTCTAGCGCTGAATATTGGGCAAAGCTGCTTAACAAATACTTTGGGTTCATCCCCTTCTTTAAAGTTCCTGCTCCTATATTTGAGCGCTCTCCCTTCATTGCCGGCTTTGTTCTTGCAATCATGATCATCCCAATCGTTACCTCAATTTCTCGTGAAATTTTTGACCAAACTCCTCTCGATAGAATTCAAGCCGCATATGCCCTGGGTGCTTCAAAGTTGGCAATGATTCGCGCAGTTGTTATCCCTTTTGGTCGAGGTGGAGTAATTGGTGGCGCGATGCTTGGTTTAGGTCGAGCAATGGGGGAAACAGTCGCTGTTTACACCGTTCTTAACGTCGTCTATCAAGTAAATTGGCAGGTTTTATTTGGGGCAGGCGGCAATGTTGCATCTCTTATCCTGCTTAAATTTGGCGAGGCTGGACCTTATGAAGTTGATGCACTTATGGCCGCCGGATTAATCCTCTTTATGTTGACACTTTTTGTTAATGCCTTAGCCGATGTCCTTATAAATCGTTTTGGAGGTAAGGGCCGATGAGCGTTAATACATTGCCTACGCCACAAAAACCCTGGAAGACAACTAATAGACAGCGATTCTCCACTGCATTGCTCATTGTTGCCGCAGCCTTGATTAGTTTGGTAATCATTGGATCAACTGGTTTAAATGGAAAACTTGGTTTTCTTTCCACGTTATTCATCACTTCGTCTTTACTTATATTCATCCAACAGTGGCGGTTGCGAGATAAGGCAGCTGCTAAGGACTCCTTGCTCAGTAGTTTTGCCCTCCTTGGCATGATCATGACAGTTATTCCAATTATTAGCATTGTTTCCACCGTTGTAATAAAAGGCTACAAAGGCATCCACATCGGGATGTTCTTTAATGACATGTCTTTAAACTCGGTTAACGATCCAATTAAACAAGGTGGACTTCTACATGCATTGGTAGGCACCATCATCATGGTGGGCGGAGCACTAATCATTAGTTTTCCAATTGGCGTGCTTACCGCACTTTATCTGACTGAAATCCGTGGAAAATTATCTCGGCCAATCAAATTCTTGGTTCAAGCAATGAGCGGTGTTCCATCGATTGTCGCTGGTTTATTCATTCTCTCAAGTCTGGTTTATCCTGTAACAAAATCGCTCTCAGGCATGATGGGTTCACTTGCACTATCAATTTTGATGATTCCAACCATTGCTCGAACATCGGAAGAGATGTTGCGATTGATTCCTTCTGAGTTACGTGAAGCAGGCGTTGCACTTGGCGGTACCCAGTGGAGAACAGTTGCCGGAGTCGTATTACCGGCTGCAAAGAGCGGTTTAGTTACTGCAATTATCTTGGGAATGGCCAGAATCATTGGTGAAACTGCTCCACTTCTCTTGGTTTCTGGCGGCGGTGACTCTATTAACCTAAATCCAACTTCTGGTGCGATGGGATCCCTTCCTTACTACATTTGGAAAGCCTTCTTAACTGGTGGAACTGAAGAGGCCTTTGCCCGCGCTTGGGGCGGATTATTAGTTCTTCTCGCTTTTATCTTTATTTTATTTGGCTTAGCTCGCTTTATAAGTGGAAGAAGGGTCAGCTGAAATGGCTACTGAATATGGAATTGCAGAATCAAGCAACAACAAAAAGATAGAGGAGAAAAAAATGCAAACTCAAGTCACTCCAAGTTCATTAGCAACTGTTGCTGGCAATCGTGAAGTTCGCGTCCCTGGGAGTGAGATGCTCGGTACCGGTCTTGAAACTCGGGGTGTGCACGCTTGGTTTGGCTCTAAGCATGTACTTTCTGATGTCTCGTTGGATTTTGCCGCCGGAACAGTCACAGCTCTTATCGGTCCATCTGGTTGTGGAAAATCTACATTCTTGCGAACTCTCAATCGCATGCATGAATTCATTCCAACTGCAGCTCTCGCCGGTCAGGTTTTACTTGATGGCAAAGATATTTATGCCCCTGGAATAGATGTAACTAAGATCCGACTTAACGTTGGAATGGTCTTTCAAAAGCCAAATCCATTTCCTTCCATGACTATTGGTCAAAACGTACTTTCAGGGTTAAAACTTGCTCAGATAAAGAGGAGCAATACCGATGAATTACTTGAATCTTGTCTAGAGCGCGCAGGCTTATGGGGCGAAGTAAAAGATCGCCTTAATGAGCATGGTGGCGCACTTTCTGGTGGCCAGCAGCAGCGTCTTTGCATCGCGCGCTCACTTGCAGTTGCGCCACAAGTTCTGCTCATGGATGAACCTTGTTCTGCACTAGATCCTGGGTCAACTTTTAGAATTGAACAGACGATATCTGAGCTTGCAAAGACAATGACCATTGTCATCGTTACCCACAACATGCAACAGGCTGCCCGCGTCTCTGATTACACAGCCTTCTTCCTCTCCGACGGCGGCCCAGGGGCCATGATCGAGGTAGCACCAACTAGCAAGATTTTCTCATCCCCAGTTGACAAGAGAACTGAGGACTACGTCACTGGTCGTTTTGGGTAACACCATTTGTTCACACAATACCGACTTAGATTTAACCTGCCTCTCACTTACTAGTAACCAACGCTAAATATCTTTGGGTCGTAAAGATACCCTTCAACGAAAGGTCCACAATGAAGTTTTCTAAAAAGGCAAAAGCACTCTCTATTGCCGCTTTGATCGCAGTGTCGACTGCCCAGCCAGCGCATGCAGTTGATTTAACAGGATCCGGAGCATCATTCGTAGATCCACTACTGCAGGCATGTAAGGCAGGCTTTGCTAAAGCTACAAATAATTCTTATGTTTATTCATCAACTGGTTCTGGAACAGGCAAGAAGAACGCAGATGCAAAAATTGGTGATTTCTGGTTTACAGATTCAGCACACACAGCTGCAACAAAGCGTGAGACTATCTACCACGCACCAATTATTGCAGCACCAATTGCTGTTCTAGTAAATCTTCCAGCTAAGAAAGATATCTTCCTTTCAGCTACAACTGTTGCAAAAATTTTCGCTGGAGAAATTACACAGTGGAATGATCCCCTCATTGTTGCAGATAACAACCGTTCAGTTCAGATAACTACTTATCGCAAAGAAGCAGACGGAAATGTGAAGAAAGATGCTAAAGGAAACCCAGTAGTTCTGCGTTCATCTTCAAAGCAGATTTATTACACATTGCCCAACAAGCCAATTAAGGTAGTTTTCCGTGCAGATGGTTCTGGCACATCAAATAACTTCACAACTTGGTTAGGTGGTGTAGCACCTTCAGTTTGGACAAAGAAGGGCAATGATGCTTTCACAACAGCATTCCCTGGAAACATCAATGATCCAAAAAATATCGGTCGCATAGTTGGGGCCAACCAATCACAAGGTATTGCAACTCTTGCTGCAAAAACACCATACTCAATCACTTATGCTGAGAAGAACTGGGGAGATGCATATGGTCTTCGCGCTTCTTATGTAAGCAATTCCACAGGGCAGTTCACATTCCCTGACTCTGCAGCTGTTTCAGCATTCTTGGGTGAGGCAAAACAAGATGCAAATGGAATTGTTACTTATGACTATTCCACAAAGGTTGCTGGTGCATACACACTAGGCATCGTCTCCTACATGTTGATTGAAACCTCATATGCAGACAAGGCAAAGGGTGCAGTAGTGAAGGAACTTGCTGAGTACATCCTTTCTCCAGCATGCTCGGCTGTGGATCCAAAGCTTGGTTATGTAGTAGTTGGGGGAACCTTCCTTGCAAAGGCGAAGGAACTCATCGCAAAGATGAATAAGTAGTACTGCTACTTTTCAGCTTTAACAATCGAGGGTAGAACGGCCCGGCTTGCAGCGATGCGAACCGGGCCGTTCTTTTCTTTGGGCTCCATATTTAGCCCATGTGAATTAATCTTGAATCGACGGGGGTATAGTCCCCAGTTTTCAGCTGATTGAGGCTCAATCGTTACCAATACAGGCTCAAGGGGCCTGAACTCTGGGTTGACCGTTTTGCCCCCCTAAGGCAGAATTTCACCACCAAAGGCACCAGCGTGGGGTAGGTCGACTCTCTGCGGCGGGCCTTATTAACCCTCGAGGAGAAAAAATGAAGCTAACACGCGGTGCAAAGTTTGCACTAGCAGTCGTTGCCTCAAGTGCCTTGGCAGTTTCACTGCTGACTCCAGCACAAGCGGCAACACGCTCGACGATCGTGATTCACGATACCAACGCATTAACAGCCTTTACCAGTAGCACTCCTGATACCAACCTTACAATCAATGGCAAGGTAGGAAATTTATCTGGAATAGGTTTCTTATGGATTAATGATCAGAAAAATGTTATTCGCAATACAAAGTTTGGCTCGTTCAAGATTGTAAAGAACAAGGCCGATGATTTCCGTATTCAGTACACCATCGAAAAGGGCCTTGTGTGGTCAGATGGAACACCAATCAATGGTGTGGATCTTTTACTCTCACACGTCGTTAGCAGTAATGCATACTCAAAGGCTGCCGGACTCGGTGATCCTATGGGCAAAGATGTTCCAGCCTTTGACTCTAATGGTTACTCCGGAACCTACAGCGACAACATCGTTGGAAATCCAGTTCTTTCAGCCGATAAGATGTCGCTGACACTTCAATTTAAGCAAAAGATTGCCAACTGGGATCTCTATGGTCCAGGGCCTTCACCGGTTCATACAATGGTTTTGATCGCCGATGGCGTAAAGGGATTACAGTCAGTTGCAGTCAATGAGAAGGCACGAGATAAGTTCTACGATGCCTATACTTCAAAGAACACTGCCGTACTTAAGGCAATGGGTAAGGTCTTCTCAGAGGCATACAAGATTACTGAAGTTAATGACACAACAAACAAATTACTATTTGTTGGAAACGGTGGATTCATCGTTGACAGTGCCGTAACAAAGTCCTCTGTAACTCTAAAAGTGAACCCTAAGTACAACTCAGGGCCAGCTCTCACCGGCACAATTGACACTGTTATCTTCAAGTTCATCTCAGATGGCACAGCAGCATCACAGGCCTTTGCCAATGGTGAGCTAGATGTATATTCAGGTCAGCCAACAGCCGATGCGGTCGCAGCTTTAAAGAAGCTCACAAACGCAAACCTCATCGGTGGAATCAACGCCTGCTATGAGCACTGGGATACTCGCGTCGGTAATGCTCCAGGACAAGCGGAATACACCGGACTCTTCAAAGGACATGGCGGAAAGGGTGCAGATCTTCGCAAGGCATTCCTTCTAGCAGTTCCTCGTGAAGAGATCAATGAGAAGTTAATCCGTCCAATCAACCCGGTTGCACCAATTCTTGGCTCAACCTTTATCGCACCTGGGTTTGAGGGTTACGATCGCCTGATTGCAAACAATGGAGCTAGCTTCTACCGCGGTACACAGGCTGAATTGAATGCAAAGGCATCTCGTTTACTCAAGAAGCACTACCCAAGTGCAAGCCCAAGCAATCCAGTCAAGGTCAATGTCCTTGTTCCTGGAAACAACCCACGTCGCGCAGCTGAGTTCGCACTTGCCAAGGCAAATGCGCTCACGGTTGGCTTTGATCTAGTGGGAGATGTTCAGGCCTCATGGTCACCAAAGATTCAGCTCTCTACATACGATGCGCAGTTCTTTGCTTACTGCCCATCGGCTGTGACGCAAGCGGGATCAAATTCAAACTTTAAGCTAGGTGGAGGAAATAACCGTAACGGTATTAACCTGCCTGCCTTGGATGCAATTCTTGAGAAGCTACAGCTGCCTCTAGAGAATCGCGCTTACATTGGATATCTCATCCAGGCCGAGCGCATTATTCACGCTGAGGGTCTTACAAGCGGAGTGTTCCTGCATCCTGCAGTAACTGCCGTGAACAAGCTCCTCAAGGGAATTAAGCCTTCACCACTTTCAGATGATGTTGTCTGGAACTGGTGGGAGTGGGGATACTAATAGCTCGATTTTTTAGCTATTAGACCCGCCCACAAAGCGGGACAAGTAATTAGCGGATGGCATCTGGTTGAAAAACCAGGTGCCATCCGCGATATTATCCGCCGTCAGATAGAGCAATTAATTAGATCGTAAATTTTATGGAGGAGATTCATGCTTGGTTACATCATGCGCCGCATAGGTGTCTCCATCATGATTTTATTTGGCTCTAGCTTCTTGGTCTATAACCTAGCCGCCTATGCAAGTGATCCCTTAGCAGAGCTTCGATTGAGCGCCGATGACGGTGCCCGCCAGCAGATAATCGCAGTGACAAGGGATCTTCAGTTGGATATTCCTCCACCCCTGAGATACTTTTTATGGCTCAAGGGTGTTTTAGGCCTCTTTGTAGGCAATCCCGATATGGGAATGACCCGTGAGGGCTACTCGGTCGAGTCGCAGTTGGCATATGCAATCCCGGTGACTTTGCGATTGGTTTTTGTTGCAACCTTTACCGCACTTTTGTTTGGCTTGGCCCTTGGAATCATCTCAGCCCTTCGTCAGTACAGCCGCTTTGATTATGGAATGACCTTTTTGGCTTTCTTGCTCTACTCTCTGCCGATTTTCTGGGTAGCAGTTTTGCTCAAAGAGTTTATGGCGATTCAATTTAATAATTTTTTAAGCGAGCCGAATATTCCCTTCAGGTGGATGCTCTTCTTCTCACTCTTTACGGCAGTCTTTTGGAGTTCACTCTTTGGCGGAGAGCGCAAGCGATTCTGGAGTGTCTTTGCCGGAGCATTTGCCACTAATTTTCTGATTCTTTGGGCAATCAATCTGACAGACTGGTACTTAAATCCAGGGCTAGGTCCAATTTTAATTGCCCTTCTCTCATTTGGCCTTGCGATGGCCGTCACGTCAATCTCTACTGGAGTCGATAACAAACCCGCTCGTAATGCAGCTCTGACTATGGCTGGCCTGAGCGTTGTTTGCTACTTTCCAGCTCAATTTATCTTCAATAATTTTGTCTCCTATTATGTGATCTTATTGATGATTGCATTAATTGTTTTCACAGGTATTGCAACTTCTAAGATATTTAGCAAGATTGATCGCGGGCCAATTGCCAGAACTGCAATTATCACGGGGATCCTCTCTGGTTTCCTAGTACTTGTAGATCGCATTATGCAAAGCTGGGCCGATTACAGTGCAACCGATGCCGTCAATGGTCGACCAGTTCCAACCTATGGACAAAGCAAGGATCAATTAGTTACCGATGATTTTTGGCTCAACAATCTCGATTTAATTATGCACTTGATTTTGCCAACTCTTGCCCTGATTCTGATCTCTTTGGCGGGGTGGATTCGCTTCACAAGGGGTGCGCTGCTCGAGGTATTAAATCAAGATTATGTTCGAACGGCCCGTGCTAAAGGCTTAAATGAGCGCACTGTGATTACCCGACACGCCTTTCGCAACATGATGCTTCCTCTATCTAGCCTCTTTGTCGGGGAGGTCATTGGCCTCATCGGCGGAGCGGTTATTACTGAGAGAGTCTTTGGCTGGCAGGGTATGGGAACCTTGGGAATCAAAGCTATTAATACCTTTGATTTAAATTTATTAATGGGCGTAAATCTCTTGCTCTCCACGTTGGTAGTGCTTGGAAACTTGCTTGCCGATCTTGTGTATTCAGCCCTTGATCCTCGCATTAGATTGAGAAAAAAATCATGAAGATATTTGGTAAAAAGGAGTCGTTAACGGGTGAGATCTTGGCCGGGGGCGAAAGTGCTATCGCAAATAAAGAGACTGAAGGCCTAAGCCAGGGACAGATTGTTCGCAGACGCTTCTTCCGTCACCGAGCAGCTGTTATCGCACTTGTCATGATTTCTAGCATCGTCGTATTTGTCTTTACAGCACTTGATACAAAGATTGGACCAATACGCATCCCTGGTTGGTGGCGCTGGACGGTCGAGGATATTCCAGAGCTTCGCTATGAGGATTGTCCTGGGGGAACCGTGGGCTGTCCTACTCTCTCGATACGTCCAGGGGCAGAGTTTGGCCTAGGAACTCATCCATTTGGACAAGATGATATTGGCCGAGATTACTTTGCACTTGTGATGAATGGTGCACGTCGTTCATTAATGATTATGTTTGTCATTGGCGCTGTCTCTGGATTTATTGGTGTTGTCGTGGGTTCAATCTCTGGCTTCTATGGAGGGGTAGTTGACGCAGTCCTGATGCGACTTGTGGACTTCCTTCAAACTGTCCCAACAATCATCATCGCAGCCGTCATTGGCAAAGCCGCTGGCAAGGTGGGACCTCTATATCTAGCATTATTTCTCGGCCTTCTGGGTTGGACAGGGTTGGCACGTTTAGTCAGAGCCCAGTTCCTCTCCTTGCGCGAGATGGAGTTCGTGGATGCTGCTCGAGTGGCCGGTGCATCAAATATAAGAATTGCCTTCAAGCACATCCTGCCTAACGCGGTAGGTCAGATTATTGTCATCATAACTTTGATTATGGCCGGTGCGATCTTGACTGAGACGGCTCTGTCCTACCTTGGCTTTGGCGTTGTGGCTCCAGATGTTTCACTTGGCCTGCTCATCAGCCAGTTTGAGTCGGCATTTACAACTCGCCCATGGCTATTTTGGTGGCCAGGATTTTTCATTATCTCCATTGCACTGTGTGTGAACTTCATCGGCGATGGGCTGCGCGATGCCTTTGATCCACGCCAGCGCCGCCGCATTTCAAAGAGGGATCGCCTTCAGGCAAAGCTTCAGATTAAGGCTGGTGAGTAACTATGACTGAAAAAAACGTACTTGAGATCTCTGATTTTAATGTCGATTTTTGGGTAGATGGTGTCTGGTATCCAGCTGTAATCGATATGAACCTAGGACTTGCTGCAGGTAAGGTCACTGCAATTGTGGGTGAATCAGGATCTGGTAAATCAACAACAGCACTTGGTCTTATGTCCCTTCTTGCATCTAACGCCCGCAGCAATGGCAGCGTCAAGGTCAAGGGCGAAGAGATGCTTGATGCAAAGCCATCTGTATTACAACGCTATCGTGGCCGAGAGGTCGCCTACATTTTTCAAGAGCCAATGACGGCCCTTAACCCACTCTTTACTGTTGGCTATCAAATTGTTGAAACTTTGCGCAACCACTTTGATATGGGACCAAAAGAGGCTCACGCTCGCGCACTCGAGCTAATCATCCTCGTAGATCTTCCCGATCCAGAGACTTCAATCAATAAGTATCCCCACCAACTCTCCGGTGGCCAGCGCCAACGGGCCATGATCGCCCAGGCCTTGGCATGTGATCCCGCCCTGCTAGTTGCCGATGAGCCAACAACGGCCCTTGATGTAACTGTTCAAGCTGAGATTTTAGATTTAATGCGCGGACTCAAAGACAAGCTCAACTCTGCGATTTTGTTGATTACACACGATATGGGTGTTGTTGCCGATATGGCCGATGAAATCTTAGTTATGAAGGATGGAATTACCGTTGAAAAGGGCACTGCAGATCAGATATTTAATAAGCCACAGCATCCATACACACAGCAACTTCTTGCTGCAGTTCCAAAGCTGGGCTCAAGTGTGAAGCGCGTACTTCCATACAAGGAGAGTGCAAAGCCAGCTCCCGTTTTAAAAATTACCGATGTAACAATCGAGTATCCCAAGCGTGGCCGCCAACCAGCATTTACTGCAGTTAAAAACTTCAACCTTGAAATCTATCCAGGTGAAATCGTCGGCCTGGTTGGAGAATCTGGCTCTGGTAAGACAACTGTGGGCCGTGCAGCTATTGGATTACTACCTGTCAAATCCGGAAGTATTCAAATCGTTGGAAATGAAATTGCGGGTGCAACTCAAAAAGAGCTTTTCAAGATTCGTCGCCACACCGGAATTGTCTTTCAAGATCCAGCTTCATCGCTTAACCCGCGTCTGCCGATTGGTGAATCTATTGGCGAGCCAATCTTTTTAGCTGGAATTGCAAAAAATTTCCCATTGGAACAGATGATTGAGGATTTACTGGATCAAGTAGAGCTTCCACGCAGCTACCGTAACCGTTATCCGCATGAGTTATCTGGCGGACAGCGCCAGCGTGTAGGTATTGCACGCGCCCTTGCATTAACACCTGATTTATTGATTGCCGATGAGCCAACCTCTGCGTTGGATGTTTCAGTGCAAGCTAGATTCCTTGACCTGCTACAGGAGCTGCAAGGAAAGTTAAACTTTGCCTGTCTCTTTATCAGCCATGACTTAGCTGTCGTTGATATTTTGGCCCACCGTATTGCAGTAATGCAGGATGGTCTACTTGTCGAAGAGGGCGATCGCGATGCAATCCTGTTGCATCCAAAAAATGACTACACCCGCCGCTTAATCTCTGCCGTTCCAGTGCCAGATCCTGCCGAACAGCGCATCCGTCGTGAGGCGCGCTTAGCCCTTAAGAGGTAAGCACCTCTAGTTGCTGGCCTGACCGCTGCGATGTTTGTAGCGGCCAAGAAAATCGGCCTTCATATCTTTGAAGTTGCCATCCAGTAGCGCCTGTCGCATCTGATCGACTAAGCGCACAATGAATCGCTCGTTATGGATCGTTGCAAGGGTGGCTGAGATGATCTCTTTGCCGCGAAATACATGGTGCATATAGGCCCGTGTGTAGTGCGTACACGTGTAACAGTCACACTCATCGTCAATGGCTGCGAAATCGCGCTTAAAACCGCTATTAGATAGGTTAAAACGCCCCTCCATCGTATATACCGCGCTTGTACGTGCTATTCGAGAGGCTAAAACGCAGTCAAAAGTATCGATGCCGTTTTCAACTCCCACAAATAGATCCTCAGGGGCTCCGATGCCCAATAAATGCTTAGGCTTACTCTCAGGCAAGATCTCATTGACCCAGGAAACGATTGTGCCGAGTGCGCCCTTATCAAGGGCTCCACCGATTCCAAAGCCATCAAAGCTCTGGCCCGATGATTGCATCGAACCCAGATCACCGGCGGCTTTTTTGCGAAGATCCTCATACTGGGCGCCTTGAATAACACCAAAGAGTGCTTGGTAGGGCTTAGCGCTTCGCTCATCGGTGAGGCGCTTGTGTTCATCTAAACAGCGCATCGCCCATGCATAGGTGCGATCCATCGCCAGCACTTGATAGGGGCGGGTATTGTGCAAAGTGGTGCACTCATCAAATGCAAAGATGATGTCGGCGCCGATCTGGTGTTGAACCTGCATCGAAACCTCGGGGGTAAATCGGTGCATCGAGCCATCTATATGAGATTTGAAAGTTACGCCCTCATCATCAACATGGGCCAGGCGCTCTTTATTATCGGCGATGACATCATCTCGCCTGAAAGTCTTTGCATCCATAGCCAATACTTTTTTAAAACCAACACCGAGTGATAAAACTTGAAAGCCACCAGAGTCGGTAATCGTTGGCCCCGGCCAGTTCATAAATTCGCCCAGCCCGCCAGCCTCATCCAGGATATCTGAGCCGGGCTGTAAATAGAGGTGATAGGCATTGGCCAATAGCGCCTGTGCGCCAAGATCGGCCATCGCCTCAGGCAGTACAGATTTAACCGTTGCCTTGGTGCCTACCGGAATAAATGCTGGAGTTTGAATCTGCCCATGTGGTGTTGAAATAGTTCCAACGCGCGCACGTGAGCCGCTCTCTGCATGTTTTATATCAAAGGAGAAGGCCACCAGTTACCAAATCTGAACGCGTGATTTTTCATCCAACCACAGCGCATCTTTTTCACTCACATCAAAGGCGAGATAGAAAGGCGTGAAGTTACTGACGATCGCATTGCAACGAAACTCACCAGGGGAGTGTGGATCGGTTGCGATACGCCGGCGTTGCTCCTCGGGTCGCACTTTCACACGCCAGACTTGTGCCCAGCCAAAAAACAGACGTTGTTCACCAGTTAAGCCATCGATGAGCGGTGATGGTTTACCGCCCAGTGAGATTTGATAGGCCTTATAGGCAATTGCAAGGCCGCCTAAGTCGCCGATGTTCTCACCCACTGTGAGTGCGCCATTGACGCTGATGTCAGGGACCTCTTCGGGGCGCAGTTGGTTGTACTGGGCAATCAGGGCGTTAGAGCGAAGCTCAAAGGCTGCGCGGTCGGCATCACTCCACCAGTTATTGAGTGCTCCATCGCCGTCGTACTTTGAGCCTTGATCATCAAAGCCATGGCCGATTTCATGTCCAATGACTGCGCCGATTCCACCGTAGTTAACGGCATCATCTGCATCAAGTGCGAAGAAAGGGGGCTGCAAAATAGCTGCTGGAAAGACGATCTCATTCATGACCGGGTTGTAATAGGCGTTAACGGTCTGCGGAGTCATGTGCCATTCGTCGCGATCGACAGGCTTGCCAATCTTTGCTAATTCGAAGTTGCGTTGAAACTTTGTAACATGGCCGATATTTGCAAAGAGATCGCTCGGGCTAGTCTCTAGCGCCGAATAATCTCGCCACTTATTGGGATATCCGATCTTTGGCGTGAACTTTCCAAGCTTTTCAAGGGCTTTTAGTTTGGTCTCTTGGCTCATCCAATCGATGGCATTAATACTGATGCGATAGGCCTGAATCAAATTGGCAACGAGCTCCTCCATGCGCTCCTTGGCCTCTGATGGAAAGTGCGCCTCAACGTAGACCTTGCCAACTGCCTCACCCAGAGATCCCTCAACGACTGAGACTGCACGCTTCCAGCGCTGGCGAAGCTCTGGAGTTCCTGAGAGAGTTTTGCCGTAAAAGGTGAAGTTTTGCTCAACTAAATCACTAGAGAGATAGGGCGCTGATCCGCTGATGATGTTCCACTTAAGCCAGGCGACCCATGAATCTCGATCGAAGGCCGAGAGAATGCTAGATAACCCTTGGAAAAATGGGGGCTGCTGGACTATGACTGAATCTAAGACCACTGCCGGAATCTGCCCGGAGGATAGGTAGAGCTCAAAGTCAAAGGCTGGCATCAATGCAGTGACCTCTGCCCGGCTCATCTTGTTATATGTCAGCGTTGCATCGCGATCTTTCACAGCATCAAAATGATGGCTTGCAAGTTGGGTTTCAAGTTTAAGGATCTTGGCCGCTAAATCTGCCCCACCTGTAATACCGACGAGTGAGAACATAGTTTCGACATGGGCAGCAAATGCGCTGCGAATTTCGGCATATTGATCTTCACGGTAATAAGACTCATCGGGAAGTGAGATTCCACCTTGGGCTAGATACAAGATATTTGTTGATGCATCCATTTGATCGGCGTAGATGTATGAGCCGAAGATACCGCCGAGACCACGTGCCTCAAGCCAGGACATAGTTGAAATGAAATCCTTCAATGTTTGAATCGAATCGCACATGGCGAGATCTTTAAGTATTGGTGTAAAGCCCTTAGCCTCGATCGCAGCTGCATCCATAAATGAGGTATAGAGATCACTGATTTTCTTTGCCTCTGGCGACCCGGTCGCACTCTCAATAATTGCCCGAACCTGCTTCTCCGATAAGTCGCGAAGAGTTACAAAGGCACCATCTGTCGCGCGATCTGCAGGTATGACAGCACTCTTGAGCCAGGCACCATTGAAGTAGCGATAGAGATCATCTTGAATGCGAACCGATGAATCGATATGGTCAAAATCTAAACCGCTGGTACTAGTACTCACGCGCAAAACCCCTTATAAAAATTTAGTTGAAAGTTCAACTGTTAGCGTAGACTGTCCTCATGCCAGACCAAAACGCTACCGCACCGCGCTGGCTTAACCCAGCCGAGATGAAGGCCTGGCGCAGCTACATCATCGCAAGCCGACGCCTTTTAGAGGCTCTAGATAATGATTTAGAGGGCCACGATCTTTCGATGCCCGACTATGAAATCTTGGCCCAACTCAGTGATGCCCCAGATCGGCGCTTGCGCATGAGCGAGCTCGCCTCTATCACCCTCCTATCGCGCTCGCGATTATCACATCGCATCACAGTTATGGAAAAAGCTGGTTGGGTAAAGCGCGAGGCCTGCCCAACGGATAAACGTGGCTTCTTTGCCGTTATGACACCTAAGGGTTGGAGGGCGATCGTTGCTGCAGCCCCTGAGCACGTTGCAAGTGTGCGCTCTCGTTTCCTTGATCACTTATCTCATCAGGATCAAGAAGCATTAGCTAAAATCTTTTCACGTATACAAGAGTCTTTTCGTAGTGAGAGTGTGCGCGAATAAAATCGGCATAAAAAAACCCGCCACATAAAGTGGCGGGTTTTTTTAATTGATAATTACTTCTTAGCTGCCTTCTTGCGGCGGCGCTTCTTTGGAGCAGCTGCAGGAGCTGCCTTCTTG
>Ga0208942_1000510_pt1 | contig 15645 bp, 10 predicted proteins | sample GreLakmeSU08MSRF_FD_187704 | JGI IMG/M metagenome (GOLD analysis project Ga0208942, IMG submission 187704) | Freshwater lentic microbial communities from great Laurentian Lakes, MI, USA - Great Lakes metaG SU08MSRF (SPAdes) | ecosystem: Environmental > Aquatic > Freshwater > Lake | place: Great... | reverse complement strand
GCCGCCATGCGCAGGATTGGCCTCGGTGATGCGGAGCTTCTTCGGGTCCATCACGTCCTTGTACGGCGTGTCGTCGATGGATTTTCCGGCGTATTTCGTCAACTCCGGCTTCACGTCAAAGCTCTCGACGTGGCTCACGCCACCACCGAGAAAAATCCAGATGACCGATTTCGCTTTCGGCGTGAAGTGCGGTTTGCCATCCGGAGGATTAAAGGTGGTGGGCGCTTCGCCTCGCGCCACGCCGTCTTTGAAGAGCAACGCGCCGAGTGCGAGGCCAGTGAATCCCATGCCGGTATCGGCGAGAAACGTGCGGCGACTCACGCCGGTACAGCGGGGATGGTTGAGAGAGTTCATCGCACGGTGACGAAGTCGTTGTGGTTGAGAAGAACGAGCGCGAGGTTTTCGCGTGCGCGTTGAATTTGAATGGCTGCGGCCGCGGGTGTGGTTTTGGTGTCGACTGGTTCCGCTTTCTTGAGGAACTCGCGGCAGATAGATATCTCATCGGGGCGCGGTTCGCGTGCGAGCGTTCGGCGATAAGCGGCACGGATGAAGGCGTCCGGTGCGGTCGCGGCAGCGAGGTCTTTCGCCAACGCGCGGGCTTGGTTAATCGCGAGTTCGCTGTTGGCGAGCGCGAGAGCCTGCTGCGGTTTCACCGTCTGTTTTCGCTCGTAGCATTCGCCGACGTTGGCGCTGTCGAAGATTTGAAGGAACTCGACCTCTTTCTCGGCGGCGGTGCGCAGATAAAGGCTGCGGCGGCGCGAAGTGAGGCCGAGCTTGTTATCAATCTCGAGTCCGCCGCGCGTCATGTCGAGCTGGCCGGAGACGAAGAGCAGATTGTCGCGCACGGCTTCGGCCTCGAGTCGGCGAGAACTCATCCGCCAGAGGAAACGGTTGTCGGGATCAATCTTCGCGTTGGCGACGTCCGGTGTGGAAGCCATGCGATAAGTGGTGCTGGTGACGATGAGGCGGTGCATCGCCTTCATGCTCCAGCCGCGTGCCATGAATTCGGCGGCGAGCCAGTCGAGGAGCTGCGGATGGGTCGGAGCGCGGCCGTTCGCGCCGAAGTCGTCCACGCTCGGCACGATGGCCGCGCTGAAATGGCGGAGCCAGATGTGGTTCATCGCGACGCGCGCGGCGAGCGGATTCTGGGGATTCGCGACCCATTTGGCGAAGGCGAGACGCCGACCGGTGCTGGTGGCGGGATGGCTCGTGATGACACGTGGCTTGAAAGTGTTCGTGGCGGGAGCGGCCAGCTCCTTCATTACTACAGCGAGAACTTTCTCAGCTTCGACGGTCTTTTTCTTGGCCGCGTCGAGTTCCTTGCTGACTTTGTCCTGCGCCGCTTTGTCGGTCCCTTTGGCGGCGGTATCGTGTTTGGTTTGCGTGTCGGCTTCGGCTTTCTTCAATGGCAGAAGTTTCTGACGTGCTTCGGCGGCGGGAATCTGGCGCTGAATGGAATTGGCCTCGGTGGCGAGCTTCGTCCAGTCGGCCGTAGTTTTCTTGCCGTCATCTTCGAGAGATTCGAGACGGAGCACGAGGTCGGTGCTTTGCTGACGGAGCTTGGCGAGATCGAGAAGCAACTCCGCCTCGGCGCGGTCGTTCGCAGACGCGTCGGGCTTGAGTTTGGTGAGCGCGGCTTGCGCGTCGGTCACAGCTTTCTCGGCCGCGGCGCGTGTTTCCTTCAGCACAAACTCGCGCTTGTCCGGTTGCGTGGCGACGCGGGGCAAGGTGACGGGCTCGACCTTGAACGTGCCGCCGAGCAGGCTGAGTGCCGCGGGAGCGATGGGCGCGTTGGTGAGTGGACGATGCTCGTCGCCGCGCTGCAGCAGATGCGTGACGGCCGCGGGCTTCGCGTCGTAGATGCGTGCGAGGCCGGCCTTCATCGCGTCCGGTTCGCCGGGCAGACGATCGAAGCGCACGTCGTGCGGTTCGAAGATCGCGCGGATCTGATAATACTCACGCTGCGCGATCGGGTCGGTCATGTGGTTGTGGCATTTCGCACAGCCAATGGTGAGCCCGAGGAAAGCCTTGCCGGTGTGAGCGAGCGTGTCCTCCAGCCATTTCTCGCGGCTGTAACGCTTGTAATTCCTCACGAGAAAACCGGTCGCGCGCAGGGCGTTCTCGTCCTCGGGCGCGAGTTCATCGCCCGCGAGCATCTCGATCACCATCCGGTCGTAACCCTTGTCCGTATTGAGCGATTCCACGATCCAGTCGCGCCAGCGCCAGATGTGGGGCGTGCTGTCGCGGTACTGATCGTTCCAGCCGGACCAATCACTGTAACGCCATACGTCCATCCAGTGCCGCCCCCAACGCTCGCCGTGACGCGCGTCCGCCAGCAACCGGTCCACGACTTTCTCGTAAGCATCGGGAGAAGTGTCTTTGAGGAAAGCGTCGAGTTCATCCGGCGTCGGCGCGAGGCCGGTGAGGTCGAGGTGAACGCGGCGCAGGAGAACTTCCTTGGGCGCCTCGGGGCGCGGCTTGAGCTTCAAGCGCTCGTGTTCGGCAGCGACGAAAGTATCAATCGGATTGCGTGCCCATTTTGTAGAAGCTGCGGTCGCCATCTTCGGCGGGGCGGGGCGCTGGACCGGTTCGAACGGCCGCCAACGATACACGCTTTGGGCTTTGGCGAAATCAGTCCGGAGCCGCGCGGCTTTGGCGAGGTCACTTTTCTTCGGCGTCTCCTTCGCGTCGCCCGGGCCGGTGCCGAGCAGCAACTCGGTGAAGTTGTCCACGCCGTCGCCATCAGAGTCTTCGCTTGCGATGACGGCGAGACGCGACGCGAGGTCGGGCCGTTTGCCGGCGGCTTCCAGTTCCGCGGCCACCTTGCGCAACCGATCGCCGAAGGGGTTGTGCGGAAATTCATCCAGCAACGCGGGCGCTTTTTTGTCGCTCGGCAAATGGCAGGTGGTGCACTGGTTGAGCTTGGCGGGCAGGAAAGAATCGAGATGCGTCGCCAGCGCTTTCTTGTTCGCCGGCGTCGCGCGACTCGGCGTGGCGGCGGCCAGCGAGATGAGGACGCAAAGGAGCGGCCAAATCGGCGGGGGCAAAGACCATCCTGTGTGCGTGGACTTCATCTGATAGCGGCCAATTTAGACTGGCGCGCGCGTCTGTCAATTCAGCTATAGGCCGGCCAATCAATTTGATGGAAGAGCTACAAAGATGTGAAAGTGCAGCAAAGTTAGCGTCGCCCCCCGTGTTTTAACTCTGAATCATTCCTTGCTTGTTAAAAACACCTGTTTAAAACAATCGTTTGAAATGGTGCGAGGTAAGGCGAAATCCACTCTTGAAGAGGCGACCCGGCAACAGTTGCTGGAGGCGGCGGGCGCGGTCTTTGCCGAGCACGGTTTCCGGACGGCGACCATTCGTCAGATTTGTCAGCGAGCCGGCGCGAACGTGGCAGCGGTGAATTACCATTTCGATGGCAAGGCGGGGCTGTATGCCGAGGTGCTCCGTTACGCGCACCACTGCGCGGAGGAGCGGCATCCGGCTGGTGTGGCATTGGATAAAAGCCTGACGCCCGAACGCGAGTTGGAGCTGTTCGTTCACGCCTTTCTCCAGCGCTTGTTCGATGAAGGACGCACGGCGTGGCTGGGCAAGCTAATGTCGCGCGAGATGGTCGAGCCGACGACTGTTCTCGATTCAGTGGTTGAGGAGCAGATTAAGCCCAATTCACAGCGGCTCCAACATCTTCTACGGCGTTTGCTGGGTGCGCGTGCGAGCGTGGAGCGGGTGCGCCTCTGCGAGATGAGCGTGGTGAGCCAGTGCCTCTTCTACCACCATTGCCGTCCGGTTATCAGCCGCTTATTTCCAGGATTCGATTTTAGTACGGCGGCATTGCGCCGACTAGCGGAACACATCGCTCAATTCTCGCTGGCCGGTTTGAAGGGAGCGAAGAAAGGGCGCACCTGATGTATCACATCGCTCTGAAAATGTTGTTGGGGAACCGCTCGAAATACATCGTGCTGGTGAGCGGCATCACCTTCTCCACGCTGCTGATGACCCAGCAGTGCGCGATCTTTTGCGGTCTGATGCTGTGGACCACCGGCAGCATCCAGAACATGCGCGCCAAAATCTGGGTGACCGATCCGAAGGTGGAGCAGGTGAATGAAGTGCGCCAGTTGCGGGACACGGACGTGGGCCGCGTGCGGTCGGTGGAAGGGACGGCGTGGGCGGTGCCGCTCTTCTGGGGATTGCAGCAGGCGAAGCTCGCCGACGGTACGTTCAAACAAATTCAGCTCGTTGGACTGGAGAGCGCCACGCTCGTGGGGCGGCCGTATGACGTCGTCGCTGGACGCATCGAGGACGTGCGCCTGCCGAACGCGGTGGTCATTGACGAGCTGGCAATCATCCGCCTCAGCGCAGGTCGCGCGAAACCGATTGGCTTGGGCGACACCTTCGAAATCAACGATCGCGAGGCGCGCGTGGTTGGCATCTGCCGCACCGCCAAGTCATTCTTCGGCATGCCGTATATTTTCACCACATATGATCAAGCGCTGCAGTTCGCGCCGAAGACGCGCAAGATGCTTTCGTTCATTCTCGCCGAGCCGGCCGAGGGATGGACAGCCGAGGAGACGGCGCGATCCATCGAGCGCGCCACCGGTCTGCGTGCGTACACGGAGAATGATTTCTTCTGGGCAACCATCCGCTGGTATTTCCGAAACACGGGCATCCCGATGTCATTCGGCATCACGATTCTGCTCGGGTTCGCCGTCGGCGTGGCGGTGTCGGGGCAAACTTTTTACACCTTCGTGCTGGAAAATCTGCGTCATCTCGGCGCGCTGAAAGCGATGGGCGCCAGCGACGGGTTGCTCGCGCGGATGCTCATACTGCAAGCGCTCACGGTCGGTTTTATTGGCTATGGCCTCGGCATCGGATTGACCAGCTTGTTTGGCTCACTCGTCCTGAAAAAAGGTGAGCCGCCGTTCATGTTGCCGTATCAAGTGCCGCTCGGCGCGCTGGCGGTTGTGTTGTTCATCTGCATTTTCGCCGCGCTGTTGGGCATCCGCCAGATTCGCAAACTCGAACCCGCAATCGTTTTCCGTGGCTGAGAACAAAAACAACTACGCTGTGCACGTGCGCGGCGTGTCGAAGACTTTCGGCGCCGGTACAACCGCTGTGACCGCGCTCAAGAGCGTGAACTTCGATGCGCGCGAGGGCGAGTTGCTGATGATCGTCGGGCCCTCTGGCTGCGGCAAAACGACGTTACTCAGCACCATCGCCGGGACGCTCCAGTTCGACGCGGGCGAGATTGATGTGTTCGGCTCCGCCTTGCAGAAGATGAGCAAAAGCCAGACGACCGCGTTCCGCCGGCAGAACATCGGTTTCATCTTTCAGGAATTTCACCTCATCCCAACTCTCAGCGCCGTGGAGAATGTCAGCGTGCCGATGCTCATCAACGGGGCTTCGCGCGCCGCTGCCGAGAAGAAGGCGCACGCATTGCTCGCGCAGGTCGGGCTCGAGGGACGGGGACACGAGTTGCCCACGAGTCTTTCCGGCGGCCAACAGCAGCGTGTGGCGATTGCTCGCGCACTCGTTCATGAGCCGCGCCTCATCATCTGCGATGAGCCGACTTCCGCGCTCGATAAGGAAAACGGCGCGCGGACGATGGAGTTGCTGCGGCAGGTCGCTCGGGCCCCCGGCCGTTGCGTTGTTGTCGTCACGCACGACAACCGGATCTTCAAGTATGCCGATCGCATGACCGAGATGGAGGATGGCCGCATCGCTCGCGTGCACGAGATTAAAGACGGCCAAAGCCCCGAGTTCATCCCCAACTGATTTTATGATGCTCCTCAAAAAAACCAGCTTCTACCTCGCCATTGTCGGCATCGTCGCTGCCGTGCTGCTCGTGAAGAAATCCATTCAGGAGAAGCCGTCGCCGCCGCCGTTCGCCGAGCCCGCGCGTTCGCCGTTCGCTGTGTCGCTCGCCGCCAGCGGCATGGTTGAGGCCGTTCGCGAGAATGTGAAAATTGCGCCGCCACGTCCGAGTCTCGTACAAAAACTGTTCGTCGAAGTCTCGCAGAAAGTGAAGGCCGGCGATGCGCTGTTGCAGCTCGATGACCGCGAGGCGCGTGCGAGGATTGATGCCGTTCGCGCTCAGCTCGGCGCGTTGCGTGCGAGCATTGTCGTGGAAGAAGTGCTGCTGGCCGATGCGTTGGATCAATTGGAGAGGATGCGCAAACGCATGGCCGTCGAGGAAGTGTTGGTGGCCGATGCGTTGGATCAACTGGAGCGGATGCGCAAACTCGCCAAAGCGGAGGTCGCTGCGGAGGAGGAGTTGCGCCGACGCGAGTTCGCGCTCGCCAAAGCCGAGGTCGCCAGCAAGGACGAACTGCGCCGGCGCGAGTTCGCGCACCGCGTGTCCGAGGCGCGTGTGGCCAAGTTGAAATCCGATTTGCCGGTGATTGAGAGCCAGATTGCACAGGCGCAGACTGAGATCGAAGTGCTCACCGTGCGCGCGCCGCGGGATGCCACGGTGCTGCAGGTGAACGTCCGCGCCGGCGAATACGCGAACGTCGCCGCGCCCGATCCGCTGATGATACTCGGCGACGTCGAGAAGCTCCAAGTCCGCGCGGATGTGGATGAACAGAACGCGCCCCTCTTCGAACTCGGCCAGCCAGCCGTCGCTTTCCTGAAGGGCACCACGCAGAATGAGATGAAGCTCCGCTTCGTACGCGTCGAGCCGTTCGTCGTCCCCAAACGCTCGCTCACCGGCGACAGCCTCGAGCGTGTGGATACGCGTGTGCTTCAGGTTATCTACGAGCTGGATCGCCCGTTGCTTCCGCTTTACGTCGGTCAGCAGGTGGATGTTTTCATTCAACGTACGCCGCGGTCGAAGGCTTCCACCAACGCGCCGTCGATTGGCATTTCCACCAACGCCACCAGCGGCGGAAAATCCCCGTGAAGCGTGCCGCCGTTTTTCTCACGGTCACACCCGTTTTATTTTCTCCTTAACCCGCCATCGCAATCTGCGCTAACGTCGGCCATTCGTTTTTAGATTCATGAAAAAGCCGTCACTCTTGGTCATCTTTTTGACCGTATTCATTGACCTCGTCGGGTTCGGCGTGGTGCTGCCATTGTTGCCACTCTACAGCGAGCAGTTCGGTGCCAAAGGCTGGCAGATCGGCCTGATCATGGCCGCCTACTCGGCGATGCAGTTCCTCTTCGCGCCGATGTGGGGCAGGCTCTCGGACCGCATCGGGCGGCGGCCGGTACTCTTGGTGAGCACCGCGGGCGCAACGGCTTCGTACGCGATCTTCGGGCTCGGCTCGGGGATTGTGGATCCGACAATCGCGCTGGCGGTTCTTCTCGTTTCGCGGGTGATGGCTGGCATCTGTGGTGCGAACATCACGGTGGCGCAGGCGTGCATCGCGGACGTGACGCCACCGGAAGAGCGTTCGAAGAAAATGGGCCTCATCGGAATGGCGTTCGGGTTGGGCTTCATCTTCGGGCCTGCGATTGGCGGCATCGCCATCGCGCAGTTTGGCATGGCCGGTCCGGGCTGGGTGGCCGCTAGTTTGTGCGCAGCGAACTTTCTCCTCGCGCTCGCCATTCTGCCGGAGACACGTCCGGCCACGGGCATGACGCGTCATGGCGCACGGCCGCGATTGAACCAATGGTCGCACGTGTTAGCACGGCCGCAGATCGGCCTGCTAGTCCTCGTGTTCTTCCTCGCCACGTTCTGTTTCACCTGTTTCGAGACGACGCTGAGCCTGCTGATTGCCAAGAATTTTAATCTCGTGAAAGGCGAGGCGGTGACCACGCTCGACGGACTCAGCAAAGAGAAGTTCGCCGACGCAGCGACGGCGGCGACGATTCTCTTTACCTACTGTGGTGTGATTGGCGCGCTCGTACAGGGTGGGCCGCTGGGCAAGATTCTGAAACGCTTTGGCGAGCGGCGACTCATCGCGTTCAGCCTTCTGTTGGTGGGCGTGTGCTTGATGCCGCTGCCGTTCATACATGGCGATGGCAAGCTGACTTTTGGCATTCTCTTCGAATCTGGCAGCGCATCGTGGTGGTTGATGCTTGTCGTGCTAGGCGGGCTTTCCATCGGCTCGAGTCTCACGCGGCCGCCGCTCTTCGGTCTCCTTTCCATTCTCACTCCGGCCGAGGAACAGGGCGAAACCCTCGGCGTGGCGCAGAGCGCGGGAAGCCTCGCGCGCATCCTCGGACCGATTTTCGCTGGCGGCTTGTTCGACGTGAGGCTCGCCCAAATGCCGGCGGGCGCGGTGCCGTACCTGATTTCCGGAAGTGTCGCGGTGGTTGCCGCGGTGCTGGCGTGGAAACGACTTCACGGCGCAGAAGCCAAAGCGGCAGAGCAGCGATGATTCGCAACGTCATCTTCGATTGGTCGGGGACGCTTGTGGACGATCTGCCAGCCGTCTGGCGTGCGACGAATCACATTCTCGCGAAGGCCGGCCGGCCGGAGATGTCGCTCGCCGAGTTCCGCGCGGAGTTCTGTCTGCCCTTCAAGGGATTCTACGACCGGCACACGCCGGAGATTCCGATGGCGCAGCTCGAGGAATGGTATCACGCGATCTTTCCGACCGTGCAGGACTCGGTGGAACCGCTGCCGCACGCGCGCGTTTTTCTCGATTTCTGTCGCGCCCGCGGACTGCGCCTTTTCTTGCTGAGCACGGTTCACAGCCGGCAATTTCCGCCGCAAGCCGAGCGCACTGGCTTCGCCGGTTACTTTGAACGCGTCTACATCGAGGTGATGGACAAGCGCGAGAAGATTGGCGAACTGCTCGCCGAGAACGGCCTCAACCCGCGCGAGACGATTTTCATCGGCGACATGCAGCACGATATCGAGACAGCGCGCCACGGCAATGTCTGGTCCTGCGCGGTGCTCACCGGCTTCAACCGCCTCGAGCAACTCCGCGCCAGCCGACCGGATTTGCTGGTGGAACATCTCGGCGAGTTGCAGCAGATACTCGAGCGGAACGGACTCGATCTGTCCCTGAACGGTCACGCGAAAACTGTGGCGGACGCGCGGCCCATCGCGACCGTCGGCGCGCTGATTTACAATGACACCGACGACATGTTGATGGTTCGCACGCGCAAGTGGTCGGACAAGTGGGGCATCCCCGGCGGCAAGATCGAGCGCGGCGAAACCGCCGAGATCGCGCTCCGTCGCGAATTGAAAGAGGAGACCGACCTCGACGTTGCCGATATCCGTTTTGTGTTCGTGCAGGACTGCATCAATTCGCCGGAGTTTTATCGCCCCGCACATTTTCTCCTGCTCAATTACACATGCCGCTGTGTCGCTCCGGCCAACGTGCGACTCAACGACGAGGCGCAGGAGTTCCGCTGGGTGAGCGAAGCCGCGGCGCTGGCGCTGGATTTGAACCAGGCCACACGCGCGCTGCTCGAAGCGGTGCGCAAAACCAAGACGAGCTGAATGGACACCATCACCATCACTGACCTTGAAGTGTTTTATCGCGTCGGCGTGCCCGATGCCGAGCGCGCGAAGCCGCAGCGCCTACTGCTCACGGTGGAGATGGAGCATAATTTTGAGGCGGCCGCGCAGCGCGACGATCTCGCTGGCACGATTGATTACTACGCCGTGAGCCAGCGACTCTTGAAACTTGGTGACGGCCGCGAATGGCGACTCATCGAGACGCTCGCTTGCGACATTGCCGAAACGGTTCTGAAAGAGTTCCGCCCGAGTCGCGTGCACGTGGAGGTGAAGAAGTTCATCATTGCCGAGGCGCGCCACGTCTCCGTGCGCATCGAGCGCGCGTCCGTGTGATTTAGTCTTTCTTCGTGCGGCGAGTTTTTCGAGGCGATGCGCTCGCGTTTTTCTTCCAGTGCTGGAGCTTGGCGAAGCCCTTCCCTTCAGCTATTCTAGCTGGCTTGGAACGCGGCGGAATTTGACGCTATGGCCACACAGTTCATCAGAATCGGCGGAGCGAGAGAACACAATCTCAAGAGTCTCTCGCTGGAGATTCCGCGTGACAAGCTGGTGGTCATCACCGGCCTGAGCGGCTCGGGCAAGTCGTCGCTCGCCTTCGACACAATCTACGCCGAGGGCCAGCGCAAATACGTGGAGTCGCTTTCGGCTTACGCGCGACAGTTCCTCGATCAACTTCAGAAGCCGGACGTGGATTTCATCGAAGGCCTTTCGCCGACCATCGCCATCGAGCAGCGCGGTGCCGGCGCAAGCCCTCGTTCGATCATCGCGACCACGACGGAGATTTACGATTATCTGCGCCTGCTCTTCGCGCACATCGGCCAGCCGCATTGCCCCGAGAGCGGCGAGGCTGTCACGCAGCAGACGCCGAGCGAAATCACCTCCAAAATCTTAGCGATGCGGGAGAAAAGCCGCGTGATGCTGCTCGCGCCGGTGATCGAGAATCAGAAAGGCGAGTTCCGCGACGTGATCGAAAAACTCGCCCGCGAAGGTTTCGTCCGCGCGCGCGTGGACGGCGAGATTGTCGAACTGGCGGTCAACACGCGGGTGAAGATTGATCCGAAAAAGAAGCATGACATCGAGGTGGTAGTGGACCGTTTGGTGATCGGCGCGGACGTTCGCCAACGGCTCGCTGACTCGGTGGAGACGGCGTTGAAATGGGGCAGTGGCCGCGTGCTGGTGCTGCATCAATCAGCGGACAAGTCGGACGCGTGGAGCGAGATACTTCATTCCACGCGGATGTACAGCGCGGCGACGGGGAAGAGTTTCGACACGCTGACGCCAAAACATTTCTCCTTCAACTCGCCGTTCGGCGCGTGCTCGATTTGCCACGGCCTCGGTCAGAAACTGGTGCTGGACGAAGCGCTCATTGTGCCGGTGCCGGAGAAGCCGCTGGAGGAAGCCATCGCGCCGTGGCGTCGCGGCGGGCGTCGGCTCATCATCTACTACAAGGCGCTTATTCGCGCCGTGGCCGAGCACTTTCAGGTGGATCTTAAAACGCCGTACAAAGATTTGTCGGAGGAGTTCCGCCGCGTGTTGATGCACGGCACGGGCGAAGAGGCGATTGACCTCAATTTCTGGCGCGCCGGCGCGGCGCACAAACTGCACAAGCCGTTCGAAGGTGTGATTCCAAATCTCGAGCGACTGTTCAAGGAGAGCGACAGCGAGACGACGCGCCAACGCGTCACGGCTCACATGACCGCGCAGCCGTGCGATGCCTGCTGCGGACGCCGGCTCAAACCGGAAATCCTCGCGGTGACAATTGGCGGCGAGGCGGCGAGCGCGAAGTTCAAGCCGCAGCCGGCGAAACCCGTGCCGCGCGGACGAGGCCGGAAATCCACCGAGATTCATGGCCTTTCGATCATGGACGCCTGCTCGCTTTCGGTGGATGCCGCGATTGATTATTTCAATACGCTTCAGCTCAGCGCGTTTCAGGAAAAGGTCGCGCAAGAGGTGCTCAAAGAGATTCGCGCGCGCCTTTCGTTTCTCAAGAACGTCGGCCTCGGCTACCTCACCCTCGATCGCGAGAGCGGCACGCTTTCCGGCGGCGAAGCCCAACGCATCCGGTTGGCGACGCAGATCGGCGCGGGGTTGGTCGGTGTGATTTACATTCTCGACGAACCGAGCATCGGCCTGCACCAGCGCGACAACGAGCGTTTGCTTAAAACACTCGAAGGCTTGCGTGATCTCGGCAACACGGTGCTGGTCGTCGAACACGACGAGGACACCATTCGCGCGGCGGATTGGCTGATCGACCTTGGTCCCGGCGCGGGCGTGCACGGAGGCGAGTTGGTCGCGGCCGGCACGGTGGAGCAGGTGATGGCGTCGCCGCGGTCGCTGACGGGGAAATATCTTCGCGGCGACCTGAGCATCGCCGTGCCGAAACAGCGTGTGCGCGCGAACGCGGAGAAAGGCTGGCTGGAAATCATCGGCGCGACGGAGAACAATCTCAAGGACGTGAACGCGAGCATCCCGCTCGGCACGCTGACTTGCGTGACCGGCGTGAGCGGTTCGGGCAAAAGCACGCTGGTGGATGATGTGTTGCGCCGCGCGCTTTTCCGCAAGTGGCACGGTTCAAAAGAACGGCCGGGCGCGCACCGCGCATTGAAGGGGATCGAGCAACTCGACAAGGCGATCGTCATCGATCAGGCGCCGATTGGTCGCACGCCACGTAGCAATCCCGCGACTTACACTGGGTTGTTCAACCACGTGCGCGACCTGTTCGCCAAACTGCCGGCGGCGAAGGTTCGCGGTTACGGTCCCGGCCGGTTTAGTTTCAATGTGAAAGGGGGCCGTTGCGAGAAATGTCAGGGCGACGGCGTGATTACGATCGAAATGCATTTTCTGCCGTCGGTGTATGTGACGTGTGAGGAATGCGCCGGCAAGCGCTACAATCGCGAGACGCTCGAGATCAATTACAAGGGGCTGAACATCGCTGATGTGCTGAATCTGACGGTGGACGAGGCGGTGAATTTCTTTCGCGCCGTGCCGAAGATTTACGAGCCGTGTTACACGCTCGCGGAGGTCGGTCTCGGTTACATCCATCTAGGTCAAGCGGCGACGACGCTTTCCGGCGGCGAAGCGCAGCGCGTGAAGTTGGCCGCGGAACTGGCGCGTCGCGCGACCGGCCGCACGCTCTACATTCTCGACGAGCCGACGACCGGTTTGCATTTCCACGACGTGGCGAAGTTGCTCGAGGTTTTCTTCAAGCTGCGAGCCAGCGGCAACACACTGCTCGTCATCGAACACAATCTGGATGTGATCAAGTGCGCAGACTGGATCATAGACCTCGGGCCGGAAGGCGGCACGGGGGGCGGATGCGTGATGGCCGAGGGCCCGCCGGAATTTGTGGCCAAGCAGGCGGGGAGTCACACGGGGCAATTTTTGAGTCGTCTCTTGGAGGCAAAAAAGGGACAGTAACTGGGATTTTGATCCGGTGTAGCCGGAGCGTTCCAATGCGGTTCATCAGAACAATTTTGCTGCTCGCGACGTGGCTTTGCACCATGCCGGCGGTGTTGCAGTCGCAGACTGCCGACACGGGCGCGGAGGAGACCGCGGTCTTCACTGCTGCCGCGCGCAGTTTTCAGGATCAAAACTGGCCCACCGCCGAGCAATGGCTTGGCGATTTCCTGAAGAAGTTTCCAAACTCGCCGAAGCGCGCGGAGGTGACGCTGCTGCTCGGGCAGGCACGATTCAAGCAGCGCAACTACGCCGGTTGCATCGAGGTGCTTTCGGTCGAACTGGGGGGTGCGGGCGTGCGCGTGGAAGATTACCATTTCTGGCTGGCGGAAGCGCAGTTTTACAAAGGCGATTTCCGTGCGGCGGCGGCGGCATACGCAAAGTTGCTACAGATGTTTCCGAATTCGAAACGCGCGCTGGAGGCGAGTGTGAGTGAGGCCTTGGCGCATGCGCGCGCAGGTGATTGGACGCGTACGATGGAATTGCTGCGGCCAGTCGACGGGCGGTTCCAGCGTTTGGCCAAAGTCGCTCCGGCATCGGAAGCGTCGGCGCGCGGGCAATTGCTGCTGGCCGAAGCGCTGCTTGAACGCGGAGAGACGAAGGCAAGCGAAGCGGCGTTGACGGCTTTAATGCGGCGCAAGCTCGATCCCGAACTGGCGTGGCGTCGGCAGCATTTGCAGGTGCGGTTGCACTTGATGAGTGCCCGCGCGGCGGATGCACTGAGCGATACGTTCGTCCTTTTCGAGCTTGCGACGACGGCGCGCCAGACGAATCTCGTGGCGGAGACGTTCCGGTTGCGTGGCGATATTCTTGAACGGCTCGATCGCCTCTCTGAAGCGGTGCAGGCGCATGAGAAGAATCTCGCGGCGGGCATCCCCGAAGAATACCGCCGCGCGGCGCTGCTGAAGATTTTGGATCTGACGCTGCGTCAGGAACAGACGGCCGAAGCGATCCAGCGCCTGGAATCGTTCATGAAGGAAAGCCCGAAGGATGCGGCGCTGGACGTGGCGGAGTTCACGCTCGGCGAACTGCGCCTGAAGGAATACCGAACGCTGCTCGGGCCGCGCGCGGAATTGCCCGGTCCGCCGGCGACGGCGGCGGAGACGAACGCTTTGACGGTGTCGCAGTCCCATTTTGATCGCGTGCTGCGCGAGCACACGAACAGCGTGTACACGGGGCGCGCGCATTTGAACCGCGGCTGGTGCCTCTGGTACCGCGGTCGTACGGCGGAGAGTCGGACGGATTTTGCAGCGGCGTCGAGGCTCCTGCCGATTTCCGAGGAGCAAGCGTGGGCGCGTCTCAAGCTCGGCGAGGCGCACTTCCTGCACAAAGATCACACAAACGCATTGGCGACATTTCAGGCGTTGGTGAAGGACTACGAGAAGAATCCCGATGTGAAGCGGCGTTTCTTCGAGCAGGTTCATTTCAAGTCGCTCCGTTCGGCGATTGAGCTCGGCGATTTGCCGGCGGCGACGGCGGCGATGAGTCGAATTGTGGCTGGGCATCCCGACAGTCTGTTGGCTGACAAAGGCATGTTATTGGTGGGACAGGCGCTGAGCCGGCTTGGAAAACCGGTGGAAGCGCGCGCGTTGCTCGCGGATTTTCTGCGTCGTTTTCCAAACTCATCGCTCGCGGCTGAAGTGAATCTGGCGGTGTCACGCACGTATGTGCAGGAGAAAAACTGGCCGGCGGCCATCGCCGGTTACGAGCGTTGGCTGAAGCAGTTTGACGGTCACGTGGCGCGCGCGCAGGCGGAGTTCGATCGCGCGTGGGCTTTCTCGATGTCGGGACAGGAGACGAACGCGTTCGCCGCTTTCACGAATCTTGTCACGCGATTTCCAACCGCGCCGCAAACGCCGCTGGCGCAGGTGTGGGTGGCGGACAATCATTTCAACCGCGGCGATTTCGTTGGTGCGGAGAAGCAATATCAGATTCTTTCGCAGTCCACGAATTGCCCGCCGGAGCTGCATTTTCGCGCGCGGATGATGGCCGGTCGCTCGTCGTTGGCGCGGCAGGGTTTCGCCGATGCGCGTCGTTATTTCGCCGAGCTGTTTGATGATAAGAATTGTCCCGACGAGGTGAAGGCCGAGGCGGTCTTCGCGCTGGGTGACGCGACTATTCTCGAATTCTCCGCCGTCTCCGCGAAACCAAAGGCGAAGTACGAGGAGGCGATCAACGCCTTCACGCGGTTGCAGCAGCTTTTCCCGACCAACCCGATCGCCGCGCAGGCGTGGGGGCGCATCGGCGACTGTCATCTGCAGCTCGCGCCGGAGGATCCCGTGCGTTACGAGAAGGCGCTCGTTGCTTATCAAAAGGTGATGCAAATGGAGAGCCGGATGGCCGACATCGCCGCGCGCAGTCAGGCGGAGATCGGCGTGGCGCTGGTGCATGAACGTGAAGCGGAGAAGAAAACGGCGGCCGAGCGCGAGGTGCTGAACGAGAAGGCGCAGGGACATTATCTGCAGGTGTTCTACGGCAAAAACCTGCGCGCCGGCGAACAGCAGGACGCTTTCTGGATGAAGGAATCTGGGCTTGCCGCCGCGCGTCTGCGCGAGAGCCAGATGCAGTGGGCCGAGGCGGTGGCGATTTACCGGCGCCTGCAGGAGACTTTCCCCGCGCTCCGTCCGGCGTTGCAGAAGAAGATCGACCGCGCACTCGAACAAATGAGTGCGACGAAGTGAACCTCCGTTTGACGCCGACCGAATCTTTCGCTTAATGTGACTGAGGAAACTATGACTACCGAGACCGGAACCGAATCCGTGGTGAGCCTCACCGAG
>Ga0208942_1000500_pt1 | contig 15745 bp, 15 predicted proteins | sample GreLakmeSU08MSRF_FD_187704 | JGI IMG/M metagenome (GOLD analysis project Ga0208942, IMG submission 187704) | Freshwater lentic microbial communities from great Laurentian Lakes, MI, USA - Great Lakes metaG SU08MSRF (SPAdes) | ecosystem: Environmental > Aquatic > Freshwater > Lake | place: Great... | reverse complement strand
ATAAAGAAGCAGTGTATTTATTGATGTATAGTTTGATAGCGCTGAGTATTGCATTTTTATTGCACCTCCAATCTGTTCGTTTGAATGAGCAAAAAAGCGTTAAAAGATTTTACCAATTATTTTGGGTGTTCTTCTTTGCGACTTACCTCAGTTTTCTTTGGGTACTTTATTAATCCAACATCACAAGGATTTTAAAATCAAAAATATTAAGTAGTGCGCTATTTCAGGATAATGCATACTGATAACAGAATATATAAATTCAATAGCATGTAAAATAAGGCTGGTATGGTGATCAAAATAGAATCCTTCACTTTTATTCTTACCAAAATACCTAGAAACATTAATAATGCTAAACCACCAGATGATATAACTAAAAGCGCATTAAATTTTAGACCAATAACTAAACCAACCCCTCCCATTATCTCCAATATTGCTGTCATTGTGCCAAACTTTTCTAGTCCGAATCTTTTAAACTCACTTTTCATTTTTGTTGAAGTAAAATAAGTAATTCCGTAAAATAAAAATGAGACACTCGAAAAAATTAGTGCTAAGGTTCTTAAATCCACTTTAAATAAGGTTTTTTGATACAGCGGCAATAAAGAGACAAAGAACTAAGAGTATAAAAGAAAGCACGAAGTAAAGCCAGGGATGCTTTGCTTTAAAATGAAAATATTGGGCTGCTAACATTAATGATGCCATAGCTAATGATGAAGCAAATAATAAGTCCTGATACCAAATACCAGCAATTAGTAGGGTTGATAGTGCTATTTTAGCTGCACCAACCATATTTCGGGTTAAGTCGCTTAATCCGTAAGACCTAAATTCTTTTTCAACATTATAAAACCGAAATACCCAAATAATCAATATTGCTATCGCAACTAAAATTTGAGCAATGATGGAGAGATTTATCATTTCAATTGATTTACATGTAAAACTAGACTATTTTAAAGAATATCAATAAAATTAAGCTAATCTAGATACCGTATAAATAAAGACGGAATTATTTTTATTTGGTTCGATTATTCCGTTATAATGAATGATATCTATTAATTTTAGCTCGATGAAAACCAAATTTTGTGCTTTATGTCAAATAGAAGCGACCATACTTTATAGGGTGCAGGTAACTAAAGGTAAGGATTGGATTTTTATTTGTGCCAACTGTTGCAATAAAGTTAAAATAGAACCAAATTATAAATATGGCGGCACGTGGAAAGGAGATCGTCATTAAATTAAATAGAATTTAAAATTTATTTCTTTTCCAGTTCACGCTAACCTGAGAGCCCTCTGCCATAATGATAGAACATGGTTCTTGATTGTTTAAGTTAGAAAAAGCATCTCCATACATCGTCCCAAAATCACAATCAATGGTATAATTCAAAATTTTATGCGTGTTCCATTTGGGATGGTGAATCCTATACTCCTGAGTGCTAGAGTGGGATAACTTAGTAAATCCAAAATAACGTTCAAAAATAAACTCCTCGATACTAGATGGCTCTATTTTATATTTGTTGATTTCTGATTGAACTGTAATTGAATTCCATTTATCTTTCATCTTCCACTCATAATTGATATGTTTATGTTCTGCAATGTCGATAGCGTTTTTAGTTGGAATAGATATATAATGTTCTTTATATAACTTATTTGCCAAAAGAGCTACAATTTTAAATGGTACCGTTTCATTTATGAATACAACACCTTTTTTTATTTTCTTCCCTTCTACCTTGCGTACATAAAATCTGAGGTTAATCTCTTCAAATGATCCAAAGAAAGGGATAGGCACACCAAATAAACTTGTTTTCTTAAACATAAATCCAACAAGGCTTACATAGGTTTTATACTTGTAAAAGTCTAATTCCAATCCCTTGGGTAAATAAGATTTTAAGATAGAGGGTTCTACCTCATAGTTTGCCATAATGAGATTTTCCCAATTCGCTTTTAAGAAAGTATTCGCCATACTTTTACAACAACATTAGGTGCCAATTGTTCAATTATTACTGCAACATGACACAAATGTTAAACGATACTATGAAGTCATTAAAATATCATTTAATATGTCTTTTTCTACTCTTTTTAAATAGGTTGTTCTCTGTTCCTGAGACACAAATGGTACACTCCAAAATTGACGCGTTTTTGGTAAAAAATGACAAAAACCTCACACAAAACCTCACGCAGGGAAATGTTACAAATCACCTTGCAAATGAGGGATCAATTTAGTATGGCGACGAGGGTGTTATTGAAAATTGGAGATCCTAGGTCATTATGCGTGGATTTTCCAGTGAAGGGGTGGTTAAAACTTAGATATAGGAAAAAATATCTGAATTTCTAATAGATAATTGCTAATAAAGCTACCATTTGTTAGTATTATTGCATGAAATATTTTTATATGGGCGTTTTATCAAACCTAGGCATTAATACTACAAGGATTTATGCCAATTTTTCAAGTGATGAACTAATTAAATTGGCACTTGAAACAGATGAAAGTTCAGCCCTTTGTGATACAGGGGCTTTGATTGTTTATTCTGGTGAAAAAACAGGCCGTAGCCCAAAAGACAAAAGAATTGTTTTGGAAGAAAACACGAAAGAAAATATAAATTGGGGAGAGGTTAACCTACCAATTGACACTGCGTCTTTTGAACAATCAAAAGTTAGTGCAATTAAATTTTTCAATAACTGCAAGGAACTTTATATAGTAGATGGTTATGCCGTTTGGGATAAAGCAAACAGAATCAAAATTAGAATTATTTGTACCAGAGCATACCATGCACTTTTTATGCATAATATGCTCATTAGACCTTCTCAACAAGAATTAGAAACATTTGGGACACCTGATTATATTCTTTACAATGCAGGTGCAACCAAGGCAGACCTTTCAATTAAAGGCATTACTTCAAATACATCTATCCAATTATCTTTTGAAAAAAAAGAAATTTTAATTTTTGGAACAGAATATGCGGGTGAGATGAAAAAAGCTATTTTCTCCTTACTCAATTACTTAACGCCTTTGAAACAAATTTTATCAATGCACTGTTCTGCTAATGAATCTGAAATAGGTGAAGTAAGTTTATTTTTTGGATTGAGTGGTACGGGTAAAACCACTTTATCAGCTGATCCACGTAGAAAATTAATTGGAGATGATGAACATATTTGGAGCGATAATGGCATTTCAAATATTGAAGGTGGATGTTATGCAAAGGTTATTAATTTAGAATCAGAGAAAGAACCTGAAATTTATCAAGCAATTAGAAAAGGTACTATTTTAGAAAATGTAGTGTATAATCCTACATCTAACAAAGTAGATTATACCAATAAGTCAATCACAGAAAATACGAGAGGCGGTTACCCTATTGAATTTATAAGTAATGCTAAAATACCCTGTATTGGCAGTCATCCTAATCATATAATATTTTTAACCTGCGATGCATTTGGTGTGCTACCTCCTATTAGTGCAATAAATTCTGAACAAGCGCAATATCATTTTATTAGTGGCTATACAGCAAAAGTCGCTGGCACCGAAATGGGCGTAACGGAACCAATCGCTACATTCTCGTCTTGCTTTGGCGCAGCATTCATGGTTTGGAAACCAATTGTGTATGCAAAATTATTAGCAGAAAGAATTGATCGATACCAAACAAAGGTTTGGCTTATCAATACTGGATGGATTGGTGGTGGTTATGGTGTAGGCAAAAGAATTAATTTGGCTTATACAAGAGCTATGATTAATGCAATTCATGAGGATTTGTTTCAAAATGTTGCTTTTACTACAGAGCCTTATTTTAATTTATCTATCCCATCTACTTGTCCAAACATACCAAGCACTATTCTAAATCCTATAGATGCATGGTCAGATAAAGATGCGTATGTGCTTCAGGCTAAAAAATTAAAAAAACTTTTTGACGATAACTATTTAAAATTTCAATAAAACCCAACTAGGTTTAAACCAGATTTAGGCTAATTATCAAGTTTTTACAGGCATTTTGCAATCAAGTTTTTTAACTACTAATTGTTTGTATAATTAAATATGAAAGCTTTTAATAATAAAGACGATATTAAATTGATTAAAGAAAGAATAAAATAAAATGAACACATTTTTTGATTACAATAATAAACAAGTTGCAAACCTTCCTTTACATTTAAGGAAATATATTGTTGAACAAGAATATGATAAATACACCCCAATAAATCATGCTGTTTGGCGTTATGTGATGCGCCAGAATTATAGTTACTTAAAAAATATAGCCTATTATCCCTATATTCCTGGATTGAAAAAAGCTGGACTCACCATTGACAAAATTCCAAGTTTACAAGAAATCAATGATGCGTTAACTGAGATTAGATGGGGCGCAGTAACAGTAGATGGTTTTATTCCACCGGCAGCTTTTATGGAATTTCAAGCTTATCGCGTTTTGGTTATTGCAGCTGATATAAGACAGCTTGAGCATATTGAATATACTTCAGCACCTGATATCATTCATGAATCTGCTGGACATGCCCCCATTATTAGTGATACCAAATACAACCAATACTTAAGTTATTTAGGAAAAATTGGAACCAAAGCTTTGTTTTCTTCAAAGGATTATGAACTATATGAATCCATCCGTGCACTTTCTATTTTAAAAGAAATGCCTAATGTTGATAAAGAAGATTTAGCAAAAGCAGAAGCATTGGTTTTAGATAATCAACAAAATTTAGGAACTCCTTCTGAAATGGCTCTTTTAAGTAGATTGCAATGGTGGTCTGTAGAGTATGGATTAATTGGTGATATCAATAATCCTAAGATTTATGGAGCAGGTTTGCTTTCCTCTATTGGAGAAAGTGCTTCTTGTATGCAACCAGAAGTAAGAAAAATAACCTATACCATTGATGCTTTAAAAGTTGGATACGATATTACAAAAGAGCAGCCTCAACTTTTTGTAACACCTACATTCCAGAATTTAATTGATGTATTAGCGCAATTTGAAAGCACTATGGCATATAGAGTGGGTGGATTAGAAAGTATATTAAAAGCCATTGAATGTAAAAATATTTGTACTGCCACATTTAGTTCAGGCCTACAAACATCCGGCGTATTTAGTAATGTACACAAGGACAAAAATAAACATATTAAATACATTAATACAAATAGCCCTACTACACTTTGTTTTAATGATCAATTCATAACAGGACATGGACCCGACTATCATGTAGATGGTTTTGGTGCCCCAGTAGGAAAGCTGTTGGGTTCCAACAAAAAGCTAGAAGACTTTACCAAGCAAGATTTAAATGAGTTTGGCTTAGTGCTAGAGACAACAGTTCAGTTAAACTATGAAAATGGCATACAGGTGAATGGAAAATTAGTAAGCTTAACTTTCAAAGAAGATAAGTTAATACTTATGACATTTGAGCATTGCAGGGTAACAGACCAAGAAGGTAAGTGCTATTTTGAACCAACATGGGGAATTTATGATATGGCAATTGGTGATTCTATAGTTTCTGTATTTAATGGAACGGCTGATAAAAGTATTTTTGAAGATCAATTATACGTTTCTCCTAAAAGAACTTATCAGCAAAATTATACCCAACAGGATATAAGGTATCAAGATCTGTTTCACCAAATAAGAAACTATCGAGAAGAAAACAGTTCCGATGATAGTTTATTGTTGCTATGGGAAACCCTTAAAAATGATTTTAAAGAAGATTGGCTAGGTGCACTTGAAATATTAGAGTTAGCAGCGGTCGACTCCAATAAAACAGCCTTAGCCAATGAAATTAGGATTTATTTAAATGTACAAATTAACATATATCCAAGATTCACTAAGTTAATTAATGACGGCTTAAAAATAATTGATACTAAATTGAAGTTCGAATAATTTCCCAAGCAACTTCTGTTTCTTGATTGGCTAATGCCAATTTTATTTTCAAGATTGTAGCTCCCGAAAAATTCGATATTTGTTGCACATTACTTTCTGGTAAAATATTATAATTTGCTAGTTGTCCTTTTTCATTATTACTTAACAATTCACTTGCAATGATTCCTACCGGTAATTGATCAAATCCAATGCCCAATTTTGTATTCGGCTTTTCTACTTTAAATAAATTTTCTTCCGTTATTCTGGCATACCAATCGCCACCTAAACGGGCTACCAAGTCTAGTTTTATTTGATCAATATTTTTATTGGCATCGAGTACTTCCTCTTTGATATGTATTTTTTTAATGAGTGCTAATACCAGGTTGCCCGCCCCTGCATTGTCTCCTAAAGTAATTACTTCTTGTACGATACATTCCAATTGAATGGGTGCTTCCACTACTCTTGGCGGTTTTACCAATTCAGATGCCAATTCAGTAAAACCTGCTTTTGTAAATTCATTGGTTCCTTTAGGATAATCACAACTTGACAAAGACATTTGTTGTACCATATTATAGTTCACAATATTAATTACACATTCTGGAACGACTTTAATATTCTCAAGGGTATGCTTAGTGGTATTATCTCTTACTCTTCGGGATGGAGAGAAAATACAAATGGGCGGGTTCATGCTAAACAAATTAAAAAAACTGAAAGGACTTAAATTCACATTCCCCTCTAAGTCAATGGTGGATGCAAAGCAGATGGGCCTTGGTGCAATTGCATATTGTAAATACTGTTGTATTTCTTGAGTACTTAGTTGATCCGTGTCTAATGTTAGCATGTAGATTAATTTAATCCAATTATTTTTTTAATGCCAAGATAGACCAATCTGTAGCTTCGGCTTTAATGGTGTTCACTAAAGTACCCAATCCGTCGATGGTCATTTTTACTGTGTCATTCGCTTGCAGCCATTGTGGTTCATAATTTGAATTATTCAATTTGCCAGTTCCATTTAATTCCAAAAAACAGCCTGTACCAACTGTTCCAGATCCAATCACATCACCAGGAAAAATGGTTACCCCATAAGAACATCTTTCAATAATCTCTGCAAATGTCCAGTCCATATCTTTTACATTCCCTTCTGATACTAATTTGTCGTTCACCCAGCACTTCATAGATAAATTATAATTGTTACCTACATGTCCTTGTTTTGCAGGAACTAAGTAAGTACTTAATTCACCGGGCGTGACCAACCAAGGACCAATGACCGTAGAGAAATCTTTTCCTTTTGCTGGTCCTAAGTTTAAGAGCATTTCTTCCATTTGTAATTTTCTGGCACTTAAATCATTCATGATGGTAAAGCCAGCAATATAAGCGTCTGCGTCTTTTGCTTTTATGTTTCTACCTTCTTTTCCAATGACAATGGCAATTTCTAATTCAAAATCAAGTTGCTGAAAATGATCAGGCATACAATATACATCACCTGGTCCCTGGATTGCATTGTGATTTGTAAAATAAAATATAGGATACTGATCAAATTCTTTAATCATCTCTACGCCTCTATTTCTTCTTGCTGCTTCAACGTGTTGACGAAAAGCATAACCATCTCTACAAGAACTGGGATGAGGTACAGGTGCCAATAAAATATACTCTTTCTCAGGAGCAATTGTAGTATCAGACGCCACCCTATTTAGAAGCTGTTTTTCGGTTTCCAACCTAACTTGATCACCCAGTTGTAAGAAAGCAATGATATCAGTAGGGAGCTGCTCATTAACCGCTTTAAGGCAATATAATTTTTCTTGAACCATGGCCCCCAATTTTTGGTCTCCGTTTTGTAAATAACTAACTAATTTCATTGATTATCAATATTTTATGATGGATAAGGTTTTAGGGTATAAACACTTAAAACTTGAGCAGCTGCTTGGTCAAAGTTAAAAATAATATTTTATCTTTTGCTAATAATTGTTAGTATTGTGGTGCTTGAAAATCTAATTTATGCCAATATACCACACATTGGGAAAAATTCCCGCAAAAAGACATACCGTATTCAGACAACCGAATGGAAAATTATATGCCGAAGAGTTGGTTTCAACCGAAGGTTTCTCGGGCATGTACTCATTAGTTTATCATACCCATCCGCCTACCATTGTTAAATCATTAGGTACCCCCTATTCTGTAGAACCAAAAATTGCAAAAGAAAAACATTTACGTCATACCAGTTTATTGGGATTTAATATTAAACCAGAAGATGATTATTTAAAAAGTAGAAAACCAGTTTTGGTAAATGCTGATTTGCAAATTTCTTTAGCTGCACCCAAAAAATCAATGACGGATTATTTTTATAAAAATAGTCAAGCAGATGAAGTAATTTTTATACATAAAGGTACGGGTACATTAAAAACTGGATTTGGAAAAATTAAATTTTCATATGGCGACTATTTAGTAGTTCCAAGAGGCACTATTTACCAAATGGAATTTGATGATGAAAATAATAGATTATTTATTATTGAAAGTTATAGCCCTATTCGTTTTCCTAAGCGTTATCAAAATCAATTTGGACAATTAATGGAACACGCACCATTCTGTGAACGTGATATAAGAAGACCAATTGATTTAGAAACTTTTGATCAAGAAGGTGATTATAAAATTCTAATTAAAAAGCAAGGTTTAATTTATCCATATACTTATGGTACGAATCCATTTGATTTTATAGGATGGGATGGATATCATTATCCATGGGCATTTTCAATTCATAATTTTGAACCTATCACAGGTAGGGTACATCAACCGCCGCCTGTTCATCAAACTTTTGAAGCACACAATTTTGTAATCTGTTCTTTTGTGCCAAGAAAATACGATTATCATCCTGAAGCTATTCCAGCACCTTACAACCACAGCAATGTAGATAGTGATGAAGTTTTGTATTATGTAGACGGTGATTTTATGAGCAGAAATTCGGTGGTACAGGGACAAATTACACTTCACCCTGGAGGTATCCCTCATGGCCCACATCCGGGAAGTGTAGAAAAATCAATTGGTAAAGAAAGAACAGATGAGTTAGCCGTAATGATTGACCCTTTTAAACCATTAATGATTACCGAGGAGGCATTGTTAATTGAAGATGAAAATTATCATAAGAGTTGGCAACACAACATCGAATAAAAAAGGATAGATTAAAAATTAATTACGCCCCACTCAAAAAATAAAATATAAATAATATCAATGGAAAGCAAAGGAATGTATCCCGATTTTTTACCCTTATTAGGAACCGATTATGTAGAGTTCTACGTTGGTAATGCAAAACAAGCAGCGCATTATTATAAAACGGCATTTGGATACCAAAATTTTGCGTATAGTGGCCCAGAAACTGGTGACAAGGAAAAAGTATCTTATGTTTTAATACAAGATAAAGTAAAATTAATTTTAACCACCCCTTTGCATTCTAGCTCTAGCATTGCCGAGCATGTGCACAAGCATGGTGATGGAGTAAAAGCAATAGCACTAACAGTTGCAGACGCTTATGACGCTTTTGAGCAAACGATAAAAAGGGGTGCAAAACCATATATGGAACCGATTACCATGCAAGACGAGGATGGTGAAGTAAAAATGAGTGGTATCCAAATATATGGCGACACAGTTCACTTGTTTGTTGAAAGAAAAAATTACAATGGCATTTTTATGCCTGGATTTAGAAAATTAGAGAATCACTATAACCCAAAGCCTTTAGGGCTTAAGTATATCGATCATTGTGTAGGTAATGTGGGTTGGAATCAAATGAATACATGGGTGAGTTTTTATGAAGACGTTATGGGTTTTAAAAATATTTTGACATTTGATGACAAACAAATCTCAACCGAATACTCTGCACTCATGAGTAAAGTAATGAGTAATGGAAACGGTTTTGTAAAATTTCCTATTAATGAACCAGCAGAAGGTAAAAAGAAATCACAGGTAGAAGAGTATTTAGATTTTTATAAAGATGCAGGAGTGCAACATATAGCTATTGCCACAGACAATATTGTGGATACCGTTACTCAATTAAGTAGTCGTGGTGTGGAGTTCTTAAATATACCCTCTACTTATTATGATGAATTATTAGATCGTATTGGACCTATTGATGAAGATGTTGCACCTCTAAAAAAATTAGGGATTTTAGTAGATAGAGATGATGAGGGCTATTTACTACAAATATTCACGAAACCAGTAGAGGATCGACCAACACTTTTTTTTGAAATCATCCAAAGAAAAGGGGCAAAGTCTTTTGGTGCTGGTAATTTCAAAGCTTTATTTGAAGCACTAGAAAGAGAACAAGACCTAAGAGGTAACTTATAGATATTTATTTTAATCAAAAACCATTTCTGGGATCTCACCATCAATGATGAGTTTCCCCAGCGTGGCTTTTTTGATGGTTTCAACTGAAACACCGGGCGCTCTTTCCAGCAATTTAAAACCACCTTCTGATAAAACAGAAAGGACAGCCAATTCTGTTACTATTTTTTTAACGCATCTAATACCAGTCAGTGGTAAGGTGCAATTGGATAATAATTTACTTTCTCCATCTTTATTAACATGCTGCATAGCGACAATAATATTTTTTGCAGAGGCTACAAGGTCCATAGCACCGCCCATTCCTTTCACCATTTTACCAGGAATTTTCCAATTGGCTATATCCCCATTTTCAGAAACTTCCATGGCACCTAGTATCGTTAAATCTATTTTTTGCGCATGTATCATACCAAAGCTCATGGCAGAATCAAAAAGGGCCGCTCCTGGTAACATGGTAATAGTTTGTTTGCCTGCATTAATTAAATCCGGATCCACTTCTATTTCTTTTGGAAATGGCCCCATACCTAAAAGACCGTTTTCTGATTGAAAGCAAACATTAATATTATTCGGGATATAGTTGGCAACCAAGGTAGGAATACCTATACCCAAATTCACGTAGGAATTATTTTGTATTTCTTGTGCAATTCTTTTTGCTATGGCTTCTTTATCTAACATGGTATAAAATTTATGTAATCAATTATTTGGAAACTGTTTTCTTTTCAATACGCTTTTCATAATGACTACCCTGAAAAATTCTGTGTATATATACTCCGGGTACATGGATTTGATTGGGATCTAGTTGGCCTGGTGCAACCAGCTCCTCCACTTCCGCAATCGTTATTTTACCCGCCATTGCCATCACTGTATTAAAATTTCTAGAAGTGGCTTTAAAAATAAGGTTACCCGATGTATCTCCTTTCCATGCTTTTACAATTGCAAAATCTGCATTGAAAGCTGTTTCTAATAAATAATCTTTGCCGTTAAAATTTCTTACTTCTTTTCCAATTGCCACTTCTGTTCCAATACCAGCAGGTGTAAATATTGCAGGCATACCATAACCAGCAGCCATACACCTAAATGCCAAGGTACCTTGTGGTATCAATTCAACATCAAGTTCTCCAGAAAGTAATTGTCTTTCAAATTCTGCATTTTCCCCTACATAAGAGGAAACCATTTTTTTAACTTGTTTTTGTTGCAACATTAATCCAATTCCAAAATCATCTACCCCTGCGTTATTAGAAATACAAGTAAGATTTGTTACACCTTTTTTTACAAGTGCAGCAATACAATTTTCTGGAATGCCACATAATCCGAAACCACCCAACATAAGTGTATCTCCGTCTTTGATATCAGAAATAGCTTCTTCTGCATTAGCCACTTTTTTATTGATCATATTACTCAACTTTAATTGAAATTTTTAATTTTAAAGATTGCTTGATTAAAAATAATGTATTGAACTGATAAATTAGTTTTGTTGACTATTAAGTAAAAGAATCATGACGCAATTATTGATACAAAACCTCACGCAAACCTCACGCAGAAACAGAAAAGGACCCACGATTTAACGTAAGTCCTTGATTTTCATGTAGCGAGACCGGGATTTGAACCCGGGACCTCAGGGTTATGAAGACAACGAATATTATACAAGTATACCATTTTCAATTAGTTAAGATTGTTGTTAATGGATAGTTTATTGATTGAAATATATTTTTTAAGATTCATTTTTATAATGAATTTCAGAAAGCTCACGTAATGTTGTTGCAGCCATTTCTGGGGTAATATCTCTTTGCGGATTTGCCAGCATTTCATAACCAACCATAAATTTTTTTACACTAGCCGACCTTAATAATGGAGGATAAAAATGCATATGCCAATGCCATTCCTCATGCAAGCCATCATTAACCGGTCGTTGATGCATGCCTGCAGAGTAGGGAAATGATGTATTAAAAATATTGTCGTACTTAATAGTCAAACTTTTCAAAATCGCGGCAAGAGATTTTTTCTCTTTTTCTGTAAACTGCCCAATATCGGTAACATGTCGTTTACTAATAATCATTGTTTCATATGGCCAAACTGCCCAAAATGGTACAACCACTAAAAAATGTTCATCCTCTAATACAATTCTTTCTTGTTGTTCAATTTCAATTTTTACATAATCAGATAATAAACTTTTTCGATGCATTTCATAATATTTCTTTTGTTGTTTGGTTTCCTTCTCTATTTCTACCGGTATTGAAGAAGATGCCCAAATTTGCCCATGAGGATGTTGGTTACTGCACCCCATAACATCGCCTTTGTTTTCAAATATTTGAATATATTTAATCCATTCATTTTTGGATATTTCATGAAATTCATTTTGCCAAACTGTGATCACTTTTTCAATATCAGATTCCCCCATTAAAGGCAGGGTTAAACTGTGATTAGGTGAAAAACAAATGACTTTACAAATACCGCTTTCACTTTTTGCAACCAATAAATTGTTTTTATTGATGTCGCCTGATGGCGCATCTTTCATTAAAGCTGAAAAATCATTGGTAAAAACAAAAGTTTCTTTATAAGAAGGATTTTCACTTCCATCTGAACGAACATTTCCTGAGCATAAATAGCATTTTTCATCATATTCAGGTCTATTATCCATAGGCACTGTTTCTATCTTACCTTGCCAAGGTCTTTTTGCACGATTTGGAGAAACCAATACCCATTCTCCTGTTAATATATTTTGCCTTTTATGAGGGTGTTCCTTAATTTCAAACATATTATTCTATTATTTCTGTTCCGCTAGCAATGGTAACAACATAACAGCTCAGTGGTAATGACATTGCTTCTTCGTAATGTGGTTTTATTATTGATATTAGTTCTTCTACTTCTGTTTCCTTTACCAAATTAATGGTACAACCACCAAAACCGCCTCCCATCATTCTACTTCCAACTACAGCATTATTTTTCTTTGTAGCATTCACTAAAAAATCTAACTCTTTACAGCTGACCTCGTACTTATGGCTTAACCCATAATGGGTTTCGTACATTTTGGATCCTAACGCATTTATATCAACATTTTCTAAATCAATGCATGCTTGGTGCAACCTGCTTATTTCTTCTACAACAAATTCAGCTCTTTGATAAGCCAATGAATCATTATTTAAAACATGTTCTTTGAGCATATCTATAGTAACATCACGTAATGAATTTACAGCGGTATATGAAGCTTTTATCAATTCAACTGCTTTTAAACATTCTAGTCTTCTTGAATTATATTCAGAAGATGCAAGCGAATGTTTTACATTGGTATTTAACAAAATAATTTTTAAGCCTTCGAGTTTAAAAGGAATATATTCATAATCCAATGTTTTACAATCAAGTTTAATTACATGGTCCTTTTTCCCCATCATAGAAGCGAACTGGTCCATAATTCCACACATAACCCCTGCATACTCATGCTCAGCTTTTTGTGCCATGTTAATCATGGTTATTCTATCCAAATTTGTTTGTAATAATTCATTTAAAGCAAAAGTGGTAGCACACTCAATTGCCGCAGAAGAGGATAGTCCTGCTCCTATTGGAACTTCACTCATTAGAACAGCATTAAAACCTTTTACTGTAATACTTTTTTTTATAAATTGAGCAACAACACCTAAAATAAAATTAGGCCAAATAATATCTCCAATAGGCCTGAGGTCTTTAATTTGAATCTGAAATTTTTCATTTAGATCCAATGCCACTAAATGAATTTCATCATCATCTCTCAATGATATTGCCAAATAAGCGGCTTTATCAATTGCTGCAGGCAAGACAAATCCATTGTTATAGTCCGTATGTTCACCAATAATATTTACTCTACCTGGAGATTTTATAACCAACGGTTCTATTCCAAATAATTGAACAAACTGTTTTCTTAATTCTTTAATATTCATTTTAAAACCAACTATTTTAATTGTTACTTAGCAAATGTTTACAATTTGCTTATTTCTACTTCAGAACCGAAAATCGGTAAATCGTTTTTGCTTCATATGTATCTTTAGGATCTAGAATAATTGTTGGAAATATCTTACTATCAGATGAATATGGGTACCCTTGTGTTTCTAAAGCAAAGGATTCACGATAATTTATTGGCTTTCCCATTTTTCCAATATCCAATCCTTTAAAAAAATTGGCACTGAAAAAATGAACACAAGGTTCGGTTGTTAATACTTCCATTTTTCTTCCGCTTTTTGGATCTACGACCGTAGCTGCTAAAGTCATTTGAGCTTTCCGTATTTTATTCAGCACAAAATGATGATCAAAGCCACCTGCAATGTTCAACTGCTCGTTTTTATCTTGTAGACTCAACCCTATACCAATTTGTTTTTCAATTCTAAAATCAAACGGTGTCGAATCTACTTTATAATTTTTACCAATTGCGATTTTATCAATATTTATCGGACAGATATAATCAGCATCAATGAAAAGTAAATGTTCATAAATTGGGCCACTGCCCTCTCCAGCTAAATTAAAAAAAGCATGATTTGTTACGTTTACAGCTGTATGCTTATCTGTTGTTGCCTTGTATTCAATTGAAAGTTCATTTTTTTTATTTAAAGAATAGGCTACTTCTACCATAACATTTCCAGGATATCCCATTTCACCATCTACAGAAAGAAAGCTTAACACCAAAGCAGTATCATTAAAGGATTTGACATTCCAAACCTGATTATGAAAACCATTTATACCTCCATGCAGCTGGGTTGAACCAGCATTTAAATTCAATGAATAATTCATGTCTCCAATTACCAAACTTCCATTATTAATTCTACCAGCAACTCTTCCAATGGTCGCACCATGATAAATACCAGTGGCTTTAAGATAATCATCAATACTTTTAAACCCTATGACAACGTCGGCCATATCACCATTTTTAGCAGGTGCAAGTAAGCTTACAATCCTCCCACCATAATTAGTAATGGCTGTACTTATATCCCCATTTTTTAAAAAATATAAATCAACATTTTTATCGTTTATTTTTTTTTGAAAGTTTGCTGCTTTTAATAGCACCGTATTTTTAAAATTCAAACTCTGTCCATTTACATTGAAATAGAATAAAAAAGTAGTAATAAATAAAACGATATTATTTTTAAAATGCCTCATGCTTAATTCACTTACTTCAATTCTAATTTTTCAACATTATTATAGCCTTTCCCTCGAATTAATTCGAAGTGTTTAATCATTTCTTTTAAACGCTTTGATTCTTTTTTTGCCAGATTATTTTTTTGTCCAATATCCTCCTTCAAATTATACAATTGGTATTCTTTAGCATTACCCAATTCAATATTAACTTCTTCAAGAATGGCATCTCCTGAATATGGTGGAATCATTAACCAATCACCATTACGAAAAGCAGTTTTGGTATTGGCTTCTATAATGAGGTTTTTTCTCCCTTTATTTGTTCTTCCTAAAAAAACGTCTAGTAAATTTCGACTATCGGTTATGGATACTTTTTCATCAACAAGTGCTGCAAGAGAAGCAATCAAATCAATTTGACAAACCAATGCATCAGAAACTGATGGAGTAATTTTACCTTTCCAGTAGGTAAAAAATGGTACGCGCGTTCCTGCTTCAAG
>Ga0208942_1000499_pt1 | contig 15751 bp, 11 predicted proteins | sample GreLakmeSU08MSRF_FD_187704 | JGI IMG/M metagenome (GOLD analysis project Ga0208942, IMG submission 187704) | Freshwater lentic microbial communities from great Laurentian Lakes, MI, USA - Great Lakes metaG SU08MSRF (SPAdes) | ecosystem: Environmental > Aquatic > Freshwater > Lake | place: Great... | reverse complement strand
TCCCTCGCTGCCAATCATCAAATGGGTTAGAGAAAACCCCGTTGAGTTTTTTAAAGTATTGGCACCGGTCCAAATGATGTCCCCTGTTGGCAAAACAACCTCTAAATTCAAAACATAGTCGCGCGTGGTTCCGTACTTCACGGCGCGGGGTCCCCCCGCGCCGTGAGCCAAATTTCCTCCAATGGAACAACTGCCCTGTGAGGCGGGATCCGGCGGATAATATAAACCCTGTACTTCTACAGCCTGCTTAATTATTGCGTTGACAACCCCTGACTCAACCGTTACTGTTAAATTCTTCGTGTCGATATCCAATATTTTATTTAACTTCTTTGTACTTAAAACAAGCCCATTACGCACAGGTAAGCAAGCACCAGACAAGCCAGTACCAGCACCTCGAGTATACACAGGAAACGAATGCTGATTACAAATTTTGATCAATATTGAAACTTCTTCCGTAGAACATGGGAAACAAACAATGGCCGGCGCAAAGTACAAATCTTCTGTATAATCCGAACCATATTCCTTCATATCGAGGGAATTCGAAATCAATTCAAGACCTGGAATGGCGTTTTGAAATTCAAAAATGATTTCCTGGATAGGCTTCATATTTTCATATCGCTGTGGTAAAATACAATGATATCGTCGCAAGATAAAATCTTAGCCCGAATAATACGAACTTTGTGCATTACAAGCCCATAACTTATCAATCACAACATCATGTCGCAAAGAAAAATACTTACTGGAATAGCCATCTTTATTGCTAGCTATATGATTGCCGCTTTGGGTTGGTGGACTTTCTCATTGCTAAAATACAGTAAAACGGAATTTCTTCTGGAACAGAAAATCCTAAGCTCCGAACAGCGCATTTGCATAGAGGACATAGCCACAGAGTTTGAAGTAGAATATCATCATGAAAATAAATATTTTTTAAGTAAAGTTGTTTCCAAAAGTGAATTTAAATTATTCAATGAAAAAATAAAATTATTTGTCAATAATAATTATCATGATTTCAAAACCCTCATCACCTACGATACCCTAAAAAACATTGCTACAGTTCAAATTTCAATTAAACCAGAAGTCGCAAAAGCCTTGGAATTGAGACTAAATCGCAAAACAATGGCTTGGCTCGGCGAAGGTATTGCCATTGGCCTTATCACCTTAATCATCATTTTCGCGATGTATATCTACATAGATCGTATCCTTCGATTTAATCTTCAAAAGACAAACTTTATGATGGCCGTAACTCATGAATTAAAAACTCCAATCGCAGCGGCAAAACTGGCCATAGAGACTGTAATTCGCAACAAAAATATTGAGGCGCAAGATCGTGTATTGGAGATTTCAAAGAAGAACATCGACAGACTTTCGGGCATGATGGAAAGGGTGCTTTTGGCCACGCAATTCGAAAATAGCTTGCCTGTTGCACAGAAAAAATGGGAATCCTGTTCGGATATTATTCAAAAAGCGTTGGTCGATTGTCAATTTACTGACGAACAATTACTAAAAATTAGTTTAGCAATACCATCAAATTTTTTAATATACTGCGATAGTAATATGATAAAAATTGCATTTATTAATTTATTCACTAATTCTATAAAATATAGTGAGCCAAATGGCGTTAATATTATCGTGAGTTCTATTATTAATCATGAAAATTGCCAAATCCTTATGTCAGACCAAGGCATCGGCATACCTGTAATAGAGCGAACTAGGATTTTCGAAAAGTTCTATCGAGTGGGAAATGAAATAACACGTAGTCGTTCAGGATCAGGCCTGGGATTGTATTTGGTTAACCAAATACTTCAACTCCATGATGCCCGCATCGAAGTCCAAGCAAACAATCCGAAAGGTTCAACTTTTGTAATTAATTTTAACGCTAGCGACTTCAGAATGGAATGAGCATTTACCGCATTTTAGTCGTAGAGGATGAAATAGACCTCGCCGAATTGTTGAAAATAAATTTAGAAGCCGAGGGATACCGTGTCACTTTGGCTCCGCATGGCGCTGTTGCCATTAATAAAATAAAGACGGAGAGTTTCGACATGATTATTATGGACATCATGATGCCGAGCATGGATGGCTTAACCGCCACTCACCACATTAGACTTTCAAGTAATAATATCCCTATTTTGATATTATCAGCTGGGAGTACGGCCCAGGACAGAATCAATGGACTCAAAGCCGGCGCTGATGATTATATGAGCAAACCATTCGAGCTAGAGGAATTATTGCTGCGTGTACAAAAAATATTCATGCGAGCCCATCGAGAAGATGCTGTCATCAACTTCATGGAGTTCCAGTTTGGCAATAACCATGTAGATTTCAATACATACAAGGCAATCGGTGTTGAGGGCGAATTCAAACTCACCAAAAAAGAAGCTCAGCTGTTACGATTGCTCGTTGAAAGAAAAGAACAAGTGGTTACGCGTGAAGAAATTCTAAAAACCGTTTGGGGTTATACCGTTTTCCCAAGTACGAGAACGATCGACAATTTTATATTGGCTTTTAGAAAGTACTTTGAATCCGATATGAAAAATCCCAGATACTTTTTAAGTTATCGTGGTTTAGGTTATAAATTCACCGATAAAGAGTAATATTTTATTCAACGATTGTATTACTCAATCCTATTATTTAACAATTGCTTCCGCCAAGATTGCAGCCGTTGACCAAGCCGCTTGAAAGTTAAATCCCCCTGTAACTCCATCAATATCTAGAACCTCACCGGTTGCATACAACCCCTGCTGAGATTTAATTGCCATCGTATTGGAATCAACCGAAGTGAGCGATATCCCACCCGCTGTTACAAACTCCTCCTTAAACGTTGTTTTGCCATCCACTTCAAATGGCATTCGAATCACATTCTCAACAATTTTATTGAATTCGTATTTACTTAAGTCGGCACTTTGCTTACTCACAGGTGTTTGAGCTCGACTTAAAATAAAATCCCACAATCTCTTAGGCACACCATCCATTCCCAAATTTGAAATCATTTTTTTGGTATTTGATCTGATGTTTTCATTCAATTGTTGCCGTAATTCTTCTTCAGACAAATTCACCCAAGACACCAACACAGTGTTGACATACGCTTTTTCATTGAGCCATCTGGCAGCCCATGCACTGGTTTTTAGCACGGCTGGACCGCTAATTCCCCAATGAGTAACCATCAACGGGCCATTGTAACTCTCGGGATATCCCACCAATTTAACCTTGGCATCTACTACCGAAACCCCATGTAAATCATGCAAAGTGGTTTCATTGATGTTGAAGGTAAATAACGATGGGACTGGCGTAACGATTTCAATTCCCAAGCTAGAAATCATATTATATTGAGACAATTTAGGAAATCCGCCCATGGCCATTACCACATCCGTTGCCATCTCATTACCACTGGTATTTGTATTGATTTGCCAGCGATAAAAGCCATCTTTGGGCATAGGAACAATGGTAACCACGGAAGAATTTAGCATCAGTTCCACACCCAATTTTTTCGCCCTCCATTCAAGCAATTGTGCAACTGTTTCGGATGAGTCGCTCACCGGAAAAATGCGCCCGTCCTCTTCTATCTTCAATTCAACACCATTTTTCTCAAACCAATCGCGGGTTTCAGGAACGCCCCAACGATAAAAGACCTTCTTCAAGAAATTCCTTCCTCGTGGATAATGCTCCAATAAATCAGCATTCCCCGTTACATCATGGGTTACATTGCATCTTCCACCCCCACTGATGCGTAATTTAGCCAATGTCTTGCCCGTTTTTTCCATAATTACCACTTCCGCGGTTGGACATAGTTCCTTGATGCGAATGGCCGCAAAATATCCTGAAGCACCCGCTCCAATTACAATCACTCTCTTGTTTACATTCATCGCATCAATTGATAATTTTTATACTCTCCTACCCTCAGGCCCAATATCTTCTCAATCCAATACAACACCTTGGCTTTTAACCCGAAATTCTTCTTTGTTGGATCAACCTCAAATGTCCAATCCATGGCTTCAATTCTCGACATCATCACTTCGGGGTGGGTTCCATGAAAATGCTTCAATGAATCGATGCTTGAATAATCGAACGATTCCGATGTCAACACCTTTTCCGCCATATATTTATCGTCGTGCCACAACCGATGAAACTGCGCTTGTTTTTGTTGCTGAAATTTGGGGTGCTTCACCCAACCATAATGGTAAATACAAGCCCCGCAGTGAGCCACTTTTAGTTTTTTCGCATCCGCCGTTCTAAAACCTTGTGCGTCTTTCCAACTGATAATGTTACGATGATTTTTTATGATTCTAATTTCGTTGCGATACCAACGACGAGAATCGCCAACCATGGAATAATTCCCATAAAAATGGAGATAATCGAACAACAAGGCATCTACCTCTTCATCGTAAAGGTATTTTTCCATCGCCGCTTTCACTAACGGAATATCCTTTTCATGGAAACACTCATCGGCCTGAATGTAAACTAGCCAATCGGCATCCGCCGGAACACGGGCCAAAGCTTTGTTGGTTTCGTCTGCCAAAACAGCACCACCCACCCGTTTATTGTCATCCCAAATCGTATCAAACAATCGGATTTTTGGCTCTTGCATCGCTAGTAAATATTCCTTGGTGCCATCGTCAGAATCCCCCACCGCAATCACAAAATCATCGCACAGCGGCAATACAGAAAGCAACGCTTCCCGCAAAGGATAATCCGCCTTCACAACATTCCTAGCTATTGTAAAACCGGCGACTTTCATCTTTTCTTTCAGGGATCCAACGATCATCCAATTTGGTTGAGTATTTCACTGCCATTTCATCCAACATTTCTCTCACCTCAGAAACAAAATTCAAACCTTCCTTTGAAACCATGCGCACTGTCATGTTATCCTCGGGATCATAAAAATTAAAATATAGCGGACATTTTCCCGGAAACTGACCCAATACATCGCTTACAATTTGGTGCTTTCCCTGTTCCAAGTCTAAGGGCTTCATCTCTATGTTAACCGATCTATACAATGCCATTGCATCTATATCTGAAACCAACTGCATGGCGTTAATATTCAAACGCATTTCATCCTTGGCTTTGGAATAGTCTGTCTGACCTTGAATCAATAATATATAATCTTTATCGATTAAATTCTTGAATTTCAAATACTTATCTGTAAAAATAGAAATCTCCACCGTTCCCGAGTAATCCATAAAGTTAAATCTTGCATAGGGATACCCTTTCTGACTCATAAACTCTTTGGTACTGGTGATGATTCCCATGATCTGAAAAACAATGGGCGACTTATTCTCAAGATTTTCCCGATATTCTTTAACGGAATGCGTAACGATGCTATCGTAGATAAATTTAAAATTATCCAATGGATGCTTGCTTAAAAATACCCCTACCAATTCTTCTTCCTCTTTCAACTCCTCCAGCAAGGTCATTTTCTCTACCTGAGGCAATTTCGGCTCCTCATTATCCAGATTCGCACCGCCACCAAACAGACCCATCTGCCCCGTAAAACGTTCATGCTGAATTCTGCTACCATATCTCACCGCCAATTCAATCCCATTTACGCCGTTGCTATCTTCCCTAACATATTGTGCCCTATGATATCGGAGATCAAAATCGAATACACCCGCTTTGGCCATTGATTCCAATGTTCGCTTACCCACAGATCGCAGATTTACGCGGGTCGACAAATCAAACAAACTCTTAAACAGCCCTTTTTCGTCCCGTTCCTTTAATAGTTCATTCACCGCAACTTCGCTCACCCCTTTCACTGCGCTCAATCCAAAACGGATCTGACCGCTCTTTGTCACCGTAAACACACTCCTACTTTCATTCAAATCAGGGCCCAACACTTTGATATCCTGCTTGTGGCATTCTTCCATGTAGAAGGTAATTTTTTTGATATCACCCATATTGCTCTTCAACACCGCCGCCATAAATTGAGCCGGGTAATTGGCTTTTAGGTAAGCCGTTTGAAACGCGATAACTGCATAACAAGTAGAATGTGATTTATTAAATGCGTATTGTGCAAATTCCTCCCAGTCAGAATAAATCTTCTCCAGCACTTTCTCGGGATAACCTTTCTCCGTCGCCCCAGCCATGAAATCACCCTTTAATTTATCGATAATACTCTTATTCTTCTTTCCCATGGCCTTTCGAAGCTCATCGGCTTTGCCTTTAGAAAAACCTGCGATTTTCTGACTCAGCAGCATGACCTGTTCTTGGTAAACCGTAATTCCATACGTCTCCTTTAGGTAATCCTCCATTTCAGGAAGGTCAAACTCTACGGGCTTTCTGCCATGCCTTCTATCGATGAAATCAGGGATATACTTTAACGGCCCCGGTCGATACAATGCATTCATGGCAATCAAATCACCAAACTGTGTTGGCTTGAGCTCACGCATATACTTCTGCATCCCTGGGCTTTCAAACTGAAACACACCGTTGGTATCTCCACGCTGAAATAACTCATAGGTTTTGACATCATCCAGTGGAATCAAATCCAACTCAATCACATCACCCGTTGTTTCTTTAATCAATTTAATGGCATCCTTCATGATTGTAAGCGTACTCAAACCCAAAAAGTCCATTTTGAGTAAGCCCGCTTTTTCAATCTGGTTGACATCATACTGCACTTGAATCCATTGCGATTCTTTCGACAATGCCACTGGTACTAAATCCTCAATGTCCTGCGATGCGATAATAATACCACAAGCGTGAACACCAGTATTCCTTACACTGCCTTCTAGTTTTTCTGCATCGTGAAGCACTTTGGACGCATCATCAGTCCCTTTATAAATCCTCTGTATTTCCCGAATCGCATCGATTTCTTCGGGCTTTAAGTTTTTAGAATCGTCTTTCGCCAAATCATCGGGATTTGCATGCAATAAAGTTTGTAGGTTCAAGTTCCCAACCACCAACTTGGATAATCGATCGGTGTTCTGTAAGGGATATTGTAAAACCCGACCCACATCGCGGATTGCACTTTTTGCTGCCATGGTTCCATAGGTAATGATTTGTGCAATACGTCTTTCACCATATTTTTTGGCAACGTATTGTATTACACGATCACGACCTTGATCGTCGAAGTCAATGTCCACGTCGGGCATACTTTTTCTTTCCGGATTGAGGAAACGCTCAAAAAGTAAATCATATTTTACAGGATCCACATTGGTAATTCCCAAACAGTAAGCCACCAAACTACCTGCAGCAGAGCCCCGTCCAGGCCCAACCCAAACATCCATTTCTCTGGCTGCGGTTGTGAAATCCTGAACAATCAAAAAGTAACCCGCAAAACCAGAATGGGTAATGGTATTTAATTCAAAATCCAATCTTTCTTGAACAGGCAAGGGAATCACACCACCATATCGCTTCATACATCCGGCATAAGACAGATGCTTTAGAAAAACATTTTGGTCGTCAAAGCCAATGGGTAATTCATAATTTGGAAGTACGATATCTCTTGAAAGTTTTGGCGAATCAATGGTAGACAACAATCGATTGGTATTGTCCAAAGCCTCTGGAATATCATGAAAAAGGGCCGCCATTTCGGCTTGTGATTTAAAGAAGAATTCATCATTGGGAAACCCAAATCGAAATCCTTTGCCTCCTTCTTCGTTAGTAGCCTTTGGTGTACTTTGAAATTCTCCTGTATTGATGCACAACAAAATATCATGAGCGTTGGCATCCTTTTTCTCGGTATAATGAGAATCGTTCGTAGCAATCACATGCACGTTGTACTTTTTACCGAATTTCAACAATGTTTGATTGATATCCTCTTGAGAAATGCCCGTGCCATCCAAATTCTTAAGGCCATGTCGCTGAAGTTCAATATAATAATCATCGCCAAAAATCCTATGCCAATCACAAAAGACCTTTTCGGCCTCTTCTTCTCCTTTCCAGAGTATGGCTTGTGGCACTTGCGCACCAATGCAACACGTTGTGGCTATCAATCCTTCACTGTATTGTTCGATCAAAGCGCGATCAACTCTAGGATATTTGCTATACAACCCCTCCAAATAACCCAAAGAACAGAGTTTACTCAAATTGGCATACCCCTTTTGATTTTTCGCCAATAATAGTTGATGATATCGCTTGTCTTTTGAACCTTGAGTAAAGGATTTTTGAAATCGATCTTCTACCACATAGAACTCACAGCCAATTACCGGCAACAATCCTTCAGCAGTCACGGCTTGATAAAACTCAAAGGCGCCAAACATATTCCCATGATCAGTAATTGCCAAGGCTGGCATACCATCGGCCTTGGCTTTTTTTACCAAGCTTTTGATACTAGCTGCCCCGTCTAATAACGAGTATTGCGTATGGACGTGTAAATGAGAAAAAACTGGCATGCGATTGAAGTAACGAAGTTAAATCAAAAGAAAAAATCCCATCCGCATTGTGGACAATTTAGCATAACTCAAATCGCCTCAAAATCAATACCATTCCGACCATTTGAATTACTTTTGCCACGTGTATTTATCCAAATTGCAACTGTTCCAATTTAAGAACCACAACGAGTTATCGCTGGAATTTTGCAATGGTATAAATACGATCACCGGGGCCAATGGAATTGGGAAAACCAACATTTTGGATGCGGTGCATTATCTGGCCAACGCCAAAAGTTATTTCAACGGCATCGACAGTCAAATCATACAGCATCAACAAACCTTTTTTACGATCAAAGGGAAATTCGAAGGTGAAATGCCCGCCGAAATTCTGGTGCAATTTGAAACGGGTAAAAAGACCATCAAGAAGAACGACAAACCCTATCCACGATTGCTGGATCATATTGGATTGATTCAAACGGTGTTTATTACGCCCTATGATATCGACTTGGTTTTAAGTGGTAGCGAGGATCGGAGAAAATTCATAGACCTAAGTTTATGTCAGATTGATTCCGCATATCTTCAAAATTTAAGCACCTATAAAAAATCCTTGGACCAAAGAAATGCTTTGCTGAAAAACATGCAAGGACGATTCATTGACCCTGATTTATTGGGTAGTTTTGATTCCAAACTCATTCCAACGGGGGAACTCATTCATGCCAAGAGAAAAGAGTTTATCGAGAAATTATTGCAATTTTTTGTACCAATCTACAAAGATTTAAGTCAAGGCAAGGAAACGCCAGAATTAGAATACGAAAGTGCTCTTGCGGAAGACAATTTTGCTGATATTTTATATAACAATCACAGGATAGACTCCGCCGCGCAACGGACTACCTTTGGCATTCACAAAGACGATTTACAATTCAATTTGGATGGATTGCCATTGAAGAAATTCGGTTCCCAGGGCCAAATCAAAAGCTTTATCATAGCCCTAAAACTAGCCCAATATCGATACTTTCAATCCATCACACAGAAATGTCCGTTGCTGTTACTCGATGATATTTTCGAGAAAATTGATGCCGATCGGGCACAGCGACTCATCGAGTTAATAGGCGAAACTTCTTTTGGTCAGATTTTAATCACCGATACCCATGCTAGTCGCGTTGAAGCCCATTTTTCGGGCATAACAGCCGATAAAATACATCACCAAATCGGTTAAATCGAATTACATAAATAAACCCACCATTAAATCGATGTCGTGGTATTTGATGCCAAATTTATCAGCCAAATTTTTATTTGTAAGACTACCACGATACAAATAGGTTCCCTTGCGTATCCCCGCTTTCATCTTCAAAAACTCACCAAATCCACCCATTTGCGCCATCTCATCCAACATCGGGGTAAAAACATTACTCAGCGCATAACTGGCAGTGCGACTTACACGCGAGGCGATATTTGGCACACAATAATGGATGACATCGTATTTATGAAATACGGGCTTTTCGTGGTTGGTAACCTCACTGGTTTCAAAATTTCCTCCACGATCAATGGCAACATCAATTAACACAGAATGAGCACGCATACCTATTACCATTTCCTCTGAAACTACGATTGGACTTCTAGCGGTATTGCCGGCCAAAGCACCAATCACAACATCGGCACTAGCAATGGCGTTTTTAATTACCTGAGGCTGAATTGTACTGGTATATAAATGGAATCCAAACGACTTTTGAATTCTACGAAGTCGGTACATGCTGTTATCAAACACCTTTACATTTGCGCCCAATCCCAAAGCCGCTTTTGTTGCAAACTCCCCCACGGCACCCGCACCAATTACCACAACTTGCGTGGGAGGAACACCCGCAAATCCGCCCAATAACTCTCCTTTACCGATATGGGTATTGTTCAAATATTCAGCAGCGATAAGAATACTAGCCGTTCCCGCAATTTCGCTCATCGCACGAATGATTGGACGCGTACCACCATCGTCTTCCAAATATTCATACGCCATTGCATTGATTTTTTTCTCCATCAATTTTCGCAATAGCACTGAATCCAATTGATTAATTTGCAATGCCGAAATTAACAACTGACCAGGCTTCATCAACTCGATTTCATTTAACGTTGGCGGATCAATCTTTAAAATCGTATCGCAAGCGTAAACGTCTTTGTTGGAATGCACAATTTCCGCACCCGCCTCACTGAACTGGATATCAGAAAAATTCGCATTGCGTCCGGCACCGGATTCAATCACAATTCGGTGTCCGTTGCTAGCGAAATACGCTACGGCAGCTGGAGTAAGCGGGACACGATTTTCTTGAAATGTAACTTCCTTCGGAATTCCAATATTCAAAGTGCCCCCTTTAAAAAATTGAGCAACAGATTGTAACTGTGTCTGCGCTTGGGATTCCGGCGATATAATATTTTTTGACATTGCCACGGACTGTATGATTTTTAGTACCTCTAATATAGTAAAGGCTTTGCACCATTCCTACATCTAGATTATCACAAATATACACATTTGTTGAGTGCCCTTTATTCTTGGCTCAGTCTTTGCTTATTACAAGCCAACTTTAACTGAGTTACTTTTGAACAAAATGATAAAATTATTCTTCATCGCAATCACACTGGCTTTTATGACATGTTCGAATGTTGTTGCCCAAGCTCCATTGAATCCGATGGGCGACAATCACATTGTGAGAATCGATAGCCTTACTCAGCAATTATTGGGTAATATACCTTCACATTCACCTGTAAATCATGGTGAACAACGTTATCGCAACGGAAGAGAATTCGAAGAAATGATGTTACAAATTGGTAGCACAATTCCGTTTCAATATCATCGCTTAGTAGAGCAACACATTCGCTACTACTTGGGTTACGGCGATGGCTATTTTAACCAAATCCATGAAAGAATGAAATTGTATTTTCCCATTTTTGAGGAGATTTTGGATAAAAATGGCTTGCCCACTGAATTGAAGTATATCTCTGTAATTGAATCCAATTTAAACCCTAGCGCCGTTTCATGGTGCGGTGCAACGGGCCTTTGGCAGTTTATGCCTTACACAGGAAAACTCATGGGTATGCGCATCGGTTATCCCTGCGACGATCGCAAAAGCATTGTAGCTAGCACTCAGAAAGCTTGTGAATATTTTGCCAACTCTCAGTCCATTTTTAACAATTGGTTATTTAGTATCGCCTCATACAATTGCGGACCTGGCAACGTACAAAAAGCCATTCGCAGAAGCGGAGGAAGAACAAACTTTTGGGAAGTATTGCCGTTTTTACCTAAAGAAACCCAGAACTATGTCCCCAAATTCATTGCTGTGGCCTATGTCCTAAACTTCACCGAAAAAGGGAAAAATGCATTGTATAACGAACAAAGTATCGTATTGGCTCCAACCAAAATTGATTCCACAATGCATTTGGGGAAAATCAATGAGTACTTGGGCAGTCAACACAATTTAACTGGCCTGAATCAAGAATTGCTCAATCACAATACAGACATGGCAAACAATAGTGTCATTTTGATGCCGTATTCAGCGAGTATGGATTTCATTGATCGATTTGATAGCGCTGCCGCATTTGCCAAATTTCAAGGAGCCTATGTTCCTTCTAACTATCGTGCACCCTACGCCTACCCAAAATCTGTACCCCGCGGTGCTCAAGTTGCAGGCGCTACTTCAGGTGCTTACCATGCCTCAGCAAAATCCGGCAACTCCTCAAAGAGTATTCATGTAGTAAGGAGAGGACAAACCTTAAGTCAGATAGCCCGAACTCATGGAGTTACTGTAACCCAAATAAAAACTTGGAATCACTTGCGATCCAATAACATCCAAGTGGGCCAAAGGCTGATCCTCAAAAAATCCAAACACCGTTGATGCCACCGCTCAGACAACCACCCCTAATAGGGTTTTTATCATTCCTCACAATTTTAATCCTCCTGCATTCGGGGTGCAGTTCAAGTAGTACAACCAAAAAAGATTCTACAATCGGCACAGCAGCGAGAATCACAGTCTTTTATCCAGATTTCTTTGAAGACAGCGCAAACGCCATCTTCACTCAAACGCTTTGGGCCGTTGATAGCAATTTAATTCGTTTCGAAGAAAATCTACCCAAATCAGACAACGGTTATTATGAAGCGCAATTCGAGTTTGAGACGCATAATTTCTCCCAAATGGAGGAAACAGATATTGCAACAAATAATCGAATGGAATCCGCTCCTTTGGTTTGGATTATTGATCCCAAAAGTAAATTTGAAGACCTTACTCAATCTCGAGACTCAAAAATACCCAATGCCAAAAAAACGCTTAAGGATACTACCATTAACAACATCCATTGTACTTGGATCAGCAATGTTTGGTCGTTCCCACAAGTGGTATTAATCCTTCGTGATGCGCATTCGGCTGGCAAAAATTTGACATCTACTTGGTTTCAGGCAAATCAAAAAACCTTGTTTGAAATCACAAAGCAGTTCGAGCTGGGAAATACCCAAGAAACAAAAACAGGAAAACATCATCCAAGTCTAATTCAAAATCGATACAGCGACAGTATTTCTATTGCCATTGAAGCCAATTATAACGTAAAAGCAATGTTGTCCGCTGAATTAAAATTGGTGGCCAAAGCCAATGATTTTATATGGCTACGGCAGGAAACCGGAAACTATCATAGCAATTTAATGCTGCAGTTTATTGCTGAAGCGGATTCTGTAATTGATCAAACCGCAGCACGAAACACGCTGACGAAAAAATATCTAAAAACCGCCGAAGGCACCTGGGTTGAAATCAGCGAAAGCGGCCAATTCCCCATTCGGAAATGGTCAATAAAGGGTATTCACGGCACAGAATATTGGATGAGTGGCTGGCAAACAGAACTCAATACAAATCGTCGAGGGCCTTTTTTAAGAAGGGTGATTCGGGATAAGGCAAATCATCGCTATGTTGCAGTTGATGGATTTATTTTCGTACCCAACCAACCCCGCAATCGCTTGATGCGCGAATTGGAAATCATGGTCTCACAATTTAGCCTATCGCATTGAAAATTATAATCTTCGCATCAGGTAGCGGCAGCAATGCAGAGAATATCGTCAATCACTTTGCCGGAACCGATACTACTGTTTCTGCCATTTTTTGTAATGTCGGTGGCGCCGGTGTTTTTGAACGAGCCCTGAGGCTGGGAATTCCTAGTGAACTCTTCACAAAAGAAGAATGGAAAACTGGCGATCGGATAGATGCAATTTTGAGTTCTTTTAGTCCGGACCTAATTGTATTGGCTGGCTTTTTATGGAAGTTCCCGTCGCGATTGCTTACCTCATTCCCTTATGTAATCAATGTTCACCCCGCCCTACTCCCAAAATTCGGCGGTAAAGGCATGTATGGAATGCATATCCATGAAGCTTTAGTGGCGGCCCAAGAAATTGAAACTGGCATCACGATTCATTGGGTAAATGAGCATTACGATGAAGGCGCAGTCATTTATCAAGCCAAATGTGAAGTACTCCCTTATGATACAGCCTCTGATGTCGCCCAAAAAATCCATCAACTGGAAGGACAACATTTTCCCCGCATCGTGGAAGAAGTGTTGAAAGACATCGAACGTAAATCGTAATTTCGCATTTGATAGTTATCGTTCGGTAAAATTAGTGGACGAATACCATCATCAAAAAAGAATTCCCACTAATAGCAACAGAAAAAGAACACCATGAAATCAAATCACATAGAAACGTTGGTTTTGCACGCGGGCATCGAGCCTGATCCAACTACAGGTGCAATCATGACCCCCATTTTCCAGACTAGCACTTATGTTCAAGCGGCGCCTGGCGACCACAAAGGATACGAATACGGCAGGACCCAAAATCCTACGCGCGATGTGCTTCAGAAAAACTTGGCGGCATTGGAAGGCACTACCTATGGCTTGTGTTTCAGTACCGGAATGGGCGCGGTGGATGCTTGCGCAAAGTTGTTACAACCTGGCGATGAAGTGGTTAGTACCAATGATTTATATGGCGGGACCTATCGCTTGTTTACCAAAATATTTGCTCAATACGGAATCAAGTTTCATTTTGTCGACATGAGCGATGAAGCGGCGGTTCGCGCGGTAATGAATAAAAACACCAAAATGGTATGGGTGGAGACGCCAACCAATCCTTTGTTACGCATTATCGACATCGAACTTATGATTCAGATTGGTCATGAGTTTGGCAGCATCGTGGTGGTCGACAATACCTTTGCATCTCCCTATTTGCAAAACCCTGCTAAGATGGGTGCAGATATAGTAATGCATTCCGCAACCAAGTATATTAATGGACACAGCGATGTGGTTATGGGCGTTTTATGCACTTCCAGCGATGATTTGAAGGATCGATTGGCATTTATTCAGAATTCTTGCGGTGCTACGCCTGGTCCGATGGATTGCTTCCTAACTCTAAGAGGTATTAAGACACTTCATATTCGTATGCAACGTCATTGTGAAAACGGAGCAAAAATTGCGCATTGGCTGAAAAATCACCCAAAAGTGGGCGATGTATATTGGCCTGGTTTTGAATCTCACCCCAATCATGCGGTGGCTAAAAAGCAAATGAAGGATTTTGGAGGTATGATTTCTTTTACCTTAAAAGACGATGCAATTGAAAAGGCGCTGACATTCCTGAAATCCACTCACCTGTTCGCTTTGGCGGAAAGTTTGGGCGGTGTTGAAAGCTTGGTAGGTCACCCAGCAACGATGACACACGCCAGTATTCCGAAGGCTGAGCGCGAAGCCAATGGCTTGAAGGACAGTTTGATTCGTTTGAGCGTCGGCATCGAGCATATAGACGACTTGATCGCGGATCTTGAAGGCGCTTTGGCTAAGGTTTGACCATTTACCAGCTTTGCAAGTGATTGGTTACGTGAATTTTGACCTTAAGCACTTATTCCCATTATCCTAACTGAGTGGGTTCAAAACAATGACAGACCTCGAGATTAAAGACTTATTGGATTATTGGGCCAAAGAGGTGGAGGAAAATGGATTTGTGGAGCATGATCCTGTACAAATTCCCCATCGGTATTCTAGATTGCAAGACATTGAAATTGCTGGCTTTTTTGCGGCGATTATGGCTTGGGGTCAGCGCAAAACGATTATCAAGAGTGCACAGAATTTGATGTTGTTGATGGATGATGCTCCATTCGACTTTGTTACACAGCACGAACCTTCTGATTTAAAGCGATTTCAGTCTTTTGTGCATCGAACCTTAAACGGCGATGATGTGATTTCGATGATTTCATTTTTCCGACAGCATTATCAAACGGCGCCGAGTTTAGAGGATTTGTTTTTTACACCAGCGGTTCTCGAGGCGCCCAGGGGTTCTCAGGTTTATGAGGCCCTTGTGGCATTTCAATCTACTTGGAGCGCTTTTCCGCACGAAAGGAGAACCGACAAACACTTGGCATCGCCATTAAAGGGCAGCG
>Ga0208942_1000498_pt1 | contig 15752 bp, 17 predicted proteins | sample GreLakmeSU08MSRF_FD_187704 | JGI IMG/M metagenome (GOLD analysis project Ga0208942, IMG submission 187704) | Freshwater lentic microbial communities from great Laurentian Lakes, MI, USA - Great Lakes metaG SU08MSRF (SPAdes) | ecosystem: Environmental > Aquatic > Freshwater > Lake | place: Great... | reverse complement strand
CTTTTAATGCCGCCGCTTCTCCGGAATCAATTAATTTTACAGCTCCCTGAGTAACTTTTGAAATAGCATCTTTCAATAATGGATAATGTGTGCATCCTAAAATTAAAGTGTCGATTTTTTGTTGTAATAATGGAGTGAGATATTCTTTTGCAATAAGTTCAGTTGCTAAATGATTAAACATTCCTTCTTCAGCAAGTGATACAAAAAGTGGACAAGCTTTTGCAAAACAATTTACAGATGAGTCTAATTGTAGAAGAGTATTTTCATAAGCTTTACTTTGAATTGTTGCAACAGTTCCAATAATTCCAATTTGTTTTGACGAACTATTTTTTAATGCAAATTCTGCTCCCGGAGCAATCATTCCAATTACAGGAATTGAAGACATTTGCATTACAACATCTAATGCAACTGCAGAAACTGTATTGCACGCGACGACAATCATTTTAACATTATGTTGAAGTAAAATATTTACATCGTCTCGTGTATATTCGCGAACAACCGCATTTGATTTTGGTCCATAAGGAACGCGAGCAGTATCACCGAAGTAAACAATATTTTCATTTGGTAAAAGTTGCATTAACGACTTCACAACGGTAAGTCCGCCAATACCAGAATCGAAAACCCCAATTGGATAAGTTGATTTATTCTCCATGTTTAACAAGTTAGAAAATAATTTATTGAGTAAAAATCTAATGCAATTGGATATAAGTCAAAAATTCGGTTAATTTGTATCTTCAAAACAAAAAAACTAAATGTCTATTATAACTGAAATAATTGCAAGAGAAATACTTGATTCCCGTGGAAATCCAACAATTGAAGCAGATGTAATTTTGGAAGATGGTTCGTTGGGACGCGCTGCAGTTCCAAGTGGTGCTTCAACTGGCGAATTTGAGGCAGTTGAATTACGCGATGGAGATAAACACCGCTATTTTGGAAAAGGTGTTTTAAAAGCTGTAGCAAATGTAAACGATATAATTTCCGGAGAAATTATTGGCTTTGAAGCAACCGATCAAGTTGGGATTGACACAGTGATGATTGAACTTGATGGAACTGAGAATAAAAGTAAATTAGGTGCAAACGCAATTCTTTCAGTTTCACTTGCAGTTGCAAAAGCTGCAGCACAGTCTGCAAAATTACCAATTTATAGATATCTCGGCGGAAGTAATGCGAAAATTCTTCCAACTCCGATGATGAATATAATTAATGGCGGAAGACACGCGGATAATAATATCGACTTTCAAGAGTTTATGATTGTTCCTGCAAATGTTCCTTCGTTCAGCGAATCACTTAGAGTTGGCACAGAAATTTTTCACACATTAAAAAATATTCTTCACAAAAAAGGATATTCAACTTCGGTTGGTGATGAAGGTGGATTTGCTCCAAATTTAAAATCGAATGAAGAAGCTCTCGATGTAATTATGGAAGCAATTCAAAAAGCAAATTATAAAGCAGGCAACGAAGTTTACATTGCAATGGATCCCGCAGCAAGTGAAATGTATCAGAAGGATGGAAAATATCATTTCTATAAATCTTCTCAAAAAAAATTATCAAAAGAACAAATGGTAAAGTATTGGGAAAAACTTACAGAAAATTATCCAATTATTTCTCTTGAAGATGGAATGGCTGAGAATGATTGGGAAGGTTGGAAAATGTTAACTGAAGCAATTGGAAAAGATGTTCAACTTGTTGGCGATGATCTTTTTGTTACAAACACACAAAGATTAAATAAAGGAATTGATAAAAAAATTGCGAATAGTATTCTTATTAAAGTAAATCAAATTGGAACTCTATCAGAAACTTTTGATGCAATTGAAATGGCGAAGCGTGCGAACTACACTACTATTATAAGTCATCGTTCAGGAGAAACTGAAGATTCTATAATTGCAGATATTGCTGTAGCAACAAATGCCGGACAAATAAAAACCGGTTCAATTTCCCGTTCCGATAGAGTTGCAAAATATAATCAACTTCTTAGAATTGAAGAAGATTTAGGAACGAACGGAATTTTTGCCGGCGTTAATTGTTTTACAATTGATTTATAAAAATGCCGCATAAAATAATTTTTGGAACAGATGGTTGGAGAGGGGTAATTGCAGAAGATTTTACATTTGAGCGATTATCAATTCTATCTTTTGCAACAGCGCGATATTTTTCAAATCATAAACGTATTGCAAATGGAATAGTTATCGGTTACGATGCAAGATTTCTTTCGCAGGAATTTGCACATCATGTTGCGCAGGTAATTGCATCTGCCGGGATAAAAGTTAAATTAGCAGATAAAATTTCTTCAACACCAATGGTTTCACTTGCAGTTTTAAAATTTAAAGCTGCCGGTGGAGTTGTAATTACGGCAAGTCATAATCCTTCAAAATATAATGGTTTTAAATTAAAAGGTGATTTTGGTGGTCCAGCTCATCCTGAAATGATTTCAAAATTGGAAAAAATTTTAAATCCATTACAAAATAAAACAGAACTTCCAATTTCAATAAAATCTTTTGGCGAACTTCTCGAAAAGAAAAAAATCGAATTTGTTGATCTTACTTCTATTTACATTAATGATATAAAACCAAAATTAGAACTTGATTTAATTGAAACCGAGCGCACCAAAATTCTTTACGATGCAATGTATGGCGCAGGGCAAGGAGTTCCGCAACTTCTTGTTCCATCAATTAAAGGAATTAGAAATGAATTCAATCCCGGATTTAATCGTTCGCATCCCGAACCACTCAAACATAATCTTCTTGATTTAAGTAATGGTGTTGTAATTGGGAATTTTGATTTGGGGATTGCAACTGATGGCGATGCAGATAGAATTGGTGCAATTGATGAAGATGGAGAATTTGTTGATTCACATCGGATTTTTGCAATTTTTCTTAAATATCTTATTGAAAGAAAATTATATAAAGGGGAAGTTGTTAAATCGCTGAACATAAGTGAAATAATTCCAAAAATGTGTGCGAAGTATAAATTAAAATTACATGAAACACCGATTGGTTTTAAACATTTATGCCGATTAATGACTGAACGAAATATTATTATTGCCGGCGAGGAAAGCGGTGGGATTGGGATTCAAAATCATTTGCCGGAACGTGATGGAATTTTTAATGGTTTACTTTTAGCAGAAATTATGGCTGTTCGTAGAATGAAGTTGAGTAAACTTGTTCAAGAATTATTTGATGAATTTGGTGAACATCATTACGACAGAGTTGACGTACATATGTCTCAAAAGGATAAAGAAAAAGTTCTAAATAAATATTCTTCTCCAATTAAAAAAATTGGTTCATTCCAAATTCGCAAAGTCGATAAAACCGATGGCTTTAAATATTATGTAGATGATGGCTGGGTAATGATTCGTGCTTCGGGAACTGAACCACTTGTTCGCTTTTATGCCGAATCAAATGATCCGAAAAAAGTTCGCGCGTTACTCGCCGCTGTTGGAGCAAAAAATTAAATGAAAATAACAATTGCAATTATTATATTTTTTGTAAATGTAGTTAGTGCACAGAATTCTGACGAGAAAAATCAAATTGAAATTGAAAAAGTTCTCCAAAGTCAAGTTAATGAATGGAATAATGGAAGCGTTGAAGGATTTATGGATGGTTATTTAAATAGCGAAACAATTCGTTTTGCATCTGGCGGGAAAGTAACTTACGGATGGCAAGCAATGTTGGAACGGTACAAGAAAAATTATTCAACAAAAGAAAAAATGGGAAAGTTGAATTTTCATAAACTTGATATCCGCACTTTGTCTGAATCATCAGCAATTGTATTTGGAGAATGGGAAGTTCAAAGAACCGCCGATACACTTGGTGGTTTATTCACACTATTAATGGAAAAAAATAAAAATAACTGGAAAGTTATTCACGATCACACATCATCAAAATAAGAAAGACAAAAATGAAAAGATTAATTAATTTATTATTAATTGCAGTTATAATTGGTTTTAATTTATTTGCACAACAAAAAGAAGAAAAGCCAAAATTGAATTCTAAAAAAGAGAAACTCAGTTACACAATAGGTGTCGATATTGGAAAAAACATTAAACAACAAAAAATAGATTTAGATACAAAATATATATTTGAAGGAATGAACAACGCAATGAGTGATGCAAAGTTTCTTTTAACAGAAGATGAGATGAATGAAGTTATGAGAACTTTTCAGCAAGAAATGGTTGAAGGACAACAAAAACTAGTTGACGAGTTGAAAACAAAAAATCTTGAAGAAGGAAGACAGTTCCTGACAAAAAATGCATTGAGAGATGGAATAAAAGTTTTGCCGAGCGGTTTACAATATAAAATTATTGTAAACGGAAAAGGAAAAAAACCATCAGCAACCGATACAGTCATAGCACATTACAAAGGGACATTAATTGATGGCTCGGTATTTGAGAGTACTTATGATAAAAATGATCCAGCTGAATTTCCTCTTAATGTATTAATTAAAGGTTGGTCCGAAGCTTTACAACTTATGAGCGAGGGTTCAAAATGGCAATTATTTATTCCTGCTAATCTTGGTTGGGGAGAAAAAGGAACGGGTCAATTTATTGGTCCAAACTCTACAGTTATTTTTGAAGTAGAATTATTAAAAATAAAATGAATTATAAGTACGATATAAATTTTTTACGCCAACTTCCAAAAACCGATTTACATGTTCACCTCGATGGTTCGTTACGAATTTCAACTTTAATTGAACTTGCAAAATCGCGCAATGTAAAACTACCTTCAAACACCGAATCGGGTTTAAAGGAATTGGTTTTCAAGGATAGTTATAAAAATCTAAATGAATATTTAAGTGGATTTGGATTGACTTGCTCTGTACTTCAAGATGAAGAATCGCTTGAGCAAGTTTCTTATGAATTAGCAATGGATAATTTTGCAGAAGGTGTAAGATATGTTGAAGTTCGTTTTGCTCCGCAACTTCATGTAAATGATAAACTTGATATGCGAAGTGTTGTTGCAAGTGTAACTAAAGGAATGGATCGTGCAAAAAATGAAATTAATAATAAAATTGAAATCCTTTCCGGAAGCGAGCCACGATTTGAATATGGAATAATTGTTATTGCGATGAGAATGTTTACAGGAGGCTTTTCAGATTATTTTAAAAAATTTGTAATGGTTCATAAATATACTCCGAATGAAAATATTTATGCACTTGCGTCACTTGAAATGGCACAAGCTGTAGTTGCACTTCGTGAAGAAGGATTTCCAATTGTTGCATTTGATCTTGCAGGATCCGAGGATGGATATCCTGCAGGTGATCATATTAAGGCGTTCGATTATATTCACAAACATTTTATTAGCAAAACAGTTCATGCGGGAGAAGCTTACGGAGCAGAAAGTATTTTTCAGGCAATTACTGAATTACATGCCGATCGAATAGGACATGGATTTCATATTTTCAGTCCAGAAAAAATTCTATCATCTTTAATTAAGAATAAAGAAAATTATATTCAGAAACTTGCGCAATATATTGCAGAGCATAGAATTACACTCGAAGTTTGCCTTACATCAAATTTGCAGACAATGCCCGAACTGCAAAACGATTTAAAAAAACATTCCTTACAAAAAATGCTCGATGCGAGACTTTCAATTACTCTTTGCACTGATAATAGATTGGTTTCAAATACAACAGTTACAAACGAAATTAATTTAGCGGTTAACAATTTTAATATTTCACCAAATCATTTAAAAAATATTCTCATTTACGGTTTTAAGAGAAGTTTTTTTAAAGGTAGTTATCAGGAAAAAAGAGATTACGTTCGATCGAATATTAATTATTACGAAATGTTGGCGAAAAAATTCGGTTACGAAGTTTAATATCCAACCCCTTTAAAATTTTTCATTTTTGTGAATCCAATTCAAAAACAAGATCGTTTAGAAGTAGTTATTATATCAACTGGTTTTAATGGAATTAGCATTGCTCGCAATGAAGGAATTGTAATTTTTGTCGATGGTGGTATTGCTGGGGATAAAGTTTTAGTCGAGGTTTATAAAGTAAAAAAACAACATTGTGAAGCTAGAATTATTGAAATTAAAAGTTATTCTGATAAAAGAGTAAAACCTCAATGTCAGCATTTTGGTGTTTGTGGTGGATGCAAATGGCAGCATTTGCAATACGAATCGCAGTTGAGCGAAAAGCAACAACAAGTTATCGATGCCATTGAAAGAGTTGGTGGATTTAAAAATATTTTAGTTGAACCAATTTTACCATCCTCGGAATTATATTTTTACAGAAATAAATTAGAATTTTCTTTTGGTACTTCTCGTTGGAAAACAAATGAAGAATTACTCGCAAACCCAATTGACAAAAAAGAATTTATTTTAGGGTTTCATGCACCTCAACGGTGGGATAAACTTGTTCATATCGAAGAATGTCATTTACAATCTAAGCAAAGCAACGAAATACTTTCTTTTGTAAGAAATTTTGCCAATCAAAATAATTTAACTGCATATGATTCAAAAACAAGAGAAGGATATTTACGCAATCTTGTAATTCGTGAAGGGAAGTTTACAAATGAAACGCTTGTTAACTTGGTTACTTCAAATTCAAATCCGGAGTTAATGAAAACACTTACGAATGAGTTATTAAAATCATTTCCAAATATTACAACAGTTTTAAATAATATAAATTCAAGACTATCACAAGTTGCAATTGGTGAAGTCGAAATTATTTATCATGGGGATGGATTTATTCATGAAAAAATTGATGAGCAAATATATCAGATATCAGCCAACTCATTTTTTCAAACAAATTCTTTCCAAACTGTAAAACTTTATAATATTGTTAGGATGTATGCCGAAATAAAAAAATCAGATATTGTTTATGATTTATATTGTGGGACAGGAACAATTGCTCTTTCGATTGCACCGTTTGTAAAAAAAGTTATCGGAGTTGAATTAGAAAAAAGTTCAATCACGAATGCAAATAAAAATGCTGAATTAAATAATATTCAAAATTGCGAATTCATTCAGGGGGATTTGAAGGATCAATTAAAAGAAATAATTATTTCAAATCCACCCGATGTAATAATTGTTGATCCTCCAAGAAGCGGACTTCATCCAAAAATTATTAAGGAATTAAATAATCTGGCAATTAAAAAAATTATATATGTGAGTTGCAATCCTCAAACACTCGCAAGAGATCTTCGTTTGTTAGCTGAAGGGGGTTATGTTATAGAAAAAATTCAACCAGTGGATATGTTCCCACACACATTCCATATTGAGACAGTTGTAAAATTGAATCACAATAAAGTTAATTAGTTAAAAGTCAATAAATGATTTAACAATTGGCTGGTTTATTTCGTTGATTCTAAACGATTTGAATGGTATTTTTGCCTTCCATTTAACATCTATATGTCAGAAAACACACAACACCATTATTCAAAAAAGAAGATATTTTCTTTAGTTTTAGTTCCCGAGCAAGACGGGTCTAAAGCCAAGACAGCTCGTTTATCATTATTTCAATTAACATTTTTAGTAACTCTCATAATTATATTTTTTGTAGGATTGATGATAACTTTAATTCGAACTACACCACTTCAAAGATTTTTGCCGGTTACTCAACAAGAACTAGAAAGAAGGTATGGTAAAGAAATTTATTCACTTCGCGATGAACTTCAAGCTATGCACAGTGAATTTTTAATTTTACAAAACTACAACGATCGTCTCAGAGTTGCACTTGGAAATGGATCAAATAAAAATCCAAGTCAAAAAATTATAGTTGATGATAATTCAGAACCCATTAATATAATTAGTGGAGCGCTCACTTCTTATAATCCTTCAGTAAACAATAATCAGGCAAAATTTGATTTTCCTTTTTCACCACCAGTAAAAGGATATCAATCAAACGAATTCAGTCCAACTGAATTACATTTCGGGATTGATTTTGCAAGTAAGAGAGGTTCGGTTGTCAGTGCGGTTAGAGAAGGGAAAGTAATTTTTTCTGACTATACTGAAAGAGATGGAAATGTAATTATTTTATCTCACGTAAATGGATTCATAACAGTTTATAAACACAATGATGTTTTACTAAAAAAATTAAATCAAAAAGTATTGCATGGCGAAAGCATAGCTTTACTTGGGAATACTGGCCGAACAAGTTCTGGACCACATCTTCATTTTGAATTATGGCAAAACGGAGTTCCGCTAAATCCCGTTGAATTTATGATTTCATCCACAAATATTTTTACAGAAAAATAATGATAAAAGACCTAAACCTTATTGCAGCAATGTCAAAATTTCAGGGGAATTTAAATACACAAGGAAACGTTAGAGTTGATGGCCAATTTATCGGCGATATACAAGCAACAGAAAATATTACAATCGGAATTAGCGGAGAAGTTCAGGGAAATATTATTGGGAAAAATGTTTTTATCAGTGGCAAAATTAGTGGCGATATCGTTGCGAAAGAAAAAATTGTTTTCGATGGAAAGTCATCAATTCGTGGTGATATAAAAGCAACAACTCTTATTATTGATGAAGGAGCATTGTTTGATGGGAAAATTACAATGACTGATAGTAAAGCAACTTCGCAACCCAATTCACATAAATAAATTATAGTTGCAGTGTTAAACGAGAAAAACCAAAATAATCTCAACCAAAATTTGCGAGAAAACGGTGCATTGCTTGCTGCTGGTTTTCAATTAGCAGCAGGAGTTTTAATATTTTTTTTTATTGGTTATTGGCTCGACGGAAAATTTAATACTACCCCTTGGCTTACAGTTTTATTTTCAATGATTGGCGCAGGCGCTTCGGTATATAAATTTATTAGAACAGCACTTTCTGTTTCAGAAAATACAGACAAAATTAAAAAATGAGCAATAGAACATATTTTCTTTTTTTAGCTATTATTACGTGCTCCATTTTTGTATTTGGATATTACATTATTGAAAGACAAAATAACGCCGACCTTCATCCCGGATTAATAATTGGGGGTTCAATTAACTTAATTGGTATTTTAATTTCCTTTTTAATGAAAAGGAAAGCATCTACTTCATCCTCAATAAACTTCGGGAATTTAATTTTAGGAAGTATGGTTATCCGAATTGGATTTCTTGCAAGCTCAATGTTAATTGCGATATTATTTTTCAAGATTAATAGAATTTCATTAGCAATTTCGACAATATCTTTTTATTTAGCATACCTTATTCTCGATCTATTTTACATCGGGAAGAATTCAACTACCGGAAAATAAATGGCATTTTTTAACCAACAATCAGTTCCACAACACATTAACGCAGTAACAGATACATTGCAATCTACAAGTCACGAAGGTGGAAGCAAAGAAGTATTTGTACATCTTTTTGAACATTTACAAGATGGAAAAGTTCTTGAAATTCCGTTCGGACATATCAATTTGCCACAATTTCCACTAGTTACACTTTTAGGAATTACTTTTGATTTTTCAATTACAAAACATATTTTCTTTCTTTTACTAGCTTCTTTGTTATTAATAGTTACACTTTTAATTGTTTCAAGAAAAAACAGAAAATCAAAAGTTCCATCTGGATTTGGAAATTTAGTTGAGGTCTTAGTTATTTTTATTCGCGATGAAATTGTTCTACCAAATATGGGAAGGTCGGGATTAAAATATTTAGATTATCTTCTCACAACATTCCTATTTATTCTCACAATGAATTTGTTAGGAATGATTCCATATGGAGCATCGCCAACTGGAAACATTAGCGTAACGGCAGGATTAGCGATAATTGCATTTTTTATGATACAATTTTCAGCAATTCGTGCTCAAGGAGTTGGACATTATTTAGCACATCTTACGGGCGGAGTTCAGTGGTGGCTTTGGCCAATTATGATTCCAATTGAAATAATTGGATTGGTTACAAAACCATTTGCACTTTGCATTCGTTTATATGCAAATATGACTGGTGGACACCTTGTAATACTTTCGCTCATTGGGTTAATTTTTATTTTTCACACATATTTAGTTGCACCAATTTCAGTTGCATTTGTTGTAGCAATTGATTTACTAGAATTATTTGTAGCAGTTCTTCAGGCATATGTTTTCACAATGCTCACTTCACTTTTTATGGGTTTTGGGATTCAAGCTGGCGAACATACATCACACAAAACAGAAACAGAAAAACATTAACAATCAATCAATAAATATTTAAAGGAGATATAAAATGGAATCAAACGGATTAGCATATTTAGCAGCTGGACTTGGAGCAGGATTAACAATTATTGGTGCCAGTTTTGGCATTGGTAAACTTGCAGCAGCAACAATGGAAGCAAGTGGTCGTCAACCAGAAGTTGCAGCCGCAGTTCGAACTTCAATGATTATTGCAGCAGCACTTATTGAAGGTGCAACATTCTTTGCACTTGTTATCTGCATTCTTTTAGCTACAAAGTAATTCTAAAAAGAAAAAGGAAAAACAATGCTTGAAGTAAACCCAGGTCTTATTGTCTGGACAATAGTTTCATTCATATTGCTTCTTTTTGTTTTAAAACGAGTTGCATGGAAACCAATTCTCGAAGCTTTGCAATCGCGTGAAGAAAGTATTCGTGTCGCACTTGATCATGCAGAAGAAGCTCGTGTGAAAACAGAAAAAATTCTTGAAGAGCAAAAAACAATTATTCACGATGCAAATGAAAAAACTATAAAACTCATTAATGAAGGTAGAGCAGTTGCAGAGCAAACTAAATCCGAAATAATTGTTCAAGCGCATCAATCTGCAAAGACAATGTTAGAAACTGCACGCGAGCAAATTGTTCGCGAAAAAGAAGCAGCTCTTTCTCAAATTCGGGATGAAGTTGCAAAGTTAGCAATTCTAACAACTGAAAAAATGATTGACGAAGTTCTTGATGATAAACGTCGCCAGCAACTCATTAATACTTCAATGAATAAACTTCCAACAAACTAAACTGCAAGGAAGAAGATGGCTTCACAAAGATTAGCACGACGTTATGCAAAAGCACTAATTCAATTAGGCGCAGAAAACAAAAATCTTGATTCACTTGAAAAAGATTTTAAAATAGTTTTCAATGCATTTGAGAATTCAAAAGAATTACGAACTTTTTGCAATAATCCGATAATTTCGAGAAGTAAGAAAAAAAATATACTTACTTCTATTTTTGAAAATAATGTAAGCGAAACAGTTATTAAATACTTGCAAGGAATTGTCGTAAACAAACGTGAAGAATATATTTATGATATTATTAAAGAATTTTTCCTGTTACGCGACGAAGCGCTTGGAATTATTAAAGTTGAAGTTAGAACGAGTACAAACTTTTCAGATCAACAAAAACAAAAATTGCAATCGTTATTGGAAAATTTAACAAAAAAAACAATCCAGCCTTCGTATAATGTTGATATAACTTTAAAGGGTGGATTTGTGCTTCGAATAGGCGATACAATGTACGATACAAGCATTAAACGACAGTTGGAGGTTTTAAAAAACCGGTTTTTACAAACCGAACTTCCACTTGTTACAAATATGTAATTTATCAGATTGAAAAAAAGGAAATAAAATGGCTGAAATTAGACCAAATGAAATCTCAGAAATATTACGCAAACAATTAGCTGGCTACGAAAAAGAAGTAGACATTTACGATGTCGGGACCGTTCTACAAGTTGGAGATGGTATTGCGCGTGTTTACGGTTTATCACAAGTAATGGCGAGCGAACTTGTCGAATTCCCAAATGATGTTTTTGGAATGGTATTAAATCTTGAAGACGATAATGTCGGTTGTATATTATTTGGAGATGATACAAAAATTAAAGAAGGTGATACTGTAAAACGAACAAAACGAGTTGCCTCAATGCCGGTTGGCGAAGAAATGCTTGGTCGAATAATTAATCCGCTCGGGCAACCAATTGATGGACGAGGTCCAATTAAAACAAATTCGTTTCTTCCAATTGAAAGAAAAGCACTCGGAGTTATTCAACGACAACCTGTAAGGGAGCCTCTTCAAACTGGTATTAAATCTATAGACGCAATGATTCCAATTGGTCGTGGTCAACGCGAATTAATTATTGGTGATCGTCAAACAGGAAAAACTGCAATTGCTCTTGATGCAATTATAAATCAAAAATATACTCACACCGAAAAATCAAAAAAACTTGGAATTAAACCTGTCTATTGTATTTATGTAGCAATTGGACAAAAAGGATCAACGGTTGCGCAAGTTGTTGCAAGATTACAAGAAGAAGGTGCGATGGCTTATACAACTATTATAATTGCAACTGCAAGTGATCCAGCACCGTTACAATTTATTGCTCCATATTCGGGCGCAACACTTGGCGAATATTTTCGTGATAATGGAAAAGATGCCCTAGTTGTTTATGATGATCTTACCAAACAAGCAGCCGCATACAGACAAGTTTCACTTTTACTTCGACGTCCTCCCGGAAGAGAAGCTTATCCAGGAGATGTATTTTATCTTCACTCAAGATTACTTGAACGTTCTTCTAAATTAAGTGAAGAATTAGGTGGCGGAAGTTTAACTGCACTTCCTATAATTGAAACACAAGCCGGAGACGTTTCTGCATACATTCCAACAAATGTAATTTCAATTACAGATGGACAAATTTATTTAGAGCCGAATCTTTTTAATAGTGGAGTTCGACCAGCTATAAACGTTGGTATTTCTGTTTCCCGTGTTGGTGGAAATGCACAAGTAAAAGCTATGAAAAAGGTTGCCGGACGACTTCGTTTGGATCTTGCACAATATCGCGAACTTGAAGCATTTGCAAAATTTGGTTCTGATTTAGATAAAGCAACACAACAACAGCTTCGTCGTGGTTCACGTTTAGTTGAATTATTGAAACAAGGGCAATACGTTCCAATGTCATATCAGGAACAAATTATTTTAATTTATCTTGGTACAAACGGATTGTTAGATGAACTTCCTTTGACATCAATTCAAAAATTTGAAAAGGAATTTTTAGAAACGCTTCACTCTCGATATCCCGAAGTACTTTTCGAAGTTGAAGATAAACGAGATCTCAGTAACGAATTAATTTCTACAATTAAAACAATAGTTAAAGAATTTATAGAAATTTTTAAACCGTAATAAATGGCGACATTACGCGACATAAGAAATAGAATTAGTTCTGTAAAAAGTACAGAAAAAATAACAAAGGCAATGAAGATGGTTGCCGTTGCAAAATTACGCCGCGCTCAAGATGCAATTAGTCAAGCACGACCATATGCAAAAAAAATGCAAGAAATTCTTTCTCATCTCGCCGCAAAAGTAAATGTATATGACTTTTTACTTTTAAATGATAGACCAATTGAAAATATTGCTGTTGTAGTTGTAACTTCAGATAGAGGATTATGCGGAGCGTTTAATACAAACTTAATTCGCTACGCGGTGCAATATTTAAAATCAAATTATAATGCGCAGCTCGCTGCAGGAAAAGTAAAATTAATTTGTGTTGGCAAAAAAGGAACAGAGTATTTTTCAAAAAGAAGCTACAATGTAGTTTCAAAATATGTTGGACTTTACCAACATCTTCAATTTTCAACAGCAAGAGAAATTGCAGACAAATTAATTGAAGGTTACACAGATGGAAGCTTTGATAAAATTGAAATAATTTATAATGAAGCAAAAGGGCTAGCTACACAAAAAATAGTTATCGACCAATTTTTACCAATTACCTCTACAAAAAAAGAATCAAACTCAATGACTGATTATATTTATGAGCCATCGAGTACAGAATTAATAACTTCACTTGTACCAAAACATCTCCATTTTCAAATCTGGAAAATTTTATTAGAATCGAATGCAGCTGAGCAAGGGGCAAAAATGATAGCAATGGATAATGCAAGTACAAACGCCCGCGATTTAATTCGCTTGCTACAATTATATTATAACAAAGCCCGACAAGCTTCAATTACAAAAGAACTTCTTGAAATTGTTGCAGGAGCTGAAGCTTTAAAAAAAGCTAGCTAATTATTGGGAGGAATATTTCTCCCCTTTTTATGTTCGATACAATTTCACAACAATTTTCCTCTCTCGTTAAACGACTTCGTGGTGAAGCTCGTATTTCCGAATCCAATATTACAGAAACTACCGAAGAAATTAAACGCATTCTTTTGGATGCCGACGTTAATCTTCACGTTGTAAATTCATTTATAAAAGAAGTTTCCACAAAAGCATTTGGGAAGGAAGTTCTTACAAGTGTTTCTCCTGGACAACAATTCGTAAAAATATTAAATGATGAACTTGTTCGTCTATTGGGATCAGAAAAAAGGGATCTCATTTTTTCTTCAAAACCCCCAACTAAAATTATGGTTGTGGGATTACAGGGATCCGGTAAAACTACATTTTCTGCAAAGCTTGCAAATTATTTAAAACAAAAGGGACATCAACCGTTACTCGTTGCGGCAGATATTTATAGACCGGCTGCAATCGATCAACTTACAATGTTGGGAAATATTATAAATGTTCCAGTTTATAGTGATAGAAATGAAAGTGCTGTTAAAATTACAAGTGACGGTTTGAAATTCGCAATTGAACAAAATTCCGACACAATAATAATTGATACCGCCGGAAGAATGCATATCGATGATGATATGATGAGCGAAGTTGTAAAAATGAAAAATGCAATTCAACCAGATGAAATTCTTTTTGTTGTTGATGCTATGACTGGACAAGATGCAGTCAACACAGCAAAAGCATTTCACGATAAATTGCAAATAACCGGAGTTGTACTTACAAAACTTGATGGCGATACCAGAGGAGGTTCGGCACTTTCAATAAGTTCAGTTGTTCAAGTCCCAATAAAATTTGTTGGTGTTGGAGAAAAAATTGATGCACTCGAACCATTCTATCCTGAAAGAATGGCTTCAAGAATTCTTGGGATGGGAGATGTTGTTACATTGGTTGAGAAGGCGCAATCTGTTATTGATGAGAAGCAGGCAGAAAAATTAGAAAAAAAATTACGGAAATCAGAATTTTCACTTGAAGACTTTTACGAACAACTTCAACAAATAAAAAAAATGGGACCATTGCAACAAATTATTGGAATGATTCCCGGAGTTTCACTTCCACCAAATGCACAAGTTGATGATAAGCAGTTGGATGTAATCGAAGCGATAATTCTTTCGATGACAAAAGAAGAAAGAAATAGTCCAGATATTTTAAATGGTTCTCGTCGGAAAAGAATTGCAAACGGTAGCGGAAGAACAATTCAGGATGTAAATAAGTTACTAACACAGTTCGAGCAAATGAAAAAGATGTTAAAGAATTACTCAAAAATGTCTTCGTTTATGCTGAATAAAAGCAAACCTCCTAAATTTCAACGTTAAAATGCTACTTGGAAGACTTCCAAGATTTCATTATTTTTGTCAACTTAAAAAGGAGTTTTAATTGTCGGTTAAATTACGTTTATTAAGAATGGGAAAGAAAAAACAGCCCATTTACAAAATAGTTGCAACAGATTCAAGATCGCCACGCGATAGTAAATTTATTGAAGTTGTCGGAAGATATGATCCAACGGTTAATCCAATAATAATTTCAACAAAAGAAGATCGTTTATTTTATTGGCTTTCAGTTGGCGCTCAACCAACAGATACCGTTCGTTCATTGTTACGCAGAAATGGTCAATGGATGAAATGGAGTTTGAAAAAACAAAAAAAGGACGATGCTATAATTTCATCTTTAATGGAAAAATGGAGTATGGGGCGAGATCTTAAATTGAAAAAAGAAGAAGAAAAGAAATCAAAACGAAAGGCATCAAAGAAAAAAACAACTGAAGCCAAAGCTACTACTGAACCACAAACAGGAGAA
>Ga0208942_1000490_pt1 | contig 15883 bp, 20 predicted proteins | sample GreLakmeSU08MSRF_FD_187704 | JGI IMG/M metagenome (GOLD analysis project Ga0208942, IMG submission 187704) | Freshwater lentic microbial communities from great Laurentian Lakes, MI, USA - Great Lakes metaG SU08MSRF (SPAdes) | ecosystem: Environmental > Aquatic > Freshwater > Lake | place: Great... | reverse complement strand
GTCATTAGAAAAAGTTTTCAACAAAGAACAAATTTTGGAAATCAATAACTTTATTGATAATAATTTTAACAAGTTTGAAGAAGATGATAAGGCTGCCAGAGATTTACAAGGAAATAAAAAGAAATCCGGTATAGTCAAGGTAATTAATTACGAAAAGGTTAAACATTTATTAACAGATATGGTAGATAGAGTTATTAATATATCTGAACTTGAATTTGGTTATTTAATATACGGTTTAAAGAATAGAAGTGAATTACATTTAAACAGTTATTCATCAGATAATTTAGAAAAATATGATTGGCATACAGATCAAACAAAATCAGACTTACATGATATTAAATTAACGGTATTAATCAACCTATCTACAGAACAATATGAAGGAGGGCAATTTCAATTGTTCAATACAAATGAATATGAGGTAAAAGAATTAAATATACCAGGCAATGTTATTATGTTTAAATCTTATATAAACCATAGAGTATTGCCAGTAACAAAAGGCCAAAGAAGAACATTGGCCATATTTTTGAAGGGACCTAAGTTTAGATAATGTTTTACGTAGAAGATAATAATTTTTTAACACAACAACAAATAGAGTTTATTAATAATATTTTCGTTGATAAACAAATGCCTTTTTATTATCAACAAGATTCTGTCAAAGGAGATAACGTTTCTTTTTTAGCAAACATAATAAAAGATAGACCAGAATTTTCTAAAGACAAAACAAATGTAAATTCTCATATATACTATCCACCATTCAGAGATATATTAATATCGTTTTGCAAAAAGAATAAGATAATGTTTAATGAGATATTGAGGATAGCAGTTAATATTACATACAACAATGGTGCAGAAACATGTCCTATACACAATGACCATGATTATCCACATAAACAATTATTATTATATTTGAACAATCCATTGGATAAACAATCCAAAACTGTTGTATTAGATGACGATAAAAAGACAATTTTAAAAGAGATTATACCTGAAAGATTTAAAGGTATATGTTTTGATAATAAACCACACTACCATCATTACCCCAAAATGGGAGAAAGGATTGTAGCAGTTTATACGTTTAGATAAGCGGGCATAGTTCAGTGGTAGAACAATAGTTTACCAAACTATAGGTCGTGGGTTCGAGTCCCACTGTCCGCTCCAAAATTATATGTACGAATTAAAAGATTATTTAAAAGCAATCAACGAAACTAAAGAAAATCTATTAGACACAGATGACGCAACGTGGGAAAAGAAGTACCCACCCTATGTTATAAATCGTTGTCTTTCTATGTTTTGGGATACGGTAATGCCAGCCAATGAAATGAATGGCCTTCACTTTCTACCTAAACAACTACAATTTCACTTTTTAATAAATAGTATCAGAAAAAAGAAGCGATTTGGTGGCAAGTGGTTATCACAAGCCAAATTAAAAGATTTAGAGTATGTGAAGGAATACTATGGTTATAGCAATGAAAAGGCAAGAGAGGCCTTAACTTTATTGACCAAAGATCAACTTGAACATATAAAAACAAAGTTATTTAAAGGTGGGAGAGATTAATGGTAGATAGTATTAAGTGGTCAATAGAGGATATGTTAGAGGTAACAATCAAACAGCCTGATGACTTTTTAAAAGTAAGAGAAACACTTACAAGAATAGGTGTAGCATCCAGAAAAGATAAGACATTATTTCAGTCTTGTCATATACTTCACAAACAAGGTAAATATTATATAGTACACTTTAAAGAGTTATTTGCTCTTGATGGCAAGACCGCTACATTATCAGAAAACGATATTCAAAGAAGAAACACAATTGCAGTATTATTAGCAGATTGGTCTTTAATTGACATAGTAAAAAAAGAGGCGGCTGAAAACAAAGCACCTTTAAGTCAAATTAAAGTATTGCCATTCAAAGAAAAGAAAGATTGGATACTATCCGCAAAATATAATATTGGTAAAAAAATAGTCAAAGATGATGAAACAAATGGTGAATAAATGCAAGTATCTAAGTTTAAAGAGTTTATAAAAGAATCAAGACAGCAAGATGAAACCGATCCTATTACGGTCGTTGTCATTAGCAAATCGTCTCCTAAAGTAAGACGACAAAAAACTGGTAATAAAAAATCTAAAAAAGAAATTACAGTAAGTTTTATACAGAAATCTTGTGCTAAAAGAAAAATACCTTTTTACATAATCAATACTAAATTTTCAATCATTACAGATAAAGACGAAGAAAAAAATACATTAACCATCTACAACTATGATGGTGAAGATGGTAAACAAACATTCACCGGTAAGAATACAGTAGTCGTTACACGTGCAGGTGCAATTGAAGATGAAGCAGGTCTTTCTTTAATCTCGGCATTTCAAAACTCTGGTGCGTTTATGTTAAACACTAGATCAGCAATGTTAACCTGTGATAATAAACTAACGTCTGCTCTATTATTTGAAAAGTTTAATATACCAACTCCAAAAACTGCCTTCATATCAAACGAAAAGAATTTAGATAACGCATTAAAACTTGTAGGTAATAAATTTCCAATTATTGTTAAAACATTAACAGGCACACAAGGTATCGGTGTAGTTAAAGTTGACAGTTATGATTCTTTAGTATCAGTAGTGCAAGCATTGTTTAAACATGATGCAGAATTATTAGTACAAGAATATATGCCAACAGACTCAGATGTAAGAACTTTTGTGGTAGATAATAAAATATTTGCTTGTACAAAACGTGTTAAAAAATCTGGAGAATTTAGATCAAACGTTCATAGAGGGGCTATTGCAGAACCATATAAACTTTCAGATGAAGAAATAGAAATAGTTTTAAGAACAGCACGTGCATCAAAAGCATATCTTGTAGGCATAGATCATATTAATTATAAAGATAAAATTTATGTATTAGAAGCAAATGGTTCTCCAGGAACTGGAGCTGATTATGAAGGATATCATTATGAAGATTATATAGATACACCTAATACAATAGGACCAATTAAAGGAAGTCAGTTAATTGATAATGTTATAGAATATATTTCAAATAGAAAACACTGGGATAGACAATCAATTGTAGAAGTGGGTTACCTTGAAACAATAGAAATATCTACAGTAGGAAAAGTAAGAGCAAAATTAGATACAGGTAACGGGGCGGAAACTTGTGCTTTACATGCAGAAGAAGTAGAAGTAAAAGATGGTAAAGTTTCTTGGAAGTATGACGGCAAAAAACATTCAAGCAAGTTAGAAGGCTATCATAAAATTTTTAGAGCAAATACAGATGATGGTCAAGGAGAAAAAAGACCAGTTGTTAAACTAGATTTAACATTTAATGGATTTACATACAAAGATATATCTTTTGGACTTGATGAAAGAAAAAGATCAGCGTCTGATGCACTATTGAATAGAGATATTATTAGAAAAATGAATGCTTCAGTTAATCCTAATAGAGAATTTGTATTAAGTAGAAGAATAAAACCTATTGACAAAAAGTAATTATGAATCCAGTTTTTTTATATGGAGAAATAGACTTACCACCAGTCCCACCAGAACTTATAATTGATACAAATAATTTTTCTTTAGAAAAATGGCATATAGTAGGCAATGGAAGACCTTTTACAAAAAATAATAAAGTAAAAAAATCTTGTGTTTATGCAAAGTGGACTGTAAATTACAATCCTTTAATTAATTGGATAAAAAATAATGTTCCTGCTTGGCCTGAACATGAAAACTTAACAATACAAAAAAATTTCCCAAATGAAAATGATAAAGATACTCTTTTTCCTATACATTATGATGTTAGAAGAATGTTTGCTTTAAATTATATTTTAAATGTAGGAGGAGAATCTGTTATTACCAGTTGGTTTAAACATCTTAATAAACCTATGCTTTACGGACTTCATAAAACTGTTGAACAACCACCCAGATATGAAGAAGTAAAATTATTAAATTCAATGCAAGCTCATAAAGGTAAATGGTATTTACTAAGAACAAATGTATTACATGATGTAGATCATATAGATTCTATTAGATCAGCTATTACTATACCATATTTTGACGAAAATATTATAACACAATTTAAACAAAGAAATTTGTTTAAAAACATTAAAGAAATAGATCATATAGAATAAAATCTATTGACAAAAAGTAAATAATAGTATATAATGATTATATTATGTCAGAAGTAAAAATCTTTAGATTAAGTACAGGTGAAGATGTTATCGGTCAAAAATCAGAAGATAGCGATTCAAATTTAACTCATATAAAACAACCGTTCGTGATTGTACCAATGCAATCAAAACCAGGTGGGCCAGTATCTTTGGCGCTAACACCATACATGCCTTATTCTGAATCTGAAACTATTGTGCTAAAAACAAATAACATTATAACAGAAGTACAACCAAAATTAGAAATCAAAAATTCTTATAATCAGCATTTAGGAACAGGAATAATTCAAGCAAAGAAACCTAAACTTATTATAGATTGATGATTAAAGTATATTTTGTTAGAAACGGCTCTAAGATTGGAGTTAATGTTCCAATTGGCATGACTCTAATGGAAGCTGCCAAGAAATATAGTGAAATAGATATTAGAGAAATAACTGCTGATTGTGGTGGAGCTTGTGCTTGTGGTACTTGTCATGTTATAATAGATGAAAGTTGGATTGATAAGATATCACCAGCGAATACGCATTACGCAGAATTAGATATACTAGAATTTGATAAACAATATAAAAAAGGATTGAGTAGATTAGCCTGCCAAATACAATTAACAAAAGAACATGACGGCTTAATCGCTCACTTATTGGATGAAGATATTAGATAATGAACTTTTACAAATCAGTTATAGAACATAGAGGTAAAATCCTTGTTAGAGGTATACATGATGGTAAAGAATATAAAGAACGAATAGACTTTGGCCCAACTCTATATTCATTAACACAAGAAAAAACAGAATTTAAAACTCTACAAGGTCAGAACTTAAAACCAATAACGTTTAAAACTATTGATGATGCGAGAAGATTTAGACGTGAAGTAGTTACAGATAATTCTCCTATTTACGGCCTAGAGAGATATCACTATCAATATATTAATAAATTTCATACCGATAACATAGATTGGGATAAAAATTTTATTAAAATCTTTACACTAGATATAGAAACTACCTGTGAAAACGGATTTCCAGATGTAGAAAAACCAACAGAAGAAATACTTTGTATCACAGTTAAAAATCAATCCAATAAACAAATATTAACTTGGGGCGTTGGTGATTATAAAACCGATAGAACAGATATAACTTACGTTAAATGTAAAGACGAAAAAAATTTAATGTTAGAGTTTATGAAGTTTTGGATTAAAAATCATCCAGACGTTATCACAGGTTGGAATACTAAATTTTTTGATTTACCTTATCTGATGAATAGAATTATATTAATTGCAGGTGAAAAGGTTGCACAAAAAATATCTCCTTGGAATCTATTTCAAAAAGAAGAAGTGATGGTAAGAGGCAGACCTAAAACTGTTTATACAATACATGGCATTACAAATTTAGATTACTTAGATCTATATCAATGGTTTATTCCTACTAGACAAGAGAGTTACAAGTTAGATTTTATTGGTGAGTTAGAACTTGGTCGTGGTAAAGATGAAATGAAACACGATACATTTAAAGATTGGTACACAAATGATTTTCAATCTTTTATTGATTACAATATTCAAGACGTTGAAATTGTTGACGCATTAGAAGATAAACTTGGCCTAATTGATTTATCATTAACAGTTGCTTATGAATCTAAAGTAAACTATGGTGATATCTTTTCACAAGTAAGAGTGTGGGACACTTTAATTGCAAATCATTTATTAAAGAAAAATATTTGTATTCCACCACGTGAAGATAATACTAAGGATGAAAAATATGAAGGCGCTTATGTAAAAGATCCAATACCTGGTATGCACAAGTGGATTGTTTCTTTTGATATCAATTCACTATACCCTCATATTATTATACAATATAATATTTCACCAGAAAAAATTATTGGTTTAAATTCAGAAGGCATATCTGTTAATAAGATGTTAGATAAGTCAACATCATTAGATTATTTAAAAGATAAAAATGCTTGTATCACACCTAATGGTGCATTGTTTAAAAACGATAGTCAAGGTTTTTTACCAGAGATGATGGAGACAATGTATAATGAACGTGTTATTTTTAAGAATAGAATGTTAATTGCAAAAAAAGAATATGAGAAAACAAAAGATCCAAGTTTAGTTAGAGAGATATCACGTTGTCATAATATTCAATGGGCAAGAAAGATTGCATTAAACTCCGCTTACGGTGCAGTAGGTAATGAATACTTTAGATACTATGACGTAAGACAGGCCAGTGCAATCACTACAGCAGGCCAGTTTATTATTCGGTTTATAGAAGAAAAGGTTAATACGTATTTAAATAATATATTAAAACCAGAAAATAAAATTGATTACATTGTGGCATCAGATACAGATTCTATCTATGTAACATTAGATAAATTTGTAGAACAAACTTGTAAGGATAAAACAGAAGATCAAGTATGTAATTTTTTAAATAAGGTTGTTGATAGTAGAATTGAACCATTCTTAAACAAATGTTTTGAAGAACTTGCTGATTACACAAACGCATTTAAAAACTGTATGGTAATGAAACGAGAAGTAATTGCCAATAAAGGTATATGGGTGGCTAAAAAAAGATATATGTTAAACGTATTAGATGAAGAAGGCGTTAGACTTGCTGAACCTAAGTTAAAGATTATGGGTATAGAAGCCGTTAAATCTTCAACGCCGCAAGTATGTAGAGGTAGAATTAAAGAGGCCATTCAGATTATAATGAGTAAAGACGAAGATACTTTACAAAAGTTTATTGCTGATTTTAAAAAAGAGTTTTTTACAATGTCTGCTGAACAGATATCTTTTCCAAGGTCGTGCAATAACATGAAGAAGTATTATGACAGTAATAATATTTTTATTAAAGGTACGCCAATACACGTTAAAGGCTCTTTAATTTATAATCATCAGATAAAAGAATTTAAACTTAAAAGTAAATACCCACTAATACAAGAAGGAGATAAAATCAAATTTCTTAAACTGGTTGAAGCTAATCCATTTAAGTTTGATGTAATCAGTTACATTACCACACTACCAAAAGAGTTTAAATTACAACAGTATATAGACTATGAAACTCAATTTGAAAAAACATTTTTAGATCCAATGAGATTTATATTACAATCTATTGGTTGGTCGCAAGAAAAGAAAGCAAACCTAGAGGCATTCTTTGCATGATGACTTGGTTATTTTATACTGTACCTGAAAACAGAAGATTGCATTATTTAATATGTTTATGGGTAGCGCTTGTTATTATACCTCATTATGTATTAGGAATAGCCTTTACTATACCAATGCAATTTATAAATTTTATATGTTATGATATATTATATTATTATCTTTTAGGAAAAGGCCTTTTTAATGATTAGTTTTCCTAATAAAAAATATAAAGTAATTTATGCTGATCCACCTTGGTATTTTAAATCATATAGTAAGAAAGGTGAAGGAAGAAATGCTACACAACATTATGATTGTATGAAGATTGAAGATATTAAAAATTTACCAGTTAAAGATATAGCAGAAAATGATTCAACATTATTAATGTGGGTAACAGATCCTTTTTTAAAAATATCACTTGAAGTTATTGAGTCTTGGGGATTTAAATATAAAACTGTGGCATTTACCTGGGTGAAAACCAATAAAAAAAGTCCAGGTTATTTTAAAGGTTTAGGTTATTGGACAAGAGCTAATCCTGAAATGTGTTTGTTAGCAACTAAAGGCAAACCAAAAAGAATAAACAATGGAGTAGATCAACTTGTTGTTTCTAAATTAAGAGAACATTCAAGAAAACCTGATGAAGTTTATGAACGTATTGAAAAATTATTAGAAGGACCTTATATAGAATTGTTTGCTCGTAATAAAAAAGATAATTGGTCTAGTTGGGGAAATCAAGTATGAAAACTTTAACTAAAGAACAAGCACTACATTGTGCTAAAATATTTAAAGATTATTTTGGTGGGTTTAATCGTATAGATGATTATATGAGAGATCAAAAACTGGCCTCTATACAAAACATTCCTGCTGGATTACCAGGCATGAGTTTAGAAGATGATTTGTTTTCTGATTTTACAATGTCTCCTAATGATATGAAATTAGAAGTATTAGAAATAGATAATGTAACTTGGGACACTTGTATTAATATGATATCAAGCCATAGTAACATGGTAAATATTCCTGGTAAAAATTTAAAATTAGCAGTTAAAGAAATGAACACTAATAAGTTTGTAGGGTTTATAAGATTGGCATCACCAGTTATTAATATGAAACCTAGAAACGAAATGTTAGGCAACATACCCGATCTATCGCATTTTAATAAAACGGCCATTATGGGGTTTGTAATAGTACCATCTCAACCTTTTGGTTATAATTATCTTGGTGGCAAACTATTAGCAGCTATTTGTTGTAGTCATAAGGTAAGAGACATGATGAATAAAAAGTATGATATGAACTTATGTTTATTTGAAACTACAAGTTTGTATGGTAACAGTAAATCATCAAGTCAGTATGATGGTATGAAACCTTATGTTAGATATAAAGGCCTAACTGATAGTGATTTTATTCCTATGTTACATGGTAAACCTTATGAACAATTAAGAGACTACGTTGAGAACATAGTAGGCGATCTAGTAAAAGAAGATGCGTCAAGTAAGAAGTTAAAGTTAACTAATGCAATTATAGGGTTAATCAAACGATCTTTAAAAGACGATAAGACAGAACTGGAAGATTTTAATAAAGTTATCAACAACGCAAAAGACTTGACAGAACAGAAAAGATACTATATAAGCCATTATGGTATCAAAAATTATATTAATATAGTAAATGGTAAGACAGATATTATAATTAAAGATGATACCTATGATAAATTTGAACTAGAAAGTATTATAGAATGGTGGAGAAAGAAAGCGGCCACTCGTTATGAGACTTTAAAGAAAGAGAATAGAATAAGAAATGAACTTGAACTTTGGACTAAAAATTCAACAATACAAATCATACGATAAAGATTTATTTTATATAAATAACTTTATATATATTGATGTGAACGTGAAAGGTTAATTTTAAAATTTATAGAGAGATGCAACAGAATAAACTTTTAATACATAAACATTTAATTATTAGAGCCGAAGTGAAAAATCCACCAAAAAACGAAGAACAACTTACAAATTGGTTGAAAGACTTTATTACTTTCATAGACATGAAAGTTTTAATGGGTCCTTATGTTAGATATTGTAATACAGAGGGCAACAGAGGTATTACAGGCGTGGCCGTTATTGAAACAAGTCATATAGCAATGCACGTATGGGACGAAACAGATCCTGGTATTATGCAATTTGACGTTTATAGCTGTTCAGAATTTGATCCTTATAAAATCGCAGATAAACTACAAGCAGACTTTGAAGTAACTAAATTAGATTATAAGTTCCTTAATAGAGAAACTGAATTGAAACCAATAAGGTTAAAAAAAGATACAATGAAAAATGTGGAAACCCATAAGTATGCAAATAGTAATAATCAACAGACACAACAACCCACCCTATTTAATATCTCCTAACTTTCTTCCAAAAGAACTTGACAGTTTAAAGGAAATGTTATATAATGAGAATATCAAATACGTATTAATATCTAGTGAAAAGGAGAACTTAGAATATGAACAATTTTTTAAAAGACATAATTAAAGATGTAGGCAACGAGTATGCAACACTTGTAAGTGATGGCATTGATAGCGCTGATGTAACAAATTTTATAGACACAGGTTCTTATTCATTTAATGCTTTACTATCAGGCAGTATATTTGGTGGTCTTCCAGGAAATAAAATCACCGCAATCGCAGGTGAAGCCGCAACAGGTAAAACATTTTTCGCTTTAGGTATTTGTAAAAACTTTTTAGATAAAGATAAAGAAGCAGGTGTTATTTATTTTGAATCTGAAAGTGCAATCTCAAAAGAAATGATTGTATCACGTGGTGTTGATGCCACAAGAATGGTAATTGTTCCAGTTGCAACAGTACAAGAATTTAGAAATCAATCAATAAAAGTATTAGACAAATATTTAGAACAGCCAGAAGATAAAAGAAAACCATTAATGCTTGTGTTAGATAGTTTAGGTATGTTATCTACTACAAAAGAAATGGAAGATACGGCTGAAGGAAAAGAAACAAGAGATATGACAAGATCACAAATTGTCAAATCAACATTTAGAGTTTTAACATTGAAACTTGGCAGGGCAAAAGTTCCAATGATAATGACCAACCACACATATGACGTAATTGGTTCTATGTACCCACAAAAAGAAATGGGTGGTGGTTCTGGTCTTAAATACGCTGCCTCATCAATCATCTATCTTGGTAAACGCAAAGAAAAAGATGGCGACAATCAAGTGATTGGTAATATTATCCACTGTAAAAACTACAAGTCAAGGTTAACAAAAGAAAATGCACAAATAGATGTAAGACTAACATACAAAGATGGTTTAGATCGCCATTATGGTTTGTTAGAAATTGCAGAAGAAGCTGGCATATTCAAAAAAGTATCAACAAGATATGAAATGCCAGATGGTACAAAAGTATTTGGCAAGTCTATTAATGATGAACCTGAAAAGTATTTTACAAAGGAAGTATTAAAACAAATAGATGAAACAACAAAGAAAAAATTCCTATACGGAGCAGAATAATATAAAATATCTCTTTGTCCAAAAAGAAGGTGAAGAGCAAACTTATGTTAAACTTATAGAAGAAAAATATTTAGGTATTGTTTACAAGTATGGTAATGTACAATTTGCTAGTGAACCTAAAGAAGATGGTAATTTACCTATGAGATTTACATATGAAATTATTAAGAATCCTGATGAAATTAAATTTGATGAACAAGAGTTTATAAATTACATTGGTGATATATTAATAGAACTATTGGAAAAACAATTAACGGATGGAAAAGTTGAATTTAAATAATGAACGAATAGAGATTACAATACTACGTAATTTCATATTCAATGAAGCATTTACTAGAAAAGCCTTACCTTTCTGTAAAGAAGATTACTTCACAAATCGTAATGAACGATTATTGTTTAGAGAAATAGATATATTCGTAAACAAATATAAAAACATACCTACAAAAGAAGCTCTTGTTATAGAACTTGGCCAGAAAAAAGATATAAACGAAGATGAATTTAGATCAGTAAAAGATCTACTAGACACTATATTACATGAGAGTGTAGACCTACAATGGTTACTAGACACTACAGAAAAGTTTTGTAAAGACAGAGCAATATATAATGCTGTATTAACAGGCATTAAAATATTAGATAAGAAAGATCCTAGACTTACACCCGAAGCAATACCAGGAATTCTTGCAGATGCTTTGGCTGTATCTTTTGATAATCATATTGGGCATGATTATTTAGCAGATGCTACTAGACGATTTGATTTCTATCATACTAAAGAAAAGAAATATCAATTTGATTTATCTTATATGAATCGTATTACAAAAGGCGGAGTACCACCTAAAACATTAAACATCGCTCTTGCAGGCACAGGTGTGGGTAAATCTTTATTCATGTGTCATTGTGCATCTAGTTTTTTAACACAAGGGTTAAATGTTCTATATATTACTTTAGAGATGGCAGAAGAAAGAATTGCTGAACGTATTGATGCGAATTTATTGGACGTAACCATGGATGATTTACACAGCATGCCTAGACAAATATATGACGACAAGATTGCAAAGATTATGTCTAAGACAGCAGGCAAATTAATTATAAAAGAATATCCTACAGCATCAGCACACGCTGGCCATTTCAGAGCATTACTTAATGAACTTGCTTTAAAGAAATCGTTTAGACCAAATGTTATCTTTATTGACTACCTAAATATTTGTTCATCAAGTAGATTTAAAGGTGGTAATATTTCTTCGTACTTCTTCATTAAGGCAATAGCCGAAGAACTACGAGGTCTTGCAGTTGAGTTTAACTTACCAATCTTTAGTGCAACACAAACAACAAGAACGGGTTTTGTAAGTACAGATATTGGGTTAGAAGATACTTCAGAATCTTTTGGTTTACCAGCAACTGCCGACTTTATGTTTGCATTAATATCAAATGAAGAACTTGAAGCACTAGGTCAAATGAAGATTAAACAATTAAAGAATCGTTATAACGATCCATCTATTAACCGTTCTTTTATAGTAGGTGTGGACAGAGCAAAAATGAGATTATATGATGTGTCAGTTAATGCACAGAATATAGTAGATAGCAACCAAAAGGAACCGACAGTTAAAACAAGTTATGATAAATTTTCGGATTTTAAAATATGAAAAGACAAAAGGTAAGATTTCACAAAAGCGATAAAAGACCTGGCCATTTAGACACTCCATTATCATATGAAAAGAAGATGATTAAAAAAGAAAAAAGTATTTTATGGCAGGCCATTGAGAAACCAACAGGCACTATAATAAGACAATCTTTCTTTGAAGAAGATATCGAACATTTAGTTAAGTTTCAAAATGAACACCGTCAATGGCAACGCAATGGTGGTATACCTAAATTTCTTTGTGATACTATAAGATAGTCATTTATAAATATATGAATGGCAGACGAAACAGCGATTCAAGAATCAGCACAAGCATTATTTATTTCCATAGCAGATGGTTTAGGGGTATCTAAAGCTAAACAAGAATTTGATTGGAGAAAAAAATATCCAACTTACGAAGAATTTAAAAATAAAAATAATACAGCAATAGTACAAGCTTTTAAACACGTAGATTCAGTTGGTATAACGTTAGATATAATAGATAAGTACTTACTACAGAAAAAAAATTTAGATTGGTATAAATCTTGTATTAATACAGGATTAAGAATCATTACCGATATTACTACAATAGATCCAGATTTTTCAAAAGTACAACCAATAGGTTGGAAAGACATTTGGTATTATCGTGCAGGTGCATCAGGCGATAATGTTATGAATAATATTGCAAAACTTTTTATTATTGTTAACAAAAATCAACCTGTATTTGGTCAAATTAATAAATGGAGTTCCGCAGATATTTATTTTTCTACAGATAAAGGTAAAAAAAAAATTAAAGAACAATTAGAAATAGCTTCTTCGGTAAAATATAATTTTACAAATTTAAATGAACTTATTTCTAAGTTGATAGATTCGGGAGATTTATTAGGCATATCTTTAAAAAAATCACCAGTAGAAAGTCATCTTTATAAAGTAAATTTTTCTCCAACAGAGAATGAAAAACTTTTAATGGCTATTAAGTTTCATCATATTAAATCTGATAACCCAAGAGACATGCAAGTATTCTTTGGCCAAAATGGAGAAAATCATTTTAAGATAAGACACGATCCTTATAGTGAAAATTTAGGAGTGAACTTAGCAATAAAGGTTGAAATTGTAGGTAAATATAGTAGATTGGGTTCACTTGCATCTTTTGGTTCAGCAAATCCTTCAGGCAAAGGTCTTACAGATCATTGGCTTAAAGTAGATCCAATTACAGCTAGAACTATAGCTACCTCATTCAAATTAGGAGTAAAAAATTATGAAACAGGTATAAGCAAATTAAATATTGAATATTCAAAAATCATTAAAAAACCCAATTTAAGAGGTAAAGAATTAAAAGCAGAACTTAAAAAATATAAATCTCCTAAGAATAAATCAAAAACTCTATACGATCAGTATCAAGATGATAGAATTATATTAAGTCAAAAACATATAGTAGATAGTTATAAGAAACAAGTTGTAAATTTTTTCAATACTAAAGGTCCTAAAAATGATATACAAAAAGATAATCTAATAAGAGAGTGGTTTAGATATGCTTCCGCTATCAATCCTGGCTCAGGAAAATTCATTATTGCCAAATAGATTGACATTTATACAGAAGTGTGATATAGTATAAATAGTATTGTTGATATAGTCTATGGTTAGTTTGATTTTGTTTATGGAAACAATGAGAGAGAAATGTTTAGTTTTAAAGGATTTGTAACAAAGGGTACTAATACCCACCTAGAACACTTAGAAGATAGTATTATAGACCAAGGATCAAAAGGTGGTCGTAATGCGGTTAATTTTCTAAAGTCAATCAGAAAAATGCTTGCAGGTAATGTAGGCGGCCGACTTAACGTAACTGTTAAATGGGACGGTGCACCAGCAGTCATCTGTGGACTTAATCCTGAAAACGGCAAATTCTTTGTAGCAACTAAATCTTTATTCAACGTAAATCCAAAAATCAATTATTCTACAGGCGACATTATGAAAAACCATGATGGAGTTTTAGCACAGAAACTTATTGTTTGTTTAAGAGAGTTAGCTAAATTAGGCATTACAGGAATTTTACAAGGTGATCTTTTATTTACAAAAGGTGATGTTAAGACTACAACAATAGACGATAAAGAATATTATACATTTACACCAAATACAATTACATATGCAGTACCAGTTAATAGTGCAATAGGTCAAAAAGTTGCACGTGCAAGATTAGGTATTGTATTTCATACATTATATTCAGGTAAAGATATTAAACATCTTTCAGCAAGTTTTGGAAGTGTTGCTGGTTTGCCTAAATCATCTTCTATTTTTATTACAGATGCAACATATAGAGATACATCAGGTGCAGCCACATTTAATAAATCAGAAATGTCCCAATTTGATAATATTATTTCTATGGCAGAAGGCTCATTACAAAAAGCGGCACCAATGTTAGATATACTTAACGTTGCAGATTCTTTAGCAGTAGGTTATAAACTTAAATCATTCTTCAATCATTACATTAGAAATTCGCAAGGCGATATGGCCAAAGTAAAAGATTTAGTAGATATGTTTAGAGTGTATTATAATAATATGTTACAACAAGAAGTTGACGCAGTATCTAAAGAAGAAACAAAAAACAAATATAGAAAAATTAGAGATGGTGGTTTAAACTTTATTGATAAGAATCAACAAGCATTATACTTTGCAATTGCAAGTTGGATATCATTACAACGTGCAAAGAATTTTTTAATAAGAAAAATGAATCAAATACAAAGCATTGGCCAGTTCATAAGAACACCAGATGGATTTAAAGTAACTAATCCTGAAGGATATGTGGCCGTAGATAGAGTTCAAGGTGCAGTTAAACTTGTAGATAGATTAGAATTTAGTCGTGCTAATTTCACAATAGCCAAAGACTGGCTGAAAGGATAATATGAAAACATTTAAACAATTTATAAACGAAGATGCCAAAGGTCTAAAAAGTCCTAGTGGAGGATTGACACAAAAAGGTAGAGATTATTATAATCGCAAAGATGGCAGTAATCTAAAAGCACCTGTAACAAAAAAACCATCTGAATTAAAAAAAGGTAGTAAGGCATACAATAGACGTAAGTCATTCTGTGCTCGTATGTCTGGTAATCCAGGCCCAATGAAAGACGAAAAGGGTAGACCGACTCGTAAGGCATTGGCATTAAGAAAGTGGAATTGCTAGTGAAATCGTTTGAACAAATACTTTCAGAGGGCTTATATGATCCAGGTATCTTTAAGGCTTTCTTTTTAGCCGGTGGGCCAGGCTCAGGCAAATCATTTGTAGCAAGAAATATATTTACAGGTACAGGATTAAAGTTTGTAAACTCAGATATATTCTTTGAAAAAAGTTTAAGAGATGCTGGTTTATCTTTAACGTTACCTGATGAAGAACAATATTTTAGAGATATGTTAAGAACAAAAGCAAAAGCAAAAGCAGAAAATCAAGCCACTCTTTATGTTAAAGGTAGATTGGGGTTAGTAATAGATTCAA
>Ga0208942_1000489_pt1 | contig 15893 bp, 13 predicted proteins | sample GreLakmeSU08MSRF_FD_187704 | JGI IMG/M metagenome (GOLD analysis project Ga0208942, IMG submission 187704) | Freshwater lentic microbial communities from great Laurentian Lakes, MI, USA - Great Lakes metaG SU08MSRF (SPAdes) | ecosystem: Environmental > Aquatic > Freshwater > Lake | place: Great... | reverse complement strand
GACGGCACTACGGCCGACGACGCCGAGGCGAGCACACCCGATGACGACGAGGTGGCCGACGCGGAAATCGTTGACGAGGGCGACGACGAAAACGCATGAGTGGCCTAGACGTAGACCCTGATGGGGTGTCGGGGCCGACTGAGTCCGACCCCAGTCTGGCTTTAGGAGGAGAAGAAGCCCCGCTTTTGGAGCCTCAAGAGGAAGAGGTTGAAGATTTTCGCGATCTAGCCCAGAGAGTCCAAGCTGATTTTGAAAATTACCGCAAGCGAGTTGGCCGCGAACAAACTCTATTGGTTGAGCGGGCCAACGAGGCCTTGATTATCCAAGTGTTACCCGTTCTGGACAACTTTGAGCTGTCGTTGGCGGCGGAAATGCCCGAAACGGTTCGCAAAGGCATGGAGTTGGTGTACGCCGAGTTGTTTGCCGTACTTGAACGCAACGGTCTTGAGCGGGTAGTTCCCGACGGCGAAGTATTTGATCCTAATGAACACGATGCCGTCATGCACGATGATGGTGATGGTGATGCGGAGTTGGTAGTAGCGCAAACCATGCGTTGCGGTTATCGCCTCAAGGGCAAACTTTTGCGCCCAGCAATGGTAAGGGTAACGCGGTAGGAGCGGATTAATGGCACCCCAGCGGGAGTGGTTCGAAAAAGATTATTACGCTGCCCTCGGTATTAGTTCGAGTGCATCAGAAAAAGATATACAAAAGATGTACCGAAAACTTGCTAAAGAATTTCACCCCGATGCTAATCCGGGTGACACTAAAAGTGAAGAACGTTTCAAAGATATATCGGCGGCTAATGACGTTTTAGGTGACCCCGAAAAACGTAAAGAGTACGACGAAGTACGCGCCATGGTTGCTAGTGGCGGCGGTTCTAGTTACGGCGCCCCCGGGGGTTTCGGCGGGTCTCCGTTTAGCGGCGGCGCCCAGTACGACGGCGATCTCGGCGACATACTGGGCGATTTATTTTCCCGCCGCCGCCCGCGCGGGCAGTCCCACCGCCGCGGTCCCGAGCGCGGCCCCGACCTAGAAACCAACATCGCGCTTGACTTCCTCGAGGCGGTGAACGGTTTAACCACCTCCGTCGCCTTGACTTCTGACGCCCCGTGCTCGGTTTGTCACGGCAGTGGTGCCGAACCGGGATTTCGCCCCGTGGAGTGTTCGTCGTGTGGGGGAAGGGGCGAGGTAATCGTTGATCAAGGTCCGTTTTCTTTTTCCCAAGTTTGTCCCGCGTGTGGTGGCCGAGGTCAAGTTGTTGAGCATCCGTGCAAAAAATGTCGAGGCAAGGGCGTCGAACGAAAAAAACGGGAAGTAAAAGTTCGCATTCCTGCGGGAGTTAAGAATGGTCAGCGTATTCGAGTCGAAAAGCGAGGGGGCGCGGGTCGATTTGGCGGACCGCCCGGAGACCTTTATGTAGTAGTAAAAGTTAAGCCTGACGATATTTTCGGTCGCTCCGGAGCGGCTGACCTCACTATTAAAGTTCCGATCACTTTTAGTGAAGCCGCTCTAGGAGCAGTCGTAATGGTGCCCACGCTGAGCGAACCGGTAAAGGTAAAAGTGCCACCGGGTACGCAAAATAATAAAACCGTACGGGTTCGAGGGCGAGGAGTCCCGCGTAAAAAACCGGGCGATCTCTTAGTTACCTTTGAATTAGCGGTTCCTAAAAAACTTAACCCCCAAGAACGCTCTGCGCTCGAAGCATTAGGTGAGGCCAGTACTACTAATCCGCGGGAGCATCTAAATGTCTGACGCCATGATGGGTGAAGAGCGTCGGTCGTTGTTTATTATTTCCGTGGCTGCTGAATTGGCGGGCGTACACGCCCAGACCCTGCGAATTTACGAACGCAAGGGTTTAATTGAGCCCGCCCGCACCCAAGGCGGTTCCCGCCGCTACTCCGAACTTGATATCGCTCTCTTGCGCCGCATCCAAGAGCTCACTAACCAAGGGGTGAGTCTGGCCGGAGTGCGAATGGTGCTCAGCCTGGAGGCTGCTTTGGCCCAGGCCCAGGTCCGAATTAGTGAATTAGAGGGCCAGATTCGGGAACAAAGAAGTTGATAATGGTGTTATCAACTTTAGCGCAACCCGAAGTGAGAGCGACTAAAAGTGGTTTAGGAGAATAGATGGCTTTAGATCCCAATAAATTCACCCGCAAGACGGCTGAGGCTCTTCAGACCGCCCAGAGTTCGGCTTCTTTGGGCAATAACTCTGCGGTTACTCCCGAACATATTTTGGCTGCTCTTATTGGTCAACCCGACGGGGTGGTTTTGCCGGTGCTGGAGCGAGTCGGGGTGGCGCCAACTGCGGTGCGCAATCGAGTTGACGAGGCGATAACGGCTTTACCTCAGGTTTTCGGTTCGACCACACAAAACGCGCAGTTGTCGCCCGAATCGTTCAAGTTATTGGAGTCAGCCGATGACGCGCGCCGCGAGTTGGGCGATGACTTTCTTTCTACCGAGCACATTTTGTTGGCTATGAGCCAGCTGGCAGGGGGCGTGGGCGATATTTTGCGCGCCTTGGGAGTAACTCACGAAGCCGTACTCGAAGCTTTAGTTAAGGTGCGAGGCAGTCATCGGGTTACTAGTGAAAACCCAGAAGATCAGTATCAGGCCCTTGAGCGTTTTGCTCGCGACTTAACCGAAGACGCGCGGCGCGGAAAGCTCGATCCGGTAATCGGTCGCGACGAAGAAATTCGGCGCACGATCCAAGTGCTGAGCCGACGGACAAAAAATAATCCCGTGCTCATTGGTGAGCCCGGAGTAGGAAAAACCGCAATCGCCGAAGGTTTGGCTCGGCGCATTGTTGAGGGTGATGTGCCCGAAAGTTTGCGCAATAAGCGGCTTATGTCGCTTGATATCGGATCAATGGTTGCGGGGGCTAAATATCGGGGCGAGTTCGAAGACCGCATGAAAGCGGTACTCAAGGAAATAAACGATTCGAACGGTGAAGTCATTACTTTCGTTGATGAGTTGCACACCATTGTCGGTGCCGGAGCGGCCGAGGGATCGGTTGATGCCGGAAACATGATCAAGCCCATGTTGGCCCGCGGGGAGTTGCGCATGATCGGGGCGACCACGCTGGACGAGTACCGCAAATATATTGAAAAGGATCCCGCTCTAGAACGCAGATTCCAGCAGGTTTACATCGGTGAGCCGTCGGTTGAAGACACCATCGCCATTTTGCGAGGCCTCAAGGAGCGCTACGAAGTTCACCACGGAGTTCGTATTCAAGACGCCGCTTTAGTGGCGGCCGCGGTTTTGTCTGACCGTTACATTCCTGGTCGCCAACTCCCCGATAAAGCCATTGACTTGATTGATGAGTCCGCCGCTCGGTTGCGGATTGAGATCGATTCGATGCCTTTTGAAATTGATGTAGTCGAACGACGCATTCGCCAACTCGAAATTGAGCAGGCCGCTTTAGTCAAAGAGACGGACGCAGCATCAAAAACTCGTACCGAGGTAATTGAAGCCGAATTGGCCACACTGTCTGAACAGCGTGACGCGATGGTGGCGCATTGGCAAAATGAAAAAACGGCAATTACTGAAATTCGTGAGTTGAAGGAAAAGCTTGAGGATGCTCGAGTGCGGGCCGAAAAAGCCGAGCGGGAAGGGAACCTCGAACTCGCTGCGCAGTTGCGCTACTCGACCATGCGCGACCTCGAAGTCGAGGTCGAAGCTAGTACTAGTCGCTTCGACGAGATGCAATCTGATGAACAGATGCTAAAGGAAGAAGTCGATGAGGAAGATGTCGCCGAAATTGTCGCTAAGTGGACTGGAGTTCCGGTGGCGCGACTCATGGAAGGCGAGATGGACAAACTCGTGCGCATGGAAGAAGTTCTTCACCAGCGAGTTATCGGCCAAGACCTTGCGGTCACGGCTGTAGCTAACGCGATTCGCCGGTCGCGGGTGGGAATTTCTGACCCCAACCAACCTATTGGGTCGTTTCTGTTTTTAGGCTCTACTGGTGTGGGTAAAACCGAGTTGGCCCGCTCTTTGGCTGATTTTTTATTCGACGATCCTCGCGCCATGGTGCGAATCGACATGAGCGAGTACATGGAAAAGCATTCGGTGTCGCGATTGGTGGGCGCGCCTCCGGGCTATGTCGGTTACGACGAAGGCGGTCAACTTACTGAGGCCGTGCGCCGTCGGCCCTATTCGGTGGTTCTGCTCGACGAAGTTGAGAAAGCTCATCCCGATGTCTTTAACGTGCTGTTGCAACTACTCGATGACGGTCGATTGACCGATGGCCAAGGCCGTACGGTTGATTTCACTAATACCGTTTTGATTATGACGAGCAACTTAGGCTCGGGTGGAAGCGAAGAAGTGGTAATGGCCGCAGTGCAAAAGCACTTTAAGCCTGAGTTTCTTAACCGAATCGATGACATTGTGTTATTCGATCGTTTAGGCGAAGCCGAAATTGAGCACATCGTGGTGTTGCAGGTAGATATTTTGCGCCACCGGTTGGCCGAAAGAAGTCTTGGTCTTGAGCTGACTCCGTCCGCGCTGGCTTATCTGGCTAAAACGGGCTACGACCCTGATTTCGGCGCGCGGCCCCTTAAGCGGTTGATCCAACGAGAAGTGTCCGACCCGGTTGCTCTGGGACTTTTGCAGGGCGACTATTCGGCCGGCGATGTAGTGGCGATCGATGCCACGAGCGACGGCGGGCTTACGTTTTCGCGCCGGTCCTTGCTGTCCGCACCCGCTAACGACGGCTCGGCTTAAAACCTTGCCCGGGGGGGATTTAGGGTAAAAATTTTACCGCTTATCTAGGGTTGAGCCGACTATCCTGCTATCAACGTGGGCAACATAAAAAGCAGGCTTGCGTGCCGGGCGTCGTAATCGTCGGAACCCAATGGGGCGACGAGGGCAAGGGGCGCTTTACCGACTACCTCGCGAGTGACAGCGCGTTGTGCGTGCGTTATCAAGGCGGGCACAACGCCGGTCATACCTTGGTGGTTGATGGTGAAGTATTTGCCCTGCAGTTAGTGCCGAGCGGAATTCTTTATCCGCACGTCACCCCCGTTATTGGTAATGGCGTCGTGGTTGACCCTTCCGTTTTGCTCGAAGAGATAGACATGTTGGAGTCAAAAGGAATTTCTACCGCGCGGCTTAGGGTATCGGGTAACGCGCATCTCATCATGCCCTATCACCAAGAATTCGATCGAGTCACTGAACGTTATCTTGGCAAAAATAAATTAGGAACTACCATGCGCGGCATTGGCCCGGCTTACGCCGATAAAGCGTTGCGAGTGGGGATACGCGTGCAAGATCTTCTTGACCCAGGTATTTTTCGGGCCAAACTTGATCTCGCTTTGCGGGAAAAGAATTTAGTTTTGGCCAAGGTTTACAATCGACTTCCCCTCGACGCAGACGAAATTACCGAAACTTATTTGGCGATGGTGCCTCGACTTGAGCCGCTTATCGCCGACACTGTGCATCTAGTGCACGAAGCGCTCGATGCAGGAGAAAAAGTACTCTTTGAAGGAGCGCAAGCGACCTTTCTTGATCTCGATCACGGCACTTACCCTTACGTAACTTCGTCCAACCCTATTTCGGGTGGGGTCGGCCCGGGCGCAGGAGTGGGGCCACTGGCAATCAATCGGGTTATTGGTGTAGCCAAAGCGTATTTAACTCGGGTGGGTGCGGGCCCGTTCCCTACTGAGTTATTTCCGGGCGATGAAGTGGGCGACATGCTGGTCGAACGCGGGGCGGAGTTCGGTACCAATACTGGCCGCCGGCGCCGCCCGGGGTGGCTTGATGCGGTGATGTTGCGCCATGCGGTACGGCTTAACTCGTGCACCGAATTGGCTATGGCCAAACTCGACGTGCTCACTCCGTGTGCCGAAATAAAAGTCTGTGTGGCGTATGAAGCTGAAGACGGGACTCGCTTTGACCATGTTCCGTACCATCAGTCGGTGCTACATAAAGTTCGTCCGATTTACGAAACCTTGCCCGGATGGGAAAGTGAAATTACCGAGGCCAAGAAGGTCGAGGATTTGCCTAATTCTGCCCGCGACTATCTGAAATTTATTGAACGAGTTGCTGGGGTGCCGATAAGTTTTCTTGGCGTCGGCCCCGGGCGCGAGCAAACTATCGTTACTAATTCGCACGCGTGAAAGTCCTTGTTGTCGGCTCGGGTGGGCGTGAGCACGCCTTGGCCTGGGGACTAACTCGTAGCCCGTCGGTCAGCGAAGTTTTTGTTGGACCGGGTAATCCGGGAATTGAATTACCCGCGCGCACGGTAGCGCTTGAGGCCAGTGAACCTAATGCAGTAGTGGAGTTAGCTAACGAACTCGATATCGACTTGGTAATTGTTGGCCCCGAAGGTCCGCTAGTTAACGGCGTTGTTGATGCGGTCCAAGCGAGTGGCCGCCACGCGTTCGGTCCCACCGCGGCCGGCGCCCGCCTCGAGGGTTCTAAGGCGTGGATGAAAGAGGTATTGGCCGGAGCGGGGGTTCCCACCGCGGCCCACGGATCTTTTACCGACGCGGCTACGGCCGCGACTTTTCTCAATACTCTTGAAGGGCTTTATGTCGTAAAAACCGATGGGCTGGCGGCGGGCAAAGGAGTTTTAGTAACTGAGTCGGAAGAAGAAGCGCTATTGGCGGTACACGATTACCTCTCGGGGGAGGCCTTTGGCGACGCGGGCCGCACGGTAGTAATCGAAGAAGGCTTGCGCGGTCCGGAGTTGTCGCTACTGGTGATTTGTAACGGCGATCCCGATGCGGCTGTGGCTTTAGCCCCCGCGCAAGACTTCAAACGCATTCACGACCTTGACCACGGCCCCAACACCGGCGGCATGGGGGCCTATTCACCGGTTCCGATTGTGGGACCCGAGATGGTTCGTCAAGTCATGGCCACTGCGGTAACGCCCACGCTGCACTCTCTCGCCGCGAGCGGCATTGAGTACCGGGGCGTTCTCTACGCGGGGATCATGCTCACGGCGGATGGCCCCAAAGTTCTTGAGTACAACGTGCGCTTCGGCGACCCTGAGTGCCAAGCAGTAGTTCCGCGCCTCACAACCGACTTAGGAGAATTGTGTTGGGCTTCTGCCACCGGAGCCACTTTGCCCGAAGTTAAATTCCGCGACGAAGCATGCGTGACGGTGGTGTTAGCGAGTGAGAATTATCCGGGTTCGCCCCGCACGGGTGATGTAATCGAAGGATTGACCGCAGCCCAAGAAGTTCCCGATACCGCGATTTTTCACGCCGGTACCACTTTGCGTGTCCGCGACGGAGCGTTGTTAACGGCGGGGGGCCGAGTTTTGGCGGTAACCGCTTGGGGTCCACAAATCGCCGACGCTCGAAGTCGGGCTTACGAATGTGCGCAACTAATTTCGTGGCCGGGCTTGCAATACCGTACCGATATCGCTCAACTAGCGGCCAAAATGCCGTCAGCCCAGTTTTAGTAGACTGGGACTAGGAGGCGATTCGGGTGATTCCCCGTTATTCATTGGCCCCAATGGCGGCCCTTTTTACCGATGAGGCTCGTTACCGCGCGTGGCTAGAGGTCGAGATACTCGCCACTGCCGGTCAAGCCGAGGTCGGGGTAGTTCCGAAGTCGGCGGCGGCAGCCATTAGCGATCGAGCTGACTTTACCGTGGCTGAAATTGAAGCACGCGAACAAGTGACTGAGCACGACGTGGCTGCTTTCGTCGACGTGGTGCAGGCTCGCATCGGTGAACCCGAAGCCGCTTGGTTGCATTACGGACTTACTTCTAGCGACGTGGTCGATACCGCTCTCTCACTTACTTTGGTACGAGCTGCCACTCTGCTGCTCGCTTCGGTCGATGCGTTGGTAACGGTGCTCATCGCTCAGGCTCGGACTTATTCTGACGTGGCCATGGTTGGTCGCACCCACGGTATTCATGCCGAACCCACCACTTTTGGCGCCAAGGTCGCGTTGTGGGCGTTGGCCGCCCAGCGAGACCGTGAACGATTAGCCCGGGCGCGGGCGACTATCGCGGTGGGAAAACTTTCGGGCGCGGTAGGTACGTTTTCTAATATCGACCCGCGGGTCGAAGTTTTTGTTTGTGAGCGCTTAGGGCTTACCGCCGTTCCGGCCACACAAGTTCTCGCCCGTGATCGCCACGCAGAACTTCTTTACGCCTGCGCTTCGCTCGGGGCCACTATCGAGTCGTTTGCTCTCGAGATTCGTCATTTGCAACGCACCGAAGTGCGAGAAGTCGAAGAACCGTTTAGGGCGGGGGAACAAAAGGGTTCGAGCGCGATGCCCCACAAGCGTAATCCCGTCAAGTGCGAGCAGATTTGTGGATTAGCGCGCGTGTTGCGAGCCAATCTCCAGGCCGGTCTCGAAAATGTCGCTTTATGGCATGAGCGAGACATATCGCACTCGTCGGTGGAGCGCATCATCTTGCCCGACTCTTTGAATTTGGCTTACTACGTAACCGAAAAATTCCGCAGCATCGCGGAAAAAATGGTGGTGTACCCCGAACGCATGCTGGAAAATCTCCAGGCCTCTTACGGCTTGGTGTTTAGCCAGCCCGTGCTTTTGGCGTTAGTTGAGGCGGGTTGCTCTCGCGACGACGCTTATCGCATGGTGCAACGCAACGCAATGAAAACTTGGGACGAACGCCGGCCCTTTGTGGAAGTTTTGGGTGAAGACTCCGAGGTGTTGCGCGCGTTGAGCGTAGATCAGTTGCAGGCGTGCTTCGATTTAGATCGTGCCCTCCAACAATCCCATCGCGCGATCGAATCGCTCTCGTAACGATGGCCAAAATTGGCCTGCCCCACCATTCTCGGGGCAAAGTTCGTGATCTTTATCAGGTTGATGACGATCGAATGCTCATGGTGGCGTCCGATCGGGTTTCGGTCTTCGACGTCGTACTGCCCGATTTAATTCCTGACAAAGGGCGCGCGCTGACCGCGCTTTCTGACCACTGGTTTGAAAACACGGCCTCGGTCTGGCCGAATCATTTAATTTCGTCTGATCCCACCGATTTTCCCCCGACGGTGGGGTCACAAGCAACGGGGCGGGCCATGTTGGTACGAACCGCCGAGCCCATTCGCCTCGAGTGCATTGCTCGGGGCTATCTCTTCGGCTCGGCGTTTTCGGAGTATCAAGCCACCGGAACCGCCGCCGGCCAAAAATTACCCGCGGGCCTAGAACAAGCCGAGAAACTTCCCGCCCCGATTTTTACTGCCACCACCAAAGCCGAAACTGGCCACGACGAAACTGTCACCGAGGCCGAGGCCGTGGCCTTGGTGGGTGCCGATATTTATGACCAGGTTCGCCACGCCACGCTGGCCCTTTACGGGGCAATAGCCAATGCGGCTAAGGCCTGCGGGCTCATACTGGCCGATACGAAATTTGAGTTCGGCCTGATTGACGGTGAAGTCGTAGTGATCGACGAGATGGCCACCTCGGACTCTTCGCGCTATTGGCCGGGCGATTCCTACGCCGTAGGGGGTTCTCCCCCGAGTTTTGATAAGCAATTTGTGCGGGACTTTTATCTCACTACCGACTGGGACCAGACTCCGCCCGCGCCGCCATTGCCCGAGTCGGTTATCGGGGGCACTCGGTCGCGCTACATCGAAGCCTACGAGATGCTGACGAGTCGGAGTTTTGATGAATGGTATGAAAACGAAGACTGAGCTGAAGTTCTCGGTACGATCAGTACGATGAAGTTTTTGGCCCGCGTCGAAGTCGGACACCAAGCCGGCATTCTTGACCCCCAAGGGGCCACGGTGCAACGAGCCCTACCGGCTCTGGGCTATGAAAATGTCAGCGAGGTCAAAATTGGTAAATCAATCCGGCTGGTTATTGAAGCGAATAGTGAATCGGACGCTCGCGAGCAAATAGAAAAAATGTGTGAGCACCTACTCACTAACCCCGTCATCGAAACTTACGAGATTTCGCTGGTTGAGTTAACTGGTGATGCCGCAGAAAACTCTGCGGGGGAGTGAGGGTGGCTCGCCGAGTTGCCGTCGTGGTTTTCCCGGGGACTAATTGCGAACTCGATGTCGCTCGGGCGATTAGTTCTTTGGGCGCCCACCCTGAGTCGGTATTTCATTTAGAAGATTCATTAGGTTCCGCCGAAGCGGTGATCATCCCCGGTGGATTTGCCCACGGCGATTATTTGCGTACCGGAGCACTGGCGCAGTTTTCCCCGATTATGGAATCAGTGTCTGCTTTTGCTGCCGCCGGTGGGCCCGTACTGGGTATCTGTAACGGTTTCCAGATACTCACCGAGACGGGCCTACTCCCGGGGGCCCTGCAAAAAAATGCCGGGCTTAAGTTTCTTTGTGCTTCGGTGGGCTTATCGGTGGCTAGTAATCGCTCGGTATTGACTCGCACCACCACCGTGGGCGATCAGTTACAAATCCCTATTAATCACTTTGAAGGTAATTACATCTGCGACCGAGAAACTTTGGCGCAAATGAAAGCCAATGACCAAATAGTTTTGCGCTACACCGATAACCCCAACGGAAGTCTTGACGATATCGCCGGCGTCAGCAATGAAGCCGGAAACGTAGTCGGGCTGATGCCTCACCCCGAGCGAGCGTCGGCGGAAATTTTAGGATCGGTTGATGGTTTGGTGCTGTTGGAATCATTTTTGGCGCCCTTGTGATCAATAAAGCCACTTATCAAGCGCTCGGGTTAACCGACGACGAATACGAAGCAATTGTTGAGTTATTAGGCCGTCACCCTAATGAACTTGAAGTAGCGATGTATTCGGTTATGTGGTCGGAACACTGTTCGTATAAATCTTCGAAAGTGCATCTTCGCCGACTTCCGACCACCGCGCCGTGGGTGTTGGTGGGTCCGGGCGAAGGAGCGGGAGTAATTGATATTGGTGACGATTTGGCTATTGCGGTTCGTATTGAGTCTCACAACCATCCGTCGGCGATTGAGCCCTACCAAGGTGCGGCCACCGGAGTGGGCGGGATAATCCGTGACATTTTCTCGATGGGCGCGCGACCTATTGCGCTAATGGACCCCTTACGCTTTGGCTCACTCGATGACGCGCGCACCCGCTATTTAGTCGAAGGGGTAGTAGCCGGAATTAGTGGTTACGGAAATTCGGTAGGCGTTCCTACGGTAGGCGGCGAGCTGGTGTTCGACGATTGTTATCGAGAAAACCCATTAGTCAATGTGTTTTGTTTGGGCATCTTGCCTAAATCGCGTTTGGTGTTCGCGCGAGCCGAAGGCGTGGGGAATCTTGCCGTGTTGTTGGGGTCGGCTACGGGACGAGACGGAATTGGTGGCGCGAGCGTGTTGGCCTCTGCGGGCTTCGACGACAGTTCGGCTACTAAGCGTCCGTCGGTGCAAGTGGGCGATCCGTTCGAAGAGAAGCGTTTGATCGAAGCATGCCTCGAGTTGTTAGACGAGGGCTTGGCCCTAGGGGTGCAAGATCTTGGCGCGGCGGGCCTTTCCTGCGCGGCCGCCGAAACCGCCGCGGCCACGGGCGCGGGTATGGATGTTGATTTCACCCAGGTCCCCCAGCGGGAACCGAATATGAACCCGATTGAAATTATGACTTCGGAAAGTCAAGAGCGAATGCTCGCTATTGTCACTCCCGAAAATCTTGACCGAGTACTCGCCCTGTGCGCGCGCTGGGAAGTGCGAGCCAATGTTGTTGGGCACGTAACCGACACCGGTCGCTTTCGTATTTTTTCCGGGTCGTTCACCGGTAACGACCCGGCCGACATGAGCCGGTGTGTGGCCGACATACCGTGCGCCAGCCTGGGTCAAGGGCCAGTTTACGAGCGGCCGCAAGCCCGCCCACTTGATCACGCCGAAGTTTTACTCGCCGACCCCGCGCCTGCTCTGCTGGCGATGTTTCCCGACGGTACCGACCTCTCGGGGGAACTTTTGCGCTTGTTGTCCACTCCCACTATTGGTGATTCTTCTTGGGTCTGGCGTCAATACGACCACCAATTATTTCTAAACACGGTGGTCGGACCTGGCGGCGACGCCACCGTTTTACGGTTGCCCGACACTGAGCGGGGTTTAGCGTTAAGCGTTGATGGTAAAGCGCGCTTTTGCCGCCTCGACCCTCGCACCGGAGCGCGCTTGGGCGTTCTTGAGGCCGCGCGCAATGTCGCGTGCTCAGGGGCCGAACCGCGAGCGTTAGTTAATTGCCTAAACTTCGGCAACCCTGAGCACCCCGAAGTGATGTGGCAGTTTTCCCAAGCCGTCGACGGTATGAGTGAGGCTTGTTCTGCGTTAGGGATTCCGGTTATCGGGGGCAACGTCAGTTTTTACAACGAAAGCCGCGGGGCTGATATTGACCCCACTCCAGTGGTGGGGGTTATCGGTGTCATCGATTCCCTCTCCGCTCCACCGCCGGGTATGGCCTTTAGTCCGGGTGAGCACGTAGTGACCCTCGGAACTACTCTCGACGAGTTTGGTGGTTCGGAGTGGGCTTACGTAGTTCACGGTATTGACGGCGGGTCACCGCCGGTGGCCGATCTTGAAGCGGCCCGTTATCTTCACGGATTAATTCGTGATCTGGTTAGTCGGCGAGTGGTGAGCGCGGTGCACGATGTTTCTGATGGCGGATACGGCGTAGCCCTAGCCGAGATGGCCATCGCGGGTGGTGTAGGCGCAAGCCTGATACCAGAAGATGATCAGTCTCACGCCGCTTGGTGTTTTTCTGAATCGGCCTCGCGCATCGTGGTAACCGTTTCGCCCGAAAAACTATCCGAAGTTTTAACTGCGGCCGCCGATGCGAACGTGGTGGCGCGCGATTGCGGGACAACCGGCGGTACTCGTTTAATAGTTAATGGGGTATTCGATGTCGCGGTATCTGATCTCGCCACTACTTGGCGGAGCGCGGTTCCCTTGGCTCTGGGAGTTAACGAATAAATGTTTTTATTAAGCGCTGGCGTCGCTGATAACCCCCGACTCTTCAAGAAACGAAATCACTTGCGCGCTCGACGCCGCCACCGAACGGTTGGCTGTCGGCACCCGCAGTTCTGCGGCGTGCGGAGTTTCAAAACCAGAGTCCGCCCGCCCCGCCCGTTGGGCACAAACCTCGGCCGGGGCATCGAGAAACACTTCAAGGAATTGGTTAAGCGTCGAGCGCAAGTCCTCCCGATCACTTTGGTGCAAAGCGCTGATCGCAACTATGACCGTCACGTTGTTGGCCAGCAAAGTTTCGCAAAACCATCGCAACGGTTCATCTCCGGGCGCAAGGTAACGATTTTGGGCTTCGTCGTCAATGAAAATCGCCGCAATACCGCGGGCATTGAGATCGGCCGCCACCGCTCGACCCACGGTGCGTTTGCCCGATCCGGCTTGGCCGGTGAGCCAAAGACAAGTACTGGTAGCCACGGTTCTACGCTACGCCGGCTGAGCCCTGATAGGGGCCCGAGCGGGCGGGGTGAAAAATGGGATACTTAGAGTTGTGACGGCGCAGATCGGCCACGCGTGTGGCGTTTTCGGTATTTATGCCCCCGGCGAACCGGTGGCCAGTCAGACCCACCTCGGCCTTTACGCCTTACAGCACCGCGGGCAAGAGTCGGCCGGAATGGCGGTAAGCGACGGCGAAACCATCACGGTGGTTAAAGACATGGGATTGGTCAATCAAGTATTTACCGAGCAGAACCTCGCCCCGCTTACTGGTCATCTAGCCATTGGTCACAACCGCTATTCCACTACCGGCTCGAGCACTTGGCGCAACGCGCAGCCGGTTTATCGCTCGGTGGGCGACGCCGGTTTTGCTTTGGGCCATAACGGTAATCTCACTAACACCGAAGAGTTGGCTAAAGAACTCGGTATGTTGCCCGGGTTAGAAAGTACAGCTACCGATGTCGACTCCACTAGCGATTCGGCCTTGATTGCGGAGTTGATCGCTCAGGAATATCCACGCGAAACCCGATCTGATGGTCGCGATCTTGAAGTTGCCCTTGAACAAGTTTTGCCGCGACTTGTCGGTGGATTTTCTTTAGTACTCATGGACGACTCACGTTTAATCGGAGTACGTGATCGACACGGATTTTGGCCTCTAGTGCTTGGTCGTTTAGATAGCGGATGGGTTTTAGCTAGCGAGACCGCCGCGCTAGATATTCTCGGTGCCCATTTTGTCCGGGAAATCGAGCCCGGTGAGATGGTAGTCATCGACGCGGCCGGAATACGTGAATATCGTTTTGCCGAACCTAACCCTAAGTTATGTTTGTTTGAGTTCATTTATTTTGCTCGCCCCGATACTTATCTTTTTGGTCACAATGTTCACGCAGCGCGAGTGCGCATGGGTGAAGAGTTGGCTCAACAGTCGCCCGTCGACGCCGATATGGTTATGCCGGTTCCCGAATCGGGCATACCGGCCGCGCAGGGTTTTGCTCGCCGCTCCGGAGTTCCTTATGGCGACGGGCTAGTCAAGAACCGCTACGTGGGTCGAACGTTTATTAGTCCCGTTCAACAACAGCGCGCCAGTGGGGTTCGACTAAAGCTCAATCCACTGCCCGAGAATATTCGGGGCAAGCGGTTGATCGTGGTTGATGACTCAATCGTGCGCGGCACTACGACCCGTCAAGTAGTGGCTATGTTGCGCGAAGCGGGGGCGGCTGAGATTCACTTCCGAGTTTCGTCTCCTCCTTATCGTTGGCCGTGTTACTACGGGATGGACACTGGCCGCCGGTCAGAATTGCTCGCGGCCGACCTTTCGGTCGGAGAAATTGCCGACTATCTCAATGTCGATTCTTTGGCTTATCTTGATATGGATCGAGTCGTTAACGCCACGGGTTTATCGGGCGATTCATTTTGTACCGCGTGTCTTTCGGGCGATTATCCCGTTCCCGTTCCTGATCTAGTCGATTCGAAATCAGTATTAGAGGACACTTCAAAAATTCCGGTCGAAGTTTTGGAAGTTAAGCCTGATCCGGGTCGAGTGTGAATCGTCGCGAAGAGCCGCTTACTTACGCATCCTCGGGAGTAGATATTGGTGCGGGGGACCGCGCGGTTGAAATGATTAAAGCCCACGTGGCTTCTACTCTGCGCCCCGAAGTAGTGGGGAGTATTGGCGGTTTTGGGGGGCTGTTTTCTATTGGCGACCTAGCCGGGCGTAATTCTTTATTAGTGGCCTCTACTGACGGAGTTGGGACCAAGTCGGTGGTCGCGGGACAAATGGGAAAGTACGACACCATCGGCATTGATCTGGTGGCTATGTCGGTTGATGACGTCGCTACTTGTGGTGCGGACCCCCTGTTTTTTCTTGATTACATCTCAGTAGGGAAAGTAGTTCCAGAGCACATTGACTCGGTAGTAGCTGGAGTGGCGCGCGGGTGTCGCGAGGCCGGCTGCGCACTTATCGGCGGAGAAATATCTGAACACCCCGGCTTAATGAACGAAACTGAGTTTGATCTTGTTGGTTTTGCCGTCGGACTGGTAGATCGTGACCAAGTGTTACCCCGCGATGTGCGCGCCGGTGATCGCATTGTGGGCTTGGCCAGCCCCGGATTGCGTTCTAATGGTTATTCGTTAGCGCGCCAAGCTTTTGCTCGGGCCGATATTTCACTCAACGAACCGGCGTGGAAAAGCGCTCACCATTCTCTCGGCGAAGAGTTGCTAACCCCCAGCGTTATTTATGCCCCCGCCCTCAGCCATTTACGGGAACACGTTTCGGTCCACGCTTTCGTTCATGTCACCGGTGGCGGCATCGCGGGCAATTTGGTGCGGGCATTACCTCCTCACTGCGATGGAGTAGTGACTCGGGGGAGGTTTTTTGAGCCCCGTATTTTTTCAATTGTGCAGGAAGCCGGAAATATTAGTGACGATGAAATGGAACAGGTTTTTAATCTTGGTCTCGGTATGTTGGTGGTGGTTGCCGCGGGTGATTTACACAAAACCCTCGACACCGTGCGCGCTTCGGGACACGAAGCGTGGGAAGTCGGTGAAATTGTTGTTGGCCACGGTAAAGCTCAAGTAGT
>Ga0208942_1000488_pt1 | contig 15915 bp, 12 predicted proteins | sample GreLakmeSU08MSRF_FD_187704 | JGI IMG/M metagenome (GOLD analysis project Ga0208942, IMG submission 187704) | Freshwater lentic microbial communities from great Laurentian Lakes, MI, USA - Great Lakes metaG SU08MSRF (SPAdes) | ecosystem: Environmental > Aquatic > Freshwater > Lake | place: Great... | reverse complement strand
CGAGGCGCTTCATGTCTACATCGCGATCGCCCGGAACCCCAACTGCCAATGGTTCGATTCGCCCATCTGGGTATTTGAGATTGACGACAACATTTTTAAGCGTGTCGGCGGCCACCCATTGGCGGTCGGCGTGCCTTAAGTCAGATCGCGTGTTAAATAAATCAACCAAAGTTGCAATTGTCGGAGTCGCTGGTGTGTCGTGCACGACTGCCAAACTCAGATTAGCGAAATCTATTTTTGCAGGCTCACCGACACGCACCGCTTCGGTGTTTGCCGAATAAGAACAGCTATTACAACTTACAAATGTGTCTTCGCCCGAGTCACACGGAAACAAAAACTCTTCGGATGCCGAGCCACCCATTGCCCCAGACATCGCCGAGACGACTGCATATGGCAAACCCAAGCGATCGAATGTTCGCAAATATGCCGCGCGGTGCGCGTCGTAACTGTGTTGCAGACCTGCATCGTCAATGTCGAAACTGTAAGAGTCTTTCATCAAGAATTCGCGGCCACGCAACAAGCCAGCACGCGGGCGTGCCTCGTCACGAAACTTAGTTTGAATTTGATACAGCCAAAGAGGCAAATCTTTGTAACTGCTGTAGAGATCTTTCACTAATAGTGTGAACATTTCTTCGTGTGTTGGGCCGAGCAAGAAATCAACACCACGTCGATCTTGTAATCGAAATAAGTTTGGACCATAATCTGTCCATCGACCTGTAATTTCGTATGGTTCGCGCGGCAACATCGCAGGAAAGTGCACTTCTTGTGCGCCGATTGCATCCATTTCTTCTCGGACGATATTTTCAACTCGCTTTAGAGTTCGCAAACCTAGAGGCAACCATGTATATCCACCTGGCGCGGCACGGCGGATATATCCAGCCCGAACCAATAGGCGATGGCTTGGTACTTCTGCGTCGACTGGGTCGTCGCGTAATGTCCGCAAAAACATTGTTGACATCCGCAGAATCACGAGCCCTCACTTGGCGGCGCGAGCATTAGCGCCATCTAAAACTTTAGTTCCGCGCCCCTATACTTAAGGCGACCTAAAAGTTCATTGAACCGAAGGCGTGGGTTTAGGCCCACGCCTTTTGTTCTCTATCGGGTGCCTTTTTAGAGGATAAAAAAGGTTATTTGATAGCAATTTAACCGTGATATTACAAGAAAGGAGAGATTTCTAATGACGCAGAATACAAGGGAGAGCGCAGTAGTAACGCGTATCAACGAACTTGTCACACCGATCGTTAGTGATCTCGGCCTTGACCTCTACGACCTCGAATTCGTAAGCGGAGTAGTGCGCGTAGCCGTCGATACAAAATCTGGCATGCTCGGCGAAAATGGCCAACCGGCTGGAGTCGACCTAGAAAAGATTGGTCTGTTGACTCGTTTAATTTCACGCGAATTTGATCACAGCGAGCCGGTTCCGGGTCGATACACATTAGAAGTAACAAGTCCTGGTCTCGAACGCAATTTGCGTCTGCCACGACATTACATTCGCGAAGTTAACAAAATTATAAATGTCCGTTTAACTGCCCCACTTGAAACTGGTGGCGAGCGACGTGTGCAAGGTTTGCTGATTAGCGCTGATGATCGAGAAATAACAGTGCGTAACTCAAGTGATGTCGAAATCAAAATTGGTTACGCGATGATCGACCGTGCACGAACAGTTTTCGAATGGAAGACAACTTCAAAAGAAGAAGCACGTCATCATTCTAAAAAGAAAATTGCGAAAACCGAAACTTCAACAACTAGTTCAAAAAACAGAGAGGCCAAGGCATCATGAGCAACATGGACATGGCAGAAGCACTAAGAATGCTTGCAGCAGACAGAGGATTAACTCTTGACGCACTTTTGCAAGTACTTGTCGAAGCGTTAGCAACGGCATACAAAAAGCGTCCTGGTTCGGCAGACGAAGTAATCGTCGGCGTAAACCCAGACAACATGGATATTACGTTTACCGCATACGACGTAAATGATGACGGTGAATGGATCAACGAGCGAGACGACACGCCAAAGAAAGAAGAACTTGGTCGAATCGCTGCGGTGACCTTTCGTCAGGTGATGAGTCAGCGAATTCGCGAAGTAGAGCGCGAGCGCAAATTTGAAGAATATGCAAACCGCGAAGGCGACATTGTCTCAGGAACGGTTCAAAAAACCGACACCCGATATACATTGCTCGACCTTGGTCGTGTCGAAGCACTCTTGCCACAAGCAGAGCAAGTGCTCGGCGAAACTCGCGAACCAAATGCGCGTCTCAAGGCATACATCGTTGAAGTGCGTCGCACACCAAAGGGCCCGCAGATTGTTGTCAGTCGCACGCACCCTGGTTTGATTATGCGATTGTTCGAAATGGAAGTTCCAGAAATCGCTGACCGCATTGTTGAGATTAAGTCATGTGCTCGCGAACCGGGTCAACGCACGAAAATTGCTGTGTGGTCGAACGATAAAGCAATCGACCCAGTTGGCGCTTGCGTTGGTGCTCGTGGTGGGCGAGTGCGAATGGTTGTCAACGAACTTCGTGGAGAAAAAGTTGACATTATTCCTTTCAGCGAAGATAAACGTGATTTCATTGCGAAAGCGATGTCGCCTGCAAAAGTTACAGAAGTGCGCTTGAGCCAAGACGGCACACAAGCCGACGTGATTGTGCCTGACTTTCAGTTATCACTAGCGATTGGCAAGATGGGCGTTAACGCAACACTTGCTGCACGACTTACTGGTGTGCGTATTGACATTAAGAGTGAGACTGAAGCCGCCGCTGAAGGAAACGGTGTTGTTCGTCGACCTGTTGAAGCAGCTGCAGAGTCTGCATATGCCGAAGGTGAATGGAAGACCAACACAGACACTGGCGCAATGGAGTGGCATGCAGCCGATGGATCAATTCTTAGCCAAGAGCAAGTCGCCGCACAATCTGGCGAATCAGCACAAGAATTGAAAGGCTAAACACTTTGCCAAAGGCCAAACGCGTTCACGAGATCGCTAAAGAACTCGGGATGACTAACGCCGAGGTTATTGACCTCAGCGGAAAACTTGGCATTGGTGTTAAGGGTCCGTCGTCGACAATTATTGATGCGCAGGCTGATCGAATTCGAAGTCGCGCTGACCGCGAGGGTTTGATTCGCGACACTCAACCAGAAGAAGTATCGGCAAAACCAGTTAAAAAAGCTGTTGCCAAAAAAGTTGATGGCACTGGTGTCGCAAAAAAAGCTGTCGCAAAAAAAGCTGCTGGCACTGGTGTCGCAAAAAAAGCTGTCGCCAAAAAAGTAGCTGCCGTCAAAGTTGAAGAAGTTAAAGCACCAATACCAGTTGTTGAAGCACCGGTTGCGCCGCGCGAGCCTGAGGCTGTTGCAAGTCGCGTAGTTTCATCCGCACAACCGCATCGAACTAGTGCAACAACGAGCACGCCGACACAACCTGTTCGACATATTCAACCGTTGCAACCACAACCAGTTCGTCAGCCATTACAACCAGCACCGCAAGCACCGGCGGCCCAAACTTCGCCAACAATGCCAGCCGTTCGACCAGCGCAACCAAATCGAGTTGGTGGTCCAACTGGTCCTGGTGGTCCACCGGCATCGCGTCCGATTCCGCCACCGCCAGGTTCTTCGCGTCCGATTCCGCCACCGCCAGTTGCACGCCGACCAGACAGTGGAGTAACTCGTCCACCGTTTAATCGTGCGGCACCTCGAAGTACTGCTCCGTCAACAAATGCTCGCACTGGTCGAATTCCTGCGTCACAACTCGGTCGCGGACCTGCTGGTTCTGGTGGTCGAACTTCTCCTGACCGCTCGGCACCTGGTGGTCGACCTGGTGGTGCTGGTGGCCGACCTGGTGCACCAACTGGTGGACGCGGAACTGCGCTTGGTCGAAGTAGTCCAACTGGTCCTGGTGGTCGTCCGGCTGCGGGTCGTGGTCCTGGTGGTGGGCAACGTCGTAGTCCGCGTAAAAAAACTAGAGGGCAACGTCGCCAAGAATTTGAAGAGCAACTTCCGCAGACACCGACAAGTTATACGGCAAGCGCGAGCCCAGTACCTGAAGGCATCATTGTTATTGAGCGTGGCGGTTCGTCGCAAGAGTTCGCACCGAAATTAAATCGCACGGCGGCTGATGTTGTGCGATTCTTGCTTGAGCACGGCGAAATGGTTACTGCGACGATGACACTTGTCGACGAACAAATGGAACTCTTTGCAATTGAATGTGGTGCAGAAATCTTGCTCGTAGACCCGGGTCAACAAGAAGAACTCGAACTGCAAGCAATGTTTGATGACTCAGATGACGATGATCCAGAGTTGCAGGCCACTCGTCCGGCGATTATCACGATTATGGGACACGTTGACCATGGCAAAACAACTTTGCTTGACAAAATTCGAAATGCAAATGTAGTTGACGGTGAAGCCGGCGGAATCACTCAACACATTGGCGCATATCAAGTCGTAAAAGACGGCAAGACGATTACTTTTATTGACACCCCTGGTCACGCGGCGTTCACAAAGATGCGTGCTCGTGGTGCTGGTGTCACTGACATTGTTGTGCTCGTTGTGGCTGCTGACGACGGTGTGATGCCGCAAACAATTGAAGCGATTAATCACGCGCGAGTTGCCGAAGTGCCGATCGTTGTTGCAATTAATAAAATTGATAAAGCAAACGCCGATGTTCAGCGAGTTCTTGCTGGTCTTGCCGAACAACAATTGACACCAGAAGCATGGGGCGGAGACACGATTGTTGTTGAGATGTCGGCGCAAAGTGGCTTAGGTATTGACGACTTGCTTGAGCAACTTAATGTTGTTGCCGAAGTTGAAGAACTAACTGCCAACCCAACTGGCCGTGCCAAAGGTGTTGTGCTTGAAGGCCAACTTGATGTTGGTCGTGGACCAGTGGCAACAGTATTGGTCGACAAAGGAACGCTCAAAGTTGGCGATCCAATCGTTGCTGGTGCCGCATGGGGCAAAGTTCGTGCACTGATCAATGATCGTGGCGAGCAAGTCAAAGAAGTCGGGCCATCTACACCTGTGCGCGTGCTTGGATTATCGGCAGTGCCTGGTGCTGGCGAAGAATTTAGGTCTGCTCCAGATGAGCGAACAGCAAGAACAGTTGCCGCTGCGCGTGAGCAGCGATATCGCGCGATGAACCAACGAGGTGATGCCCGTGTGCAACGCGGAGTAAAACTTGAAGACATCTTCACACAAATTCAAGCCGGTGAAGTTGCGACGCTGAACGTGATTGTCAAAGCAGACGTGCACGGTTCACTCGAAGCAGTAACCGAGAGTTTGCGCAAACTTGAGCGCGACGATGTGCGTGCAGCATTTGTGCACCGTGGGGTCGGAACAATTACAGAAAATGATATTTCGCTAGCCGCTGCAACTAATGCGACATTAATCGGTTTCAATGTGCGACCAGATCGCAAAATTCGCGAACTAGCCGAAAAAGAAAACGTAGAGATTCGAACTTACGAAATTATTTACAAACTTCTCGAAGATGTTGAGAAGGCAATGAAGGGCATGCTTGCCCCAGAATTTGTAGAAGTAGTCACTGGTGAAGCCGAAGTACGTGAAATTTTCAAAGCACCAAAAGTTGGTGCAGTTGCAGGCTGCACGGTTATTTCGGGTGTTATCACTCGTGGATCAAAAGTTCGCTTTTTACGTGAAGGAACAATCATCTGGAAGGGCAACATCAATACTTTGCGTCGCTTCAAAGATGATGTTCGTGAAGTGCGCGAAGGTTTTGAATGTGGCTTGAGTTTGACTGACTTCCAAGACTTGAAACCTGGCGACGTTATTGAAACCTACGAACTCAAAGAGGTTGAGCGAGCCTAAGTTTGTTCGAAGCGTATAATCTGTGTGTATGGCAGACCTAGAATTCTTTTTTGATCCAGGTTGCCCATGGGCATGGGCGACATCGCGTTGGGTAACTGAAGTAGTTGCCATTCGTAAATACGAAGTTTCTTGGAAGTTCATTTCACTTTCAATGATTAATAGCGATCGTGGTTATGGGCCTGATAGCGAGTATCACAAGACAGTACATAATTTTGGACTTGCGGCTTTGCGGGTTGCGAGTGCTGCTCGAGCGTCAGCAGGCAATGACGGTGTTGCCAAGTTTTACGCCGCCTTTGGCAAGACGTTTCACAATGAGAAGAAACGTGAAGGCTTTGACAACAACCAACATAAGTTGTTGACTGAAATTTTAGAGAGCGGATCGTTGCCGACCGTGTGGGCTGATTCTTATGATGACGAAACGCACACACCGATAATTCGTTTCGAGACAGATTTAGCATTGTCGCGAACGGGCAAAGATGTTGGCACACCGATCTTGACTTTTAAGCCTGGTGCGCCAAACGAGGGAAGTTTTTTCGGCCCAGTTATTTCAAAGATTCCACGCGGAGAACAAGCGGTGAAGTTATGGGAAGCCGTAGAGACGATCGCTACGACCCCGGGTGTTGCCGAGTTGAAGCGCTCTATCCGGGGTGCTTTAGACTTTTCTTAATTTTTGAAGTTGCCATAGAAACGGGGTTTTGTGAAAGTTGTTTACACGCCGGCACATTTGCTGCACGACCCTGAAGTTGAAATCGAAAGATCTTCGGCACATTCGCCGTTCGAACACACGGGCCGTGCCGAAAAGATTCGTGAGACTTTAGCCGCTGACAAAGCCTTCGAATTCGTATCGCCAACTGCTTGGGGCACTGAACCGATTACAGAGATTCATAACCCAGGTCTCTTGAAGTTTTTGTCGACGGCATGGGCCGACTATCAACGCGATGTAAAACAAGTTCGTGAAGTGGTGCCAGACATGTTTTTTAAATCAAATTTGCGAGAAAAAATGGGCGACCGTGTCGAACCAGAATCAATTAACGGAAAATTAGGTTGGTGGTGCTTTGAAACTACGACGCCGCTGACAATGGGCACTTATGAGGCGGCGCGAGGCGCTGTTGATGTTGCAATGAGCGCCACAAAAATTGTGCTCGATGGAGCAAAAAATAGTTATGGTTTGTGTCGACCACCGGGTCATCATGCGACCACTGATCTGTACGGCGGATATTGTTTTTTTAATAATGCTGCGATCGCGGCGCACCATGTTGCCAGCACTACTGGCACGAAAGTAACAGTGCTTGATGTTGATTATCACCATGGCAATGGCACTCAACAGATTTTTTATGAGCGTGATGATGTGCAGTTTGTTTCTTTGCATGGCGACCCAGTGAGGGCTTATCCATATTTCACTGGCTATGTAGATGAAGTTGGCTCAGGCAAGGGCCGCGGCTCAACACTTAATGTTCCGCTTGCTGCGCGCACCGATGACGATTCATATATGAAGTCGCTTGAGCGAGCCTGCGAAAGTATCAAAAAGTTTGGTCCTTCAATGTTGATCGTCTCACTTGGTCTTGACACTTTCATCACTGATCCGATCAGTGACTTGTCTTTGACGACGCCTGGGTATGACCGTTGTGGCGCGCTAGTTGGCGAACTTGGTTTGCCAACAGTTGTGTTGCAAGAAGGCGGTTACGACATCAATGCTTTGGGTATCAACGTGCAGTCTTGGCTGCACGGTCTTGCTCGCGCTAGTTAGCGTTCGCGCAAATACTTTTCGAACTCAGCGGCGATTTCGTCACCGCTTGGAATTGGTCCACCAAAGTTAATTTCGGTTGTGCCGTTGGCGATTTGCTCGTCGAAACTTTGTTCAAGTTGTGTCAACATTTGCGAATGGTCGTTATTGCCAGCGATCAATTGGTCAAGCCGCTCACGCTGTAGGTTGGCTTCTTCGCGCATTCCAGAAACGTCAATTGAGATACCGCCTGTGTCGCACAATGCCGAGAGCAACGCAGCCGATGCGGCAGGGTATGGCATCGAAGCAACATAATGGGGCACGCGAGCCCATAATCCGAGAGCCTGAATTTTGCGGTCGTGCAAAGCGTGTTCAATTGCTGCAGCCATGCCAGCAGGAACATCAACCGAACTTTTGATGTATGGCAAATTTGCAACGAGTTCTTTGTCGGGTGATGTGCACGAAACATAAACCGCTCGCGTGTGTGGAGTTGCGAACGGATAAGCACCGATGCCGATCATTCGTCGCACTCCGAACTCGATACTGATGTCGGCAATAGTTTCTGCAAACAAATGCCAACGAGTGTCTGGTTCTGGACCGGTAAGCAACAGCACATCTTTGCCGTTGATGTCTTGGCCGAGTGACATTTCTGGGGTAGACCAAATAAGTTTTGTGTTTACGCCTTCTCGTAACTCCATAATTGGGCGTCGGGCACGAAAGTCAACAAACGTGTCATTATCGAACGAGATAATAGTTTTTGCTTTTGTCTCTTTAGAAATCGAATCCATTGCGTTGGCGGCCGCAGAACTTGTGTCGATCCAGCCCGACATCATTACTACTAACAGGGGATCATTAATTTCTGGTAAGTCACCAAGAATTGTGTACGGCTTATCCATTGTGTGAGATCAGTTTAGGCGAGACAGCGCGACTTCGGCACTGTTGGCGGCGGCTTCAGTTTGCAATTTGAAAGGCTCAAGTTCTGCTGCTTGCTTTTCGCCGAGCGCACCACCTAGATATCTTGCATAAACACCTTCAACAATGCAGGCGAGTTTCCAATATGCGAACGCACGATAAAATTCGATGTTCGAAACATCGCGTCCAGTTATTTTTGCGTAACGCGCGATAAGGTCGCTGCGATTTAAGAAACCTTTGACCGTTGTATATTGCGACATCCAAGGAGATGCTTCGTCGCCTGGGCCTGTCCAATAGACAGTTAGCAAACCTAAATCTGCAAGTGGATCACCCAGTGTGCAGATCTCCCAATCTAAAACAGCCTGAATTTCGCCAGCAGAACTAACAATGCAATTATCTAGTCGATAGTCACCGTGCACAATTGTCGCTGGTCCTTGTTCTGGAATTCTCTTTGAGAGTTCTTCGTGCACACGATCGATTGATGCCAGTTCGCGAGTCTTTTGCGCATTCCATTGTCCATACCAACGCTTGAGTTGTCGTGCGATGTAACCCTCATGACGACTGAAGTCTTGCAGCCCAACTTTATTTAGGTCTACGGCATGAATTTTGGCAAGAGTATCTACCAGCGATTCGCTAGCGAGTTTGCGGGTTTGCTCTGTCAGCACTCTCTCGGCAATCGGTATGTCGCGAACAATGTGTCCGTCAACAAAATTCATCACATAAAACGGAGCACCGTTGACTTCGATATCACTACATAATCCACGCGCACGCGGCACAGGAACGCCAGAGTTTTGTAACGCAGCGATCATTCGATGTTCTCGACCCATGTCGTGGGCGCTGGCTAAACCATGACTTAGTGGTGGTCGACGCAATACATAATGATTTTGCTTCGAGTCACGAACCGAAAAAGTCAAATTTGAATGACCGCCAGCAATAAATTCAAATTTAAACGGGCCTTGTGCACCTTCGACGTTGGCTTCAAGCCACTTCGTCACTTTTGGCGAGTCAATACCAGCGCTGACTGTGTCGCTCATCACCAAGCAACCTATCTAATTTGAGCCGTGTTGTGCCACTTGGTGCACTTGTAAGCAAGTCGCGTATCAGCAGTATTGTTTGTGAGATGGCAATCGATGTAACAGACGCAACATTTCAAAGAGAAGTAATCGATAAGTCGATGATCTTTCCGGTGATCGTAGATTTGTGGGCCCCGTGGTGTGGGCCGTGCAAGACGCTTGGTCCAATTCTTGAAAAATTAGTTGCAGCAACGAAGGGCCAAGTTATTTTGGCAAAAGTTGATGTTGATCAGTGTCCACAAATCGCGCAAGCTTTTCAAGCGCAGTCGATACCTGCGGTTTATGCGATGAAAGACGGCAAAATTTTGGACGGCTTCGTTGGGGCGCAGTCAGAACATGTGGTCGAGCAATTTATAAAAAATCTTCTTCCAGAAACAGTTGTGGTTGATGTAAAAGATTTGCTTGCCCGTGGCGACGAAGAGAGTCTGCGCAAAGCACTTGAAGCCGAACCGACAAACGAATTAGTAGTCATAGCGCTTGCCGAGTTGCTGATTGCCCGAAAAGATTGCATGGCAGCACTTGAAATTCTTAAAACAATTCCTGAGACTGATCGCATTAAAACGGTTGCCGCAGCAGCGCGTTTGGCGTTTGTGCCAATTGATGATTACGACAAGCAACTCACCGAACTGCTAACGCGAGTCAAGACTGACGACGAGGCTAAACAGCAATATCTAGAAACGTTGCAGAAAATGGGACCAAATGACCCGCGCACCGGCGAGTATCGAAAAAAGTTAACCACCAAACTTTTCTAATAAATATCAGTTCTTAGCAGCCTGATTTAGAGATCTGTGCCCACATGGGGCGATGAAATTTGTAAAAGTAATTCTGCTGAAGTTACACACGACGATTAAATGGTTTGGGTTGTCTCGATTAATTGGCTCAGTTGTCAGCTTGCTATTTGTTGCTCTAGCGGGGTGGTGGTTGTTGAGAATTCCACCGCCACCGCCAGAAGCCTCGCTGACATTTGCTGGCACGACGGTCGCTGCTAGAGCCGCGGCAGATTCAACGCCAATATCTGTTTCATCAATGTCAATAACTGTTCATGTTGCTGGTGCGGTAAATAATCCTGGGGTTTATAAATTGCGATCCGGGGCACGATTCAACGATGGAGTAATCGCTGCAGGTGGGGCGACCGACCAAGCAGATTTGAACTCTGTAAATCTCGCGATGTTGCTGAACGACGGAGAACAGATTTATATTCTGAAACGAAATGAGAAACCACATACGATCACTGCGCAACGAAGCCCAAGTTCTGCAACTGGTGGTTCGGCAGGTTCTGGCAATTCGAAAGTTGCAATCATCAATATCAATACAGCATCTTTGGCAGAACTAGAGCAACTGCCAGGGGTTGGTCCGTCAACTGCTAAAGCGATTATCGACTATCGAGAAAAAAATGGGGCATTTGTAACTGTTCAAGATCTGATCAACGTTCGCGGAATCGGCCCAGCGAAACTAGATGAGATTTTGCCGCAAGCGCGTGTTAGCTAATGCGTTATAAGACACCGAGCACAACTGCGGCAATCGCAAGAGAGATGAGCGATCCAGACATTACGCCGATTGCTAACGGACGAAATTCGCGACGCCATTCTGGCCAACTCACGATTGGCAAACGAATCGCGCGAACTGCGGCGTAATGGCCAATCATCCACCACAAAATCACGCTAGAAACAAAACTTTCGAGATAGCGCACGAACCCACCTGCTGCGGGCACGCCGAACAACGGAAGAGTCGGCAAGGCGATAACGGTGAGTACAAAACCAAGCAAGCCCGTCAAGGTGCCAGGCAGAATAAGCAAGAAAAACCCAATGAGCATCACGATCATTGAGAGTGCCACTGCCAATAGGCCACCTGTTTTGCGAACAGCGCTTCGATGGGCAGCGATTCCGTCTGGTACAGCACGGCGAACCCGTGAGTTTTGATTTTGTGCTGTATCAACCATGACTCAATCGTACGATGTGCGGCGTTCTGATTGGTTCATAGTTGAGTTAGCGATCGCCAGCGTGTGTGCGACCCGTGCTGTTGATAAAACTTTTGTCACAACAACTGTTGTGGCTTGTGTGATCAGTTTGTTGCTGATCTTGACGATCTTTGTCTATCACAAGCGATTTTTGCCACTGTTGCTTTTAATCATCGTGATAATTAGTTATTTGAATGGCACAAAAGCGATGAATGAATTGCATCGTGTTGAGTTAGGTCAGTATTCAGGTCTCGCACGAGTGATTAGTGATCCGCAACGAAGTGGTGCTGCAACGCAGATAATCCTCGATGTTTCTGGCGACAGATTTATTGTCTATGCATATGGGCCGCCGGGTTGGCGTTTAAATAGTGCGAATGCAGGTGAGCAGATTTTCATCACTGGTCAGCGAAGCAAACTGGCACCAGATCAAGCAATGCGGTGGGTTTCGCGTCACGTGAAAGGCAAGTTAGAAATTGAATCAGTTGAAGAGAGAAGACTTATTGCGTCGCCGTTATTTCGCGGTGCGCAACGTGTTCGCAAGTTAATCGATCGCGGTGCGACATCGTTTCCGTATGACGAGCGGTCATTATTTACTGGTCTTGTAATCGGTGATGACTCGCAACAGTCAAAACAAATGGTCACGGCTTTTCGCAAATCTGGTTTGGCACATTTAGTAGCCGTGTCGGGGCAAAATGTGGCCTTTGTTCTTGCAGGACTTTCACCGTTATTGCGCAGACTGTCAAAAGTTTTGCGCCTCGTAGTCACTTGCGGAATATTGGTGTGGTTTGTAGTGATTACTAATATTGAGCCGAGTGTCGTGCGTGCTGCAGTAATGGCTGGTGTTGCAACATTGTCTATTTCGTTAGGAAGACCGACCCGCACATTGCGGTTGCTGGCGATAACCGTGATTGCGACAATCTTTTTTGATCCACTACTCGCATGGTCAGTTGGCTATTACATGTCAGTCGGCGCAACTGCTGGTTTGTGTGTTTTGTCTGGTCCACTATCACGAACTATTCCTGGTCCACGGTGGTTGGCGTTGTTGATCGGTACAACGATCTCGGCACAAATTGGTGTTACTCCGGCTGTTGTCTTTGTTTTTGGATTTCCAGCAGCAATTGGAATCGTTGCAAATGTATTGGCCGTTCCGGTTGCGTCATTAGTAATGCTTGTCGGTTTGCCGCTTGCATTATTGGCTGGTGCATTAAACGAAACTGTGCTGTCTTGGCTCGGCACATTAGTTATGTGGCCCGTTTTTGTTGGCGTGCGATGGGTGTGGTGGGTTGCGGCAATCTGTGAACGTCTTAGTTTTACTGGCATCGTTAATTTCGGCTTATGGATTGCGGTCTTGGCTTTGATCTTGTCGTTGCTACACAGAGGTGCGAGAGTAGAGGGGTGACGATTCATCTGATTGTGGGCAACGACCCAAGACTCGTCTCTGACAAAGTGAGCGAGATAACTCGCGAGTTGATTAAGTCAATGGATACTAAAGAGAGTCGCAGCACGATTTTAGAAACGCATGATGCTGGCGCTCCAAGTTCTGAACTTCGCGACAATGCAATCCGACAAGCGGTCGCATCTGCCGAAACTATGTCACTGTTTGGCGAAGAGCGTGTCGTTGTGATTCGCGAAATATCTGATGCAACAGTTGCCGAACTTTCGACTCTCGTCAAATATCTCGAACAACCATCTGACAGCACACACCTAGTAGTTAGCGCGTCAGGAAAATTGGCAAAGTCGGTGAGTGACGCGCTGAAGCGGGCTGGTGCAACCGTAATTTCTACCGAACCACCACAACGCCGCCAAGAATTGGTCACTTGGTTTTCAGAAAAATTTGCAGAGTCTGATTTATCTATTGATGCAGCAGCGCTCAATGACGTGATTGATTGGTTGGGTGAAGATCAGGCCCGATTGCCTGGCTTGATTGACATTTTGGTTTCGACTTTCGGCGCATCGAAAAAGTTAACAAGTGACGATGTGACCCCGTTTCTCGGTGACGCAGGAAGTGTTAAGCCATGGGATCTAACCGATGCTGTAGATGCAAATGACTCACCTCTGGCTCTTGAGATGCTGCGAAGAATGTTGCGCAGTGGCGAATTTCATCCATTGCAAGTAATGGCAATATTGCATACACATTATTTAAAGTTGTTGCGTTTAGACGGGCCAGAAATTCATAGTGCGGCAGATGTGCTGACTCTGATTGGTGGCAAGAGTGAGTTTCAGGGGCGAAAATATCTGACGCAATATCGTCGAATGGGTTCGGGCGATATCTCGCAGGCGATTAGTTTGTTGTCACGCGCCGACATTGATCTGCGCGGAGGCAAAGACCTGCAAGAAGAATTAACGATGGAGATTCTTGTTGCGAGATTGTGCCGTATGGGCACATCAAATAAGTCGAGTCGAACTTCTAAGACTTCTTCGCCGAAACGGCGCTAAAAATTATTTTGCCGTAGCGGCGTTGAGTTTGCGCATCAAGCGACTCTTACGGCGAGCGGCTTGCTTAGGGTGAATCGTTCGTTTTGCTGCTGCAGTGTCAAGGCGCTTGACTGCAAGGCGAAGTGCTTCGGCGTTTTCAGGTGTGCCTGCGGTCTCGTTGGCGGTCTTGACACGTGAACGCAATTCGCTGCGTACGGCCTTGTTTCGCTCGGTCGCTTTGGCGTTTGTAAGGATGCGCTTCTTTTGAGATTTGATATTTGCCACGTCGCAAGGCTAACAGCGAGTAAGGCCTTGCCAAACATAAGCCGTGTAGAATTTCGGTTACTTATCGCGCGTCTTGTTAAGGCACGCATTGTCAATATCGAAGTCTTAAAAGAAACGGCGTAATGGATTTAGCTCGAATTAGAAACTTCTCAATCATTGCCCATATTGACCACGGCAAATCAACGCTTTCTGACCGCATCCTAGAGATGACCAACGCTGTTGACGCCAGAGAAATGCGTGCCCAATATCTCGACAGCATGGATCTTGAGCGTGAGCGTGGGATCACGATCAAGGCTCAAAATGTTCGCGTCGAATGGAAGGGCAATGTCTTGCACCTGATCGATACGCCTGGTCACGTTGACTTCGGATATGAGGTCAGTCGTTCATTGGCTGCGTGTGAAGGAGTCGTGTTGGTTGTTGATGCTGCGCAAGGCATCGAGGCGCAAACTTTGGCCAACTGTTATTTGGCGCTCGAAAATAATTTAGAGATAGTTGCTGCACTAAATAAAATTGATCTTCCTGCTGCTGACCCAGATCGTTATGCAATGGAGATCGAAAAAGTTTTAGGCATTCGCGCCGAAGATATTTTGCGAATCTCTGCAAAGACTGGTGATGGGGTTCCGGCATTATTAGATGCAATCGTCGAGCGAATTCCTCCGCCTAAAGGTGACCCTGAAGCCCCGTTGCAAGCATTAATTTTCGACAGTCAATATGACCAATATCGCGGCGTGGTGTCATCTGTTCGCGTGATGAATGGTCGAATTCGCAACGCCGACAAATTACGGTTCATGCAAACAAACGCAGTGCACGAGGCACTCGAAGTCGGCGTGCGCAGGCCGGCGCAATCACCAGTCGACGAACTTGGGCCAGGTGAAGTTGGATATTTAATTGCAGGAATAAAAGATGTTGGTGAAGCCCGAAGCGGAGAAACTGTGACGCACGAAGCGCGGCAGGCGACCGAAGCCTTGGCCGGTTACAGCGACCCAAAGCCGATGGTGTTCTGCGGATTGTTTCCGATTGATGCTGATGATTTTGAAACGCTGCGTGAAAGTTTGCAGAAACTAAAACTAAACGACGCCTCAATTTCGTATCTACCAGAATCTTCGGGTGCGCTTGGTTTCGGATTTCGCTGTGGCTTTCTCGGTCTGCTGCACATGGAGATTGTCAAAGAACGACTTGAGCGTGAATTCAACTTGGCGCTGATCGCAACTGCTCCATCGGTGCAGTATCAAGTAACTAAAACAGATGGCTCTGTAGAAATCGTCGACAATCCAGCCGAACTGCCACCGACTGTTTACATCAAGTCAATCCAAGAGCCATATTTTAAAGTGAACATAATAACTCCGAAGGACTACACCGGAACCTTGATGGATCTCTGTCAAACTCGCCGTGGCGAACTTGGCAAACTTGAGTATCTCTCGCCAGAAAGAGTCGAGTTGCATTATCTGATTCCGCTTGCTGAAGTCGTTGTCGACTTTTTTGATCAGATGAAAAGTCGTTCGCAGGGTTACGCGAGTTTGGATTACGAACTTGACGGTTACCGCGAATCAGATCTTGTAAAAGTTGATTTATTTCTCAACGCAATTGCCGCAGATGCATTCAGCACAATTGTGCACCGCGACAAGGCTTACGACTATGGCAAACGGATGTGCGAAAAGCTCAAAGAACTAATTCCTCGACAGATGTTTGATGTGCCAATTCAGGCAGCAATCGGTGGAAAGTTCATTGCACGCGAAACTGTTA
>Ga0208942_1000483_pt1 | contig 15973 bp, 7 predicted proteins | sample GreLakmeSU08MSRF_FD_187704 | JGI IMG/M metagenome (GOLD analysis project Ga0208942, IMG submission 187704) | Freshwater lentic microbial communities from great Laurentian Lakes, MI, USA - Great Lakes metaG SU08MSRF (SPAdes) | ecosystem: Environmental > Aquatic > Freshwater > Lake | place: Great... | reverse complement strand
CAGCCGGCGCGATGGCAACTTCATCCGGCAATTATCCAGACAACTCGCTCCACAAGCTGGAGAACATCAACGACGGCCTCTACGGAAATGAACGGAGCTGGATCTCGAACGAGCGCGGCAAAGGCCAAGTGCAGATCGCGTTCGCCAAGGCCGAGACAATCGACCGCGTCGTCTGGAGTCGCGATCGCGACAATGTGCCGCGCTACAACGACCGACTCGCCACGCGTTACCAAATCGAGATCTCGCTCGATGGCGCGACGTGGCGAACGGTCGCGACCGCAGACGATCGCCTCGCCTTTGGCACGAAGATTCCCGGCGGCGTCATCTACGCGACCGACGGCATGGCACCCGCCGAGTCCGGCCAACTCGCGAGCCTGCTCGCCGCGCGTAAAAAGCTGGAGACGAATATCGCTGCGGCAAGGTCGTTTCCGATGATTTATGCGGGCAGGTTCGTGACGCCGGCCGACACGTTTCGTCTGCATCGTGGGGATCCAATGCAACCGCGCGAAATGATCGCGCCCGGCGGTTTGACGAAGCTCGGCGCCAACTTCGTTCAGCCCACTGCCGCGACCGATGCCGATCGACGGCTGGCATTGGCGAAATGGATTGCCAGCGCCGAAAACCCGCTCACCGCGCGCGTGATGGTGAACCGCCTGTGGCATTACCATTTCGGCCGCGGCATCGTGGACACGCCGAGCGACTTCGGCCTCAACGGCGGTCGACCATCGCATCCCGAGTTGCTCGACTGGCTGGCGAGTGAGTTCATCGCGCAGAAGTGGAGTCTCAAATCTCTCCACCGAATCATCGTGGCTAGCGCGGCGTATCGGCAGGCGAACGCGCACGACGCGAAAGCGACGGAGAGCGATGTCGACAACCGCCTGCTCTGGCAGTTCCCCGCGCGGCGACTCGAAGCCGAAGCGATTCGCGACGCCATTCTCGCTGTCGGCGGAAAGCTTGATCTCACGTCAGGCGGTCCCGGCTTCGATCTGTTTGAGCCGAACGGAAATTACGTGAAGGTTTACAATTCGCGCCGCGAGTTCGACCCCGCGAGTTTCCGCAGGATGGTTTACCAGCAGAAGCCGCGGATGCAGCTCGACGACATCTTCGGCGCGTTCGATTGCCCGGACGCCGGCCAGATCGCCCCGCGCCGCACGCGTTCCACCACACCGTTGCAGGCTCTCAATCTGCTCAACAGCCCGTTCCTGTTGCAGCAGGCGGAGTTCTTTGCCGAACGCGTGAAAACAGAATCGAAGAACGATGCGACCGATCAAGTCCGCCGCGCGTTCCAGGTCGCCTTCAGTCGCGAGCCATCGGCGGAAGAGACCGCGGCGGGAACCGCGTTGGTTCGTGATCACGGTCTCGTCGCGCTCGGTCGCGCGCTGTTCAACGCGAACGAATTCCTGTTCACACGATGATAAAGAATCTGCTCGTCAGCGGAGTCTTGTTTCCTTGGTTGCTGTGCGCCGCCGAGCTTCCCGATTTCCGCTCCGTGCCGGCGGACCTCGAGACGCCGCCGATGATTGTTGGCGCACCGGCTGCTGGAAAGCGCGTTCGCCAAACCATGCTCGGTTGGGAAAGCACAGCGGTCCATCACGCGCTTTATCTGCCGCGCGATTGGAAGACTGGCGGACGCTTCCCAGTGATTGTCGAATACGCCGGCAACGGGAATTACAAAAATCGTTTCGGTGACGAATCACGCGGCACGGTGGAAGGGAGTCATCTCGGATACGGCCTGAGCGGCGGAACGAACTTCATCTGGGTCTGCATGCCGTTCGTGAAGATTGATGGCACGAACAAAAGCAACGCTGTCACTTGGTGGGGCGACGTGGCGGAGACGAAGCGCTACTGCACGAACACGGTGCGGTTCATTTGCGAACGTTACGGCGGCGATCCGCAGCGCGTGGTGCTGGCCGGTTTTTCGCGCGGAAGCATCGCGGCGAACTTCATCGGACTGCACGACGACGCCATCGCGTCCACTTGGCGCGCCTTCTTCTGCTACAGCCACTACGACGGCGAGCGCGACTGGGGTCATCCCGGCGCAGATCGCGCCTCCGCGCTTTCGCGTTTGCGGCGGCTCAAAGGACGGCCGCAATTCATCAGCCACGAGCAGGACGTTCGTTTCCTCGAAAACTATCTGGCGTCCACTGCTGTCACGGGCGCGTTCACGTTCGCCACGGTCCCGTTCCGAAATCACAATGACCAGTGGGTGCTGCGCGATATTCTGCTACGCCGCACCGCGCGTGAATGGCTCGCAAAGGTGACTGAGAAATGAGACCGCGTTCGTTCACGTTATGAATCCACATTTCACCGAACCATCGCTTCTGGATCGCCGGACGTTCCTGCGCAGGGCGAGTCGCGGCCTCGAAGCCATCGCATTCACCTCGTTGTTGGCGGAGGAAGGATTGCTCGCCGCGGACAAATCGCCTCTCCGTCCCGCCTTCGATCCCACGCGGCCGCACGCGCCGCGTCCGCCGCACTTCGCACCGAAAGCCAAACGCGTGCTGGTGATCTTTTGTTCGGGTGCGATGAGCCACGTGGACACGTTCGATTTCAAGCCCGAGTTGGTGAAGCGTCACGACATGCCGATGCCGGGTTCGGGCAAACTGGTCACCTTCCAAGGCGAGAACGGTAACCTGGTCAAGCCGCTCTGGGAATTCCGCGCGCGCGGGCAAAGCGGCAAGATGACCTCGGATCTGCTGCCGCACCTCGGCGGTCTCGCGGACGAGATGTGTTTCGTCCATTCGATGACGGCGAAATCGAATACGCACGGGCCCGCTGAAAACCAGATGAGCACCGGCTTCACGCTCGACGGCTTCCCCGCCATCGGCTGCTGGACAAGTTACGCACTCGGTTCGGCGAGCCAGGATCTGCCGGCGTTTGTCGCGATCCCCGATCCGCGCGGCGTGCCGCAATCGGCCTCGAACAATTGGAATTCAGCCTTTCTCCCCGCCGTGTTTCAAGGCACAGCGTTCAACGCCGACAAGCCGATCCCGCATCTGTCTCGGCCCGCAGCGTTGAGCGAAAAGTCCGACGCAGCCACGCGTGATTTCCTCAAGTTCCTCAACGAAAAACATCTTGCGAAAAACCCCGGCGACACCGAGTTGGCCGCGCGCCTCGCAAGCTACGAGATGGCTGCGAAAATGCAACTCGCGGCCGCCGAGGTTTCGGATTTCTCCAAGGAGACCGCCGCCACACTCGCGCTCTACGGCGCCGACGACACGAAGAATCCCAGCAAGGCGCGCTTCGCCAAGAACTGCATTCTCGCACGGCGACTGCTCGAACGCGGTGTGCGTTTCGTTCAACTTTTCAACGGCGCCTATGCAATGGGCGAAGGCGTAGGCAATTGGGACGGACACAAAACCATCAAGACGCAATACGACGGGCACGCGCAGATTCTCGACCAACCTGCCGCCGCGTTGCTGAAGGATTTGAAGGCGCGCGGATTGTTGCGCGACACCGTCGTCGCTTTCGTCACTGAGTTCGGCCGGATGCCGACCTTCCAGAAAGGCGCCAACGGCCGCGACCACAATCCGCACGGTTTCACCGTCTGGCTAGCCGGCGCGGGTGTGAAGAGCGGCCACAGCCACGGCGCCACGGACGAGTTTGGCCATCGCGCCGTGGACCAAGTCGCGACCATCTACGATCTGCACGCCACCCTCCTCCATCTGCTCGGACTCGATCACGAGCGGCTTACTTATTATCACAATGGAATCGAGCGCCGTCTCACCGACGTGCACGGCGAGGTGATCGGAAAATTGCTGGCCTGACAACAGACTCGCACCGATACTCGCGAAACTTATGCACTCCGTCCCACGGCGCGACGCCGGCCATAACGCAGCATCATGAAAACCGCGACCGGCTTCACGCTCATCAGCAACGGCCAACTCTTCGACGGCACAGGCACCCCGCTCGTGCCCAACGCTGCGCTCGTTATCGAGAACGGCCACATCCGATACGCCGGCCCCGCTGCGGGCGCGCCGGCGGTTCCGCCCGATGCACAGCGGATTGATGCGCGCGGCGGCACCATCATGCCCGGGCTCATTGAAGCGCATTTTCACGCGACTTATTTCAACGTCGAAAAACTCGAGGATCTCGACATCAAGTATCCCGTCGAATACGTCTCGCTGCAGGCGGGCGTGAACTGCCGGCTCGCGCTGGAATGCGGCTACACCTCCGCGCGTTCCGGCGGTTGCCTTTTCAATTGCGACGTGTGGCTCAAGACCGCCATCGAGAACGACCTCATTCCCGGCCCGCGACTTGCCACCAGCGGTCGCGAAATCTGCTCCGCGGGCGGTTTGATGGATTGGAATCCCGAGTTCCGCAAGATCGGCATGGACGGTCTCGTCTTCTGTATCAACGGCGTCGAGGACGCACGAAAAGCCGTGCGGGCGTTGGTGAAAGACGGTGTTGAGTGGGTGAAAACCTATCCGACGGGCGATGCCGCGTGGCCCGATCAGAACGACCATCACACGCTCTGCATGACCTTCGAGGAAATGCACGCCGTCGTCGCGACTGCGCACAATCACAAGCTCAAGGTCACCGGGCATTGCCGCGCCACAGAAGGCATCAAGAACGCGTTGCGCGCCGGCTACGACGCGGTCGAACACGCGACGTTCATCGACGACGAAGGGCTCGACCTGTTACTCAAACGCGACGTGCCTGTCGTGCCCGGCCTTTATTTCGAGCAAGCGAGCGTCGTACGCGGAAAGGAATTCAACCTCCCGCAACGCGTGATTGACGGCCACCAGGAAACGCTCGAAGGCGGCGCGGAAAGTTACCGGCGCATCATCAAAGCCGGCGGGCGACTCGGCATGGGCGGCGACTACGGCTTCGGCTGGAATCCGCACGGCGACTACGCGAAAGAGCTTTCTTTCTTCGTAAGCTACGTCGGCCTCGACCCTCTCACGGTGCTCAAGTGCGCGACGAAAACCGGCGCGGAAATCCTCGGGCGCAGCCACGAGATCGGCACCTTGGAACTAGGCAAACTCGCCGACGTGCTCGTCGTCGAAGGCGATCCGGTGAAAAATATTTCGCTCCTCGAAGACCGGAAGAACATTCTCGGCGTTCTGCAAGGCGGCGTGCTCAAGGCTGGCAAGCTCGCTCCTCGCACCGAAGTGCCGCTGCCGAAGATCCGCGAGTGATCAGTTTTTGAAGCAAAGAAAACACCGTCCATGTTCAAACCCTATAAACAGATTCCATCCGTCACGTTTGCGCTCATCGCGGCCATCGTGCCGCTCCTCTCGCCCGTCTCGCGCGCGGCCGACTTTGAACTGTTCGCCCGCACCAACCTCGCCGCGTGGTGCATCGTGCCGTTCGATGCAAAGAAGCGCGGGCCAACTGAGCGTGCCGAGATGGTCGCGAAACTCGGCTTCAAACACATCGCTTACGATTGGCGCGCGGAACATGTCGCGCAATTCGAGACGGAGATCCTCGAATACAAGAAACGTGGGCTCGGTTATTTCGCCTTTTGGTCCACACACGAAGAAGCGTTCAAGCTGTTTGAAAAGCACGGCCTGCGCCCGCAAATCTGGGTGACCGCGCCAAGCCCCGCGGGCGCGAACCAAACCGAGCGCGTCGAGAAAGCGGCGGCGCAACTGCTCTCGGTCGTCGAACGCACTCGCAAAGCCGACTGCCAGCTCGGCCTCTACAATCACGGCGGCTGGGGCGGCGAACCGGAGAACATGATCGCCATCGCCAAACTCCTTCGCGAAAAGCACGGTGCAGCGCACGTCGGCATCATTTATAATCAACACCACGGCCATGATCATGTGGACCGTTTCGCCACCGCGCTCGCGGCGATGAAGCCGTATCTGCTCTGCCTCAATCTCAACGGCATGACCCGCGACGGCGAGAAGCGCGGGCAGAAGATTCTTCCGCTCGGCTCCGGCGAGCTTGATTTGCCGCTGTTGAAAATCATCCACGACTCCGGCTATCACGGCCCCATCGGCATCATCGGCCACACGAACGACGATGTGGAAGAGCGCCTTCGCGATAATCTCGACGGACTCGACTGGCTCTTGCCGCAGCTCGAAGGAAAGCCCGCGGGACCGAAGCCGAAGTTCCGCACTCAAAAAACTGCGCCCGCTGCGCAACAGAAGAACGCGCCGGACACCGGCATGGTCGTTGACGGCAAGCCCGAGTATCGCGAGCGGCCCATCACAATCGAATGTCGGGCCAAACTGAATAGCGCGCGTGGCTTCAACATTATCGTCGCCAGCGACACGAAAGCTTCGGCCGAGCATTGGGAGCTGTATTCCTATGCCGGCAGCGGCGAGTTCAGCGTCTATCAACCGGGGCGCGGTGGCGAATTCAAGAGCACCACGAACATCTGCGACGGCCAGTGGCATCACCTCGCAGCAGTATTGGAACCGGAACGCGTGCGGCTTTACGTGGATGGAAAGCTCGTTCTGAACAAGCCTGCGGCTGCCCTGAAAGGAACGCCGCGACCCGGCGGTCTCGCGTTCGGACGACTGGTCGAAGGCGGCATCGCCTGCGACGGCCCGCTCGACTCAGCGCGCCTTTCGAAGGGCGTCCGCGAACCGGCCGGCGACCTTTCCGTGCCGATGAAAAACGACGCGCAGACAATCGGTTTCTGGAATCTCAAAGAATTGCTCCCGCGCAGCGCGACGGGCTCCCCTTCTCCGAACGGCGATTTGTGGGCCGTCGAAGATCCGAAGGAGCGTGAGAAGTTGCCGTTGTATCAAACCATCCCCGCGGCGAAAACATCCGAGCTAACGCCCGCGAACGGCTTGCCAAAACCCGAGGCACTTCTCGAATGGACGCGTTCGCACGGCGGCGACGGCAGCGCGCGTTACTCGGCGTTGGAACAAATCAGCCGCGCCAACGTGAAGCAACTCGAGGTCGCTTGGACCTATCACTCGGGGGACGGCAAAGCCAATCTCCAGTGCAATCCCATTGTCGTGGACGGTGTGATGTTCGCTCCGACGGCGGGTGATTATCTCGCTGCGATCAACGCGGCGACCGGCGTGGAGCTGTGGCGTTTCAAGCCGGAAGGCAAGCCGGCTTTCCGTGGATTGACGTGGTGGCCGGGCGCGGATGGCGTGGCCGCACGACTCTTTTTTCCGACGGAGAAGAACTGGCTTTACGCGCTCGATCCGAAGACCGGCAAGCCGGCGGCTGGCTTCGGCGAAACGGGCCGCGTGAAGTTGGCGCAGGGGGGGCGCGTTGCGCCGGCGATTTTTGAACGCACGCTCGTCATCGCCGGTTACCTCAAGGACGTGGAGGCGTTCGACGTCGTCACCGGCGTGAAACGCTGGGAGTTTCACACCGTGCCGCAGGCGGGCGAGTTCGGCGCGGAGACTTGGTCCAAGCCTCAGTCCAACGCCGCGAACTGCTGGGGCGGCATGGCGCTCGACGCCGCGCGCGGCATCGTTTTCATCGCCACCGGTTCGCCCAAGCCGAACTTCCTCGGCATGCTTCATCGCGGCGACAACCTCTTCGCCAACTGCGTCGTCGCACTCGATGCGCGCACCGGCCGGCGTCTCTGGCATTTTCAGGAAATCCGGCACGACATCTGGGACCTCGACATCCCCGCGCCGCCGTTGCTGACGACCATCATGCGCGACGGCAAGAAAGTGGACGTCGTCGCTGCCGTCTCGAAAATCGGCAACACGATTCTGCTCGATCGTGTGAGCGGCAAACCCGTCTTCCCATTCCGTCTTCGACGCGCCCCGGTTTCCACCGTGCCAGGTGAACTCACCGCGCCGTATCAGCCGGACGTGGAACTGCCGCAGCCGTTCGCGCGGCAGGATTACACGCCGGCCGACGCACCCGACCGCGATCCTGAGGTGCGCGATTTGGCGCTGAGCCAATTGAAGAGCCTTCAGTTCGGTTGGTTTCAGCCGGTGAGCCACCGCAAGATGACGGTCTTTTACAACGTCCACGGCGGCGCGGAATGGACTGGTGCGTGCGCCGATCCGACAAGTGGACGCCTCTACGTCACTTCAAACCAAGTGCCGTGGCTCATGTCACTCATCGCGAACGACGAACCGTCCGAGGATCTCAAATCTCCGCCGACCGCTGGGCGTAAAGTGTACGAACAAACCTGTCTGCAATGCCACGGAACGGACCGCAACGGCGTGGGCGTCGCACCGGCGTTGCGCGGATTGCGCCAACGGCTGAAGGACTCGGATGTGCTCGCGCTGTTGAAAAGCGGACGCGGTTTGATGCCCGTCGCGCCGCCGATGAATGCCGACGACGAAAAGGCTCTGCTCGATTATCTCTTCCTACGCGACCGTACGACGCCGGCACCAACGGGCAGGCCCGAGCGGCCGTCATTCGGCCAGAGTGGCTGGAATCGATTCCTCGACACGGAAGGTTATCCCGCATGCAAACCGCCGTGGGGCACGCTCAATTGCATCGATCTCAACACCGGCAAATTACTCTGGCAGGTGCCACTCGGCGAATACGACGAACTCACAAAGCGAGGCGTGCCAAAGACCGGTACGGAAAACTTCGGCGGTGCAATCGTCACAGCGGGAGGTCTCGTTTTCGCGAGCGGCACGCGTGACGGAAAAATCCGTGCGTTTGATACCGACAGCGGCGCGGAGCTTTGGTCGGCCAAACTGCCGCTGAACGGAACCGCGCCCCCCACGACTTACGCGGTGAACGGTCGTCAGTTTATCGTCATTCCAGCGACCGGTGGCGGTAAACTCGGCGGGCCGGCAGGCGATGCCTACGTCGCTTTCGCTCTCCCCAAGAAATGAGATCGGCACGCGCATTCAGTTTGATTGAGCTACTGATTGTCATCGCGATCATCGGAATTCTCGCGAGCCTGCTGCTGCCCGCCTTGGGAAAATCAAGGGACAAAGCCCGCCGAGCCGCGTGCGTCGGCAACCAGCGCCAGTTGGGTTTGATCTTCCAAACTTTCGCAAACGACCACGAAGGTGAGATTCCAATTGGATATCGAGGCGGACGCAAACAATGGAACGCGATGGTGTACAGCGGCACGGTGAACCAGTTCGTCCTGTTCGGCCGGCTCTATCTAGAAAAGTTTTTGGACGAACCGCGAATCTTGTTCTGCCCCGCGGAACAGGCCGAGGCGCAGTCCTTCAACACTCCTCAAAATCCGTGGCTGCCCGGCGCCCCCGGCGTGAGTGTGCAATCTGGCTACGCCACGTTGCCAGCCGTGGATTGGGGCAATGCGGGCGCGCCACCGGTTTGGCCGATTTTGGAGGAGTTCGCGCAACAGCCGATTCTCGCCGACACACTGGGTCAGCCGGCGCGCGTCGATTCACGCCACCGTGACGGTGTGAACGCGGCCTTTGCCGATGGTTCGGCCCGCTGGATACCACGTCGAATTTTCGATTCAGATCTTCAGAAATGCAGCGCTATTAGCCCTGCCAACAACGCCGTACAGGACCTCATTTGGGCAGCTCTAATCCGCCCTTGAATCCGGATTGAATGGGTGAAAACCTACGGAGGTTGACCACTTTTCTCGTGAGCACTTTCCATCATCTGCGTCGGCTCAGCGTCGGCGTGTGGCTCGCCGCAATCGCGAGTTTTTTGTCCGTTGCGGAGGCATCTTCGAGCACTGCGCTGCAGACCCGTCACGTCCTACTTGTGATGGCCGATGGCGTCCGTTGGCAGGAAGTTTTCACCGGCGCGGAAGAGCAACTCATCAACAAGGAATCTGGTGGCATCACGAAAACGAACGAGATTCGAAAGGCGTTCTGGCGTGACACACCGCAGGCGCGGCGCGAGGCACTGATGCCGTTTTTTTGGAACACGCTCGCCAAAGAAGGCCAACTCTACGGCAACCAGTTCAGGGGCAGCATCGCGCACGTGACGAACGGAAAGAATTTCTCGTATCCCGGCTACAGCGAGATTCTGACCGGCGCCGCTGACCCACGCATCGACAGCAACGCAAAAAAACCGAACCCCAATGTCACCGTATTGGAGTGGTTCCAGCAGAAGCCCGCGTTTCGAGGACGGGTCGCCGCTTTCGGTAATTGGGAAGTAATTCCCTACATCATTAATCGCGAACGCAGCGGCGTGCCGATTTGGACGGGCTTCGAGAAAAGCGATCCATTGAAGAACCCGTTTCTCGCATCGCTCGAAAAACTGGTCGGCGACCACACGCCCACGTGGGGCACGATGATGACTCACGACACATTCATCCACGCCGCCGCGTTGCAGCATCTCAAGACCAACAAACCGCGGCTGATGTATGTCTGCTACGGCGAGCCAGACGAATGGGCGCACTCGGGGCGCTACGATCATTACCTCCAATCCATCCATCACTTCGACCGCTTCGTGAACGAGCTTTGGAACGCGGCGCAGTCTGACGCCGAGATGCGCGGACACACCTCGCTGCTACTAATCACCGATCACGGTCGTGGTACCAACAATGTCTCTTGGAAAAATCATGGGCAAAACATTCAAGGCTCGGGATTCATTTGGGCCGCCGCTCTTGGTCCGGATACTCCCGCGCTCGGCGAACGAACCAACATTGCCGCTGTAACGCAAAATCAGATTGCTGCCACGGCAGCCGCGTTGCTGGGCGAAGATTACCGCGCGGCGTTCCCGAAAGCCGGCGCGCCCGTTGCCGACGTTTTGCCGAAGGCCACTGCTCAGCGAATCGATTTCATCCGCGACATCCAGCCGCTGTTCACCCAACACTGCCTTTCCTGCCACGGACCGGAGAAGCAGAAGAACGGCTACCGTGTGGACGTGAAAGCCGTCGCGATCAAAGGTGGCGACACACATGGCACGGCGATTGTTCCCGGCAAAAGCGCAGATAGTCCGCTCATCCGCTACGTTTCCGGACACGTCGCCGACATGCTCATGCCGCCTAAAGGCGCGCGGCTCACGGAACGTGAAATCGGCCTGTTGCGCGCGTGGATTGACCAAGGCGCGAACTGGCCAGACGCCGCCAGCGTCGCGATAGGAAACCGCCTCGATTGGTGGTCGCTCAAACCGTTGACGCGTCCAACTGTCCCGACAATCAAGGATGCGAAGATCAGGATTCAAAATCCTGTGGATGCGTTCGTGGTAACAAAGTTAAAAGAGAAAGGACTGGCTCAATCGCCCGAAGCCGATCGACGCACACTCATTCGCCGACTCTCCCTCGATTTGCTCGGTTTGCCGCCGACGCCCGAGCGCGTGGAACGTTTCGTGAAGGATGCCGACCCGAAGGCTTACGAAAAACTCGTAGATGAACTTCTCGCCTCGCCTCATTACGGCGAGCGCTGGGCGCGGCACTGGCTCGATGTCGTACACTACGGCGAATCAAACGGCTTCGGAATGGACCGCCCGCGGTTTCAGGCCTGGCCGTATCGCGACTACGTCATCGCATCGTTGAACGCCGACAAGCCTTATGCGCGTTTCGTTCAGGAACAACTCGCGTCGGATGCGCTCTTCCCTGCAGACCCAGCGCTCACGCCCGCGCTCGGTTTCGCGGCGGCAGGACCGTTCAATCAAAGCGCGCTCGTCGAACAAGTGGACGGCACGGATTGCAAACGCATCGCGTTGAACCTCGATCGCGACGACATGGTGGCGAGCACGGCAAGCACGTTTCTCAGCATGACGGTTCATTGCGCGCGCTGCCACGAACACAAGTTCGATCCGATTTCTCAGCAGGATTACTATCGTTTGCAGGCCGTCTTCGCAGGTGTCGGCCGCACGGAGCGAATCTTCGATACTGACCCAAAGCTTCGTGTCCACCGCGCCGGACTGCGGCAAAAAATCGCGGACTTGGAAAAGAATTCCGATGCACATCCCGGAACCATTGTTGAGAGTAACGCTCTCGCGACCGCGCAAGTCGCTTGGGAGAAATCATTCACCGCTCAAGCGGCAAGCTGGACCCCGCTGCAAATCGACCGCGTCGAATCCACGAACAGCACGACCACGTTCAGTAAACTCGACGATGGTTCGTGGTTGGTCGCCGGCGCGGCCGCCGACAAGGACACCTACACGATTCGCGCCCGCATCACGTTGCCAAAGATCACCGCGCTTCGACTCGAAGTTCTTCCTGACGACCGACTGCCGATGCGCGGCCCGGGCCGGCAGGACAATGGGAATCTGCATCTCTCAGAATTCCGTGCAAGTTTGACGGGCGCAGTCGAAACAGAAAAATCAAAACCGCTCCCGTTGCGTAACGCCTCGGCGGACTTCAATCAGGTTGGCTGGGGCATTGAGCGAGCGCTCGACGGCAAACCGGAAACGGCTTGGGGAATTTATCCGCAAATCGCGAAGCCGCACCACGCGGTTTTCGAAATCACGTCGCCTTCCACCGCCACGAATGGGGTGACGCTCGTCATTCACTTAGACCAACTCCACGGCCAGCAGCATCTCATCGGACGTTTCCGGCTCTCGGCCACGGACAAGCCGCAACCCGTGCGAGCGCCCACGTTGCCGCTCGATCTCCTCGCCCAACTCGCCCGTCCAGAATCCGAACGCACCGTGGCTCATCGCAAAAAGTTGTTCGACACGCACCGCCTCGTGTTCCTCAAAGAGCAACTCGCACAGCTTCCCGCCGAGCAGCGAGTCTGGGCCATCGCCTCGGATTTTGCGCCAGTCCGTAATTACAAACCGACGAAAGAACCTGCAGCCATCGCTGTGCTGCAGCGCGGCAATATCAATCAACCGCTCGCACCCGTCGGCCCCGGCGCGTTGGCGGCGGTGAGCGCGTTGCCGTTTGAGTTCGCGATTCCGAATATCAAAGATGAATCGGCGCGGCGCGGCGCGCTCGCTCGATGGATCACGTCACCAGAAAATATGCTGACTTGGCGTAGCATCGTGAACCGCGTCTGGCACTGGCATTTCGGCCGCGGTCTCGTGGAGACGCCGAATGACTTCGGCCGGATGGGCTCGCTGCCGACGCATCCGGAATTACTCGACTGGCTCGCCGTGGAGTTTCGCGACGGCGGCGGTTCATTGAAGCAATTGCACAAGCTCATCGTGACGAGCGCTACGTATCGCCAGACGTCCACGCATCAGGAAATCGCGGCCCGCTTGGATAGCGATAATCGTTTTCTCTCTCGCATGAATCGTCCGCGGCTCGACGCCGAAACCGTGCGCGACGGCCTGCTCGCCGCCAGCGGCAAAATCGATCTCACGATGGGCGGCCCGTCGGCGATGCAGTTCAAGTTCGATGATCCGAACAAGGAGGTCAGCCCGCGCATTGACTACGCCGGCTTCGATCCCGACAGCCCGCCCAGCTATCGCCGCAGCATTTACCGCTTCCTCTTTCGTAATTTGAACGACCCGCTGCTCGAGGCTCTCGACGCCGTGGATCCGTCGCTCTCCACGCCCAAGCGCAACGCCACCATCACGCCGCTGCAAGCGCTCTCGCTTTGGAACAATCGCTTCGTCCTGCGCCAGTGCGAGCATCTCGCCGCCCGTGTCGAACGCGAAGCCATCGGCATCGATGCTCAAATCGCCCGTGCGTTCCATCTGCTCTGTGCGCGCGCGCCGACGCCCGACGAAGCCGCGCTGCTCACCGACCACGCCCGCCGCCATGGTCTCGCCCACACTTGCCGCGTGCTCGTGAACTTGAACGAGTTTCTGTTTGTGAACTGAAACATTATGAAGCCCGCTTCCAATCCACTTAACCGCCGCGAGTTCGTCTCGCAGATCGGCAGCGGATTCGGCTCCGTCGCACTCGCCGCGTTGTTGCAGGAACAAGGTCTCCTCGCAGCAGGAGCGACGGGGACAACGACGACTCATCATCGCCCGCGCGCGAAGCAGGTGATTCAGCTTTTCATGCTCGGCGGCGCGAGCCAATGCGACACGTTTGATTACAAGCCGGAGTTGCAGCGGCGCGGGGGCGAGAAGGTCAACTTCACCGTCACCGGCGGCACGCAGGCCAGCGCGGGGCCGTTGCTGAAAAGTCCGTGGGAATGGCGGCAGCACGGCAAATGCGGGCGCTGGGTGACGAACGCCCTGCCGCATCTCGCCGGTTGCGTGGACGACATGGCGTTCCTCATGGCGATGAACGCGCCGACCAGCGAGCACAGCGCGGGACAGACGATGCAGACCAGCGGCTTCGTGGTGCCGGGTTTCCCGACCGTCGGCGCGTGGGTCAGCTACGCGCTCGGAAAACTCACGGACAACCTGCCGGTCTTCGTCGCGCTGCCGGATCCGGTTGGACTGCCGTGGACAGGCAAGGCCGCGTGGACGAATGGTTTTCTCCCCGCGCTGCATCAAGGCACGATGCTCAATCCCGCCGCTGAGAATCCCGTGCCCGACCTGTTCGCGCCGAAGAGTGCGGGCTTCGTCAACGCCGGTAGCGAACGCGACGGACTCGAGCTTCTCGCGAAGCTCAACCGTGCACGGCTTCAGCCCGGCGACTCGCGGCTGGAGGCGCGCATCGCCAGCTACGAACTCGCCGCGCGCATGCAACTGGCCGTGCCCGAAGTGCTCGACCTGCACGGCGAGACTGCGGCCACGAAACAGCTTTACGGTTTCGGCGACGCGAAGACCGAACCGCTGGGCCGCAACTGCCTCATCGCGCGGCGTCTCGTCGAGCGCGGCGTGCGTTTCGTGCAGCTCTGGTGCGGTTCCGGTCTCGCCGGTGCGTCTGGCAACTGGGACAATCACGGCGACATCACGCCGGGATCGGACTTCGAAAAGATGTGCGTCCGCTCCGACAAACCGATCGCTGGATTGCTCAAGGACCTCAAGTCGCGCGGGTTGCTCGATGAAACCATCGTCCTGTGGACGACGGAGTTTGGCCGCACGCCCTACAGCCAAGGAACGAAAGGCCGCGACCACAACGGCAACACGTTCGTGAGTTGGATGGCCGGCGGCGGCATCAAAGGCGGCACCACTTATGGCGAGAGCGACGAGTTCTCCTTCAAGGCCGCACGGAACACGACGATGTGCTACGACCAGCACGCCACGCTGCTGCATCTCCTCGGCTTCGACCACGAGCGGCTCGCCTTCCGACACAACGGCGCGGATCGCCGGTTGACCGACGTGCATGGTCATGTGATCAAGGAAATCCTCGCTTGAATCGTTTTCGCCTCACATCAAGCCCCGTCTTGTTTGGATTGGCCGCTGTCTCGCTGATCGCCTCCTCATTGAACGCAGCCGAAGTGGATAAAGCGAAATTGCCTCCGGCGGCGACGCGAACGGTGGATTTCGCAAAGGACATCCAACCGATCTTCGCCACACATTGTCTTTCCTGCCACGGACCGGAGAAGCAGAAGAACGGCTACCGCGTGGACGTGAAAGCCGTCGCGCTCAAAGGCGGCGACACGCACGGTACGGCAATCGTGCTCCGCAAAAGTGCGGATAGCCCGCTCATCCACTACGTCACCGGTCTCGTCGAAGACATGCTCATGCCGCCCAAGGGCGAGCGACTCACAGCGGTGCAAATCGGCCTGCTGCGCGCGTGGATTGATCAAGGTGCGAACTGGCCGGACGCGACGGGCGCGAAAGCGAACAACCCGCTCGACTGGTGGTCGCTCAAACCGTTGACGCGTCCAACCGTGCCGGCGCTCAAGAATGCGAAGGTCAGAATTCAAAATCCTGTGGATGTGTTCGTGGCAGCGAAGCTGAAAGAGAAAGAGCTGGCGCAATCGCCCGAGGCCGATCGACGCACCCTTATTCGCCGACTCTCCTTCGATCTGCTCGGCTTGCCCCCGACGCCGGAACGTGTGGAACGCTTCGTGAAAGATCCCGATCCAAAGGCTTACGAAAAACTCGCGGATGAACTTCTCGCTTCGCCGCACTACGGTGAGCGATGGGCGCGGCACTGGCTCGATGTCGTCCACTACGGCGACACGCACGGCTACGACAAGGACAAGCCCCGCCCGAACGCTTGGCCTTATCGCGACTACGTCATTCGCGCCTTCAACGAGGACCGGCCTTACGCGCGCTTTATCCAGGAGCAGGTCGCCGGCGACGTGCTCTTCCCCGGCACGCGCGATGGCGTGGAGGCGCTGGGCTTCATCGCGGCGGGGCCGTGGGATTTCATCGGGCACGCGGAGGTGCCGGAGACGAAGAT
>Ga0208942_1000482_pt1 | contig 16006 bp, 18 predicted proteins | sample GreLakmeSU08MSRF_FD_187704 | JGI IMG/M metagenome (GOLD analysis project Ga0208942, IMG submission 187704) | Freshwater lentic microbial communities from great Laurentian Lakes, MI, USA - Great Lakes metaG SU08MSRF (SPAdes) | ecosystem: Environmental > Aquatic > Freshwater > Lake | place: Great... | reverse complement strand
TTAATGCCATTGGATACAAAATTTTTGTATCTTTTTTTATAATAATTTTTTTAGTTTCGGCATTAACTAAATCATTCTTTAATTTATAGTTTCTAAAATTTTCTGGAGTAAATTTTGTTTTCCATTCATCATCTGAAGTTAAGTCGTATCTAATGTTTTCGTAAAAAAGATTTAAAATATCATCTCTATTATAACCAAGGGCCATCAACAATGTTGTTACAGGCAATTTTCTTTTTCTATCAATTCTAAAATTTAAAATATCTTTTGTGTCATATTCGAAATCCAACCAGGATCCTCTGTAAGGAATAACTCTGCAGCTAAATAATAATTTTCCACTTGCATGTGTTTTACCTTTGTCATGATCAAAAAAAACTCCTGGACTTCTGTGCATCTGATTCACACAAACTCTTTCTATCCCATTTACAACAAATGTTCCTCTTGGAGTCATAAGAGCAATATCACTCATATAAACTTCTTGTTCTTTAGCAGATAAAACTTGTTTGGTTTGTTTTTCTTCGTTGATGTCATAAGCAACTAATCTAAGTGTCGCTTTTAATGCCGCTGAATATGTAAGTCCTCTTTGGTTACATTCTTGAACTGTATATTTTGGTTTTTCAAATCGATATGAAATATATTCTATAGTTGCAAGTCCTGAAAATTCTTCTATTGGAAAAATATCTTTAAATACTTTTGTAATTCCGGAATCAACTTTATGTTCTGTGTTTGCTTCTAAAAAATTTTTATAAGAGTTAACTTGGACTTCTATTAAATCGGGAATATTAAGTATATTTTCTAATTTACCAAAACTTTTTCTAACTTTTTTTTTATCTGTAAAAGATAACATTATAGTATATTAACCGAATATTTTATTATCCGGCTCTAAAAAAATTTAAATTTACTTAAGTTCTACTTTTGCGCCAACTGCTTCAAGTTTCTTTTTAATATCATCAGCATCTTTTTTGCTTACGCCAGCTTTAAGTTGTTTTGGTGCTCCTTCAACTAAATCTTTAGCTTCTTTTAAACCTAAACCAGTGAACGCTCTTACTTCTTTAATTGCTCCAATCTTATTGTCACCTGATGAAACAAGATTGACAATAAAATCATTTTTTTCTTCAGCTGGTGCGCCGCTTGCTGCTGCTGGAGCTGCCGCTGCAACTGGTGCTGCTGCTGATACTCCCCATTTTTCTTCTAAAGTTTTTGAAAGTTCTGCTGCTTCAACAACAGTTAGTTGAGATAAATCTTCAACAATTTTATTTAAGTCTGGCATTTTGAATATCCTAGTGGGTTTAATTTTTTAAATTTTTAGCGTGCATCAAATTAACTATTTTTACGCTTGGTGCAAGCAAAATACTTATAATTTTTTGAGCTGGGGCTACTAAAATGCCGACAATTTTAGCTCTTGCTTCACTTAACGTAGGTAAAGTTGCTATATGAGCAACATCTGCTGGCTCTAAAAGCTTCTCGTCCATTATACCGCCAAGAATTTTTAACTTTTCATTGTTTTTAGAAAAAGTAACTAAAGTCTTCGCAAGTGTAATTGGATCTTTTGAGCAGGCAATAGCTGTTGGTCCTTTAAAAAATTTTTCTAACTTTTCAGCTTTTGATCCTTTAAGTGCAATTTTTGCAATTCTATTTTTTGTGATTTGTAAAAAAGCTCCGCTTTCTCTCATTTTTGCACGAAGACTTTCTAAGTCTTTAACAGTAATACCTTCGTAGTGATAAACTAAAATTCCTTCATTAGCTGCTATAACAGATTTTAAATCATTCACGTATGTAGTTTTTTGCTCTCTATTCATTATATGCTCGAAAGTTGAAGTTTAACTGAAGGTCCCATAGTTGTAGATAAATAAATTGAATTTATAAAATTTCCTTTAATACCGGGTGGCTTTTCTTTTGAAACAACTTCATAAACACTTTTAAAATTTTCAAATAATTCTTTGTCAGAAAATTTTACTTTACCAATTGATAAACCTAAATTTCCATCTTTATCACATTTAATTTCAATTCTTCCTTTTTTTATTGCTTCTACAGTAGATTTTATATCTTTTGCTACAGTGCCTAATTTTGGATTAGGCATTAATCCTTTCGGTCCCAAAACTTTTCCTAATTTTCCAACTTTTGCCATCATGTCAGGTGTTGATATTAATACATCAAAATTTATTTTTCCTAAATTAATCTCATTAATTAAATCTTCTGATCCAGCTATTTCAGCTCCTGAAGATTTAGCTTCGCTAAGTTTGTCGTTACCACAAATAACTGCAACTTTAACTTTTCTACCGTTGCCATTTGGTAAATCTACTACTGTTCTTAAATTTTGATCTGTTTTTGCTTTATCAATATTTAAAAAGAAAATTGCTTCCATTGATTCTGGAAACTTTGTATTTGATTTTGTTTTTAACAATTTAATAGCCTCAGGTAATGCAAGTTCTTTTGTCTTATCGTGACCTTTTATTAAAGCTAAATATCTTTTTGAATTTTTTTTTGACATTAGTCTTTTACCTCAACTCCCATTGATCTTGCTGATCCAGCTATAATTTTTATCGCTTGCTCAATATCAAAAGCATTTAAATCTTTCATTTTAATTTCTGCAATTTTTTTAAGCTGAGCCTTGGTAATAGATCCAGCAACAAGTCTTCCTGGCTCTTTAGAGCCACTTTTAAGTTTAATAGCTTCTTTAATTAAAAAAGATGCTGGAGGTGTTTTGATTATAAAATCAAATTTTTTATCTTTATATATAGTAATAACAACTGGAACTGGCTGTCCCATTAACGATTTAGTTTTGTCATTAAATGATTTACAAAATTCCATTATATTAACTCCTCTTTGTCCAAGAGCAGGTCCGACAGGAGGAGCTGGGTTAGCTTGCCCGCCTTTAATTTGTAATTTTAAAATTCCAGAAATTTCTTTAGCCATACTTAAATCTTTTCTACCTGTCCGTATTCTAGCTCTACAGGTGTGGGCCTACCAAATATCGAAACGGAAACCTTTAGTCTAGACTTTTCTTCATCAACACCCTCAACTAAACCACTAAATGATGCAAAAGGTCCATCGCATACTCTAACTTGTTCTCCAATATCAAAACTTATACTAGTTGAAGGTTTGAGAGCCCCATCCTCAATTTTTCCCATAATCTTTGTAACTTCAGCTTCTGAAATTGGGGTTGGTTTTCCTGGAACGCCTAAAAACCCTGTAATTCTTTTTATAGATTTAATTAAATGATAAACTTGGTCATTCATATCTAACTTAGCTAAAAAATAACCTGGAAAGTATTTTTTCTCAGAAGTTGTTCTCTTGCCTTTTTTCACTTCTGTAACTTCGTGCGTTGGAACTAGCGTCTCCTCGAAATGATGTGCTAAACCTTCTTTGTCAAGTTTTTCAGGGATGAGACTAGCTACTTTCTTTTCTGCTCCTGAATGAGCCTGAATTATATACCATTTCATCATAAGTTAAATTCCCAGTAAATAATTTAGACCTAGTTTAAAAATTTGATCTAATAACAAAAAAAATAAAGCTGCTATTACAGACATAACAAAAACTGTAAATGCCCCAATAGTAGTTTCTTTTCTTGTTGGCCAAGATATTTTTAAAGCCTCCTGCTTAACAGATCTCAAAAATTGAATAGGGTTAAACATATTTAATAATCTGTGGCAGGAGTGGAGGGACTTGAACCCGCAACCTCCGGTTTTGGAGACCGGCGCTCTACCAATTGAGCTACACTCCTAAGATTTATTCTATAATCTTAGTAACTACTCCAGCTCCTACGGTTCTTCCTCCTTCTCTAATCGCGAATTTTAAATTATTATCCATCGCAATTGGAGTGATTAAAGTAACAGTCATTTTTGCATCATCACCAGGCATGATCATTTCAACACCAGCTGGCAACACAACTTCTCCTGTAACGTCTGTAGTTCTAAAGTAAAACTGTGGACGATATTTAGTAAAGAATGGAGTGTGTCTTCCACCCTCTTCTTTTTTTAGAATGTAAGCTTGAGCTTCAAATTTAGTATGAGGTTTAATTGATCCTGGCTTAGCCAAAACTTGTCCTCTTTCTACTTGCTCACGCTCAATACCTCTTAAAAGAATACCAACGTTATCTCCTGCTTCACCTGTATCTAAAAGTTTTCTGAACATTTCAACCCCAGTACATACAGATTTTTGTGTAGCTTTGATTCCAATGATTTCCATTTCTTCACCAGTCTTAATTATACCAGCTTCAATTCTTCCAGTAACAACTGTTCCTCGACCAGAAATCGAAAAAACATCCTCGATAGGCATTAAGAATGGTTTTTCTTTTGGTCTATTTGGTTGTGGAATAAATGAATCAACCGCTTCCATCAAAGCAAGGATTGGCTTATCTCCAAGTTCAACGTCGCCTTCAATTGCTTTTAATGCCGACCCTTTAATAATTGGAGTTTTGTCTCCTGGGTATCCATAAGAAGTTAATAATTCTCTGATCTCCATTTCAACAAGATCTAAAAGTTCTTTATCGTTAACAGTGTCAACTTTATTTAAGAAAACAACTAAAGCCGGAACTCCAACTTGTCTTGCTAAAAGAATATGTTCTCTAGTTTGTGGCATTGGACCGTCAGCTGCATTCACAACTAAAATAGCTCCGTCCATTTGCGCAGCACCTGTAATCATGTTTTTTATATAGTCAGCGTGTCCTGGACAATCAACGTGCGCATAGTGACGTTTTGCAGTTTCGTATTCAACGTGAGCTGTAGAAATAGTAATACCTCTTGCTTTTTCTTCAGGTGTTTTGTCAATCTGATCGTAAGCAACAAATTTTGCTCCACCAGATTTTGCAAGAACTTTTGTGATCGCGGCTGTTAATGTTGTTTTACCATGATCGACGTGACCAATAGTACCAATATTACAATGTGGTTTCGTTCTTTGAAATTTTTCCTTAGACATTTACTTTTTCTACACCTCTCAGTTTATTATTAATTTTTAATCTGGAGCGGGTGAAGAGAATCGAACTCTCACAACCAGCTTGGAAGGCTGGAGTTCTACCATTGAACTACACCCGCGTAACCAAACCTTACTCCTAATTTTATTTTGTTGCTAACAATTCTTTTCTTTAACACTCCCTCTTGGTGGAGGGGGAAGGATTCGAACCTTCGTAGGCCGGAGCCAACGGTTTTACAGACCGTCACCTTTAACCACTCGGTCACCCCTCCAATTTTTCACAAAACGACGGAGGTTTTGCTTTGAGTGGCTTTCAAGTGTTCTAAAAAAGAAAAATTTTACAACACAACTTCCTAACCACACTATTGCGATTTTGAAGCTTAAAATTATGCGGAATATAATTAGTGAGCAATATTAATGCAATACATTTTTATCTCAAATTAAGGTAGTTATAACCATTAAATCAATGAAAACAGGCTCATTTTGGATAGGCGGCAAACATGCAGTTTTATCTGCCATCAAAAACCCTAAAAGAAAAATAAATAAGCTAATTATTACTGAAGAAAACCAAAAGGATTTTGCTCCTAAAAATTTTGATAAAAAAATTATAATTGAAATTAAAGATAAAAAAGAGATAGATAAAATTTTTATTACAGAGACTATTGTTCATCAAGGAGTTGCTGCTGAAATAGAAAATATTCCAGTAATTGAGTTAAAAGAATATTTAAAAAATAAAAATAATTCAAAAAATACAGTGGTTGTGCTTGATGATATTACAGATCAAAGAAACATAGGGTCAATAATAAGATCGTGCAGCGCGTTCAATATTGATGCCGTCATTCTTTTAGAAAAAAATTATAATCCAAAAAATAAAATGATGTACAAAAGCGCCAGTGGAGCTATGGAACTCGTAAATATTATACCCGTTTCAAATATCACTAACGCACTGGAGGTTCTTAAAAAAAACAATTATTGGGTTTATGGATTAGATGGTCAAGCAAAAGAAAATATTGAAGATCAAAAATGGTCCAATCAAAATGCTTTTGTTTTTGGATCTGAAGGAGAGGGACTTAGAAGGCTGGTAAAAGAAAATTGCGATCATCTTATAAAGATTAAGATTAACAAAGAAATTGAAAGTTTGAATGTTTCCAATGCAGTTTCTGTAACTTTAGGTATTTTTAGATTACTAGAAAGAAATAATTAAAATCCAAAACTAGATTTTATTCCATCAATAATAAATTGAATTGCAAGAGATGCTAAAATTAAAGCTATAACTCTTGAAAATACATTTAAAATATTTTTACTAGTGTAATTTGCAAGAATTGCAGAAAATATCATGTGAAAAAAAGTTACAATCATTACTGCAGTTAAGGCTATATAAACCATAATTAATTTTTCTGGATACTTAGAACTAGCATTTACTAAAAGTAAAACTGAGGTTAAGGCCGCTGGTCCTGCTATCAAAGGAATGGCAAGTGGAAAAATTGCAATTTCTTCTAACGTTTTTTCGTGCAAAACTTTATTAGCACTCTCTTCTCTTCTCAACCTTCTTTTATCTAATAACATTTCAATTGAAATGATAAATAAAATTATTCCTCCTGCAATTTTCAAAGAATCTATTGAAACGCCAATCCAATTAAAAAAAAATTTGCCCCCATATGCAAATATAATTAATACTATAAAAGAAATTAGAGATGCTTTGATTGCAATTTTGAATCTCTGCTCTCGTGATGCTCCTTCTGTTAATAATAAAAATAAAGGACCAATTCCTGCTGCATCAATAGCAACAAATAAAACTGCAAAAGAATTAAAAAAAGTTGAACTCATATTTAATATTTATTTTGGCGGGAGTGACGGGACTCGAACCCGCGACCTATCGCGTGACAGGCGATCGCTCTAACCAACTGAGCTACACCCCCCTAAAAAAGTGATGAAGCTAAGATTATGCTGTCACCGCAATTCAAGTTATACTTGAAGACAATCTTATATACTGATTTTTTTTGAAAGTCTTTTGCAAAATATTATTTGAGATGTTTTATAAAAACATTAAAAAAATCTCTATAAACTAAGAAGATGGTGGGCGATCAAGGACTCGAACCTAGGACCCTCTCGGTGTAAACGAGATGCTCTACCAACTGAGCTAATCGCCCTTTTAATAAGGAGCTTTGTATAACAATAAAAATAGAAAGTTAAAATAATAATTAACGCGGTAAGTACTTTTTAAATGCAGTAGTCTTTGAAAAGACTCTGCCTTTTAGAAGGTTAAAGGTATTCAGATCATCTTTTTTAATCTTAGAGCATGTAATTAAACCATATTGGTCTGCAAATTGATTTTTATAGAATGTTTGTTTGTCCTTAAAATCCCTTACGCAGTTGTTTAAATAATCTCTCGGATAAAAATACCAAACTAATAATAAAATAGGAATTATGTACCAGTATTTTTTAATTTTTTTCATTTTCAAATATTAAGTACTATTTATTAACTAAAAATATATAAGTTGAGAACATTTTTATGATTGATTGGTATCAAATATTTTATCTTATAATTGTTATGGTTATGGCAGCATCTGTTGCCGGTTTTGCAGCAGGATTACTTGGAGTCGGTGGGGGTTTGGTAATGGTACCTGCACTATATTACGCATTTACAGTTCTTGATTTTGAAATGGCAACTAAAATGCATTTAGCTTTAGGAACATCCCTTGCAATTATTATTCCAACATCAATCATGTCAACTAGAACACATATGAAATTTAATGCAGTTGATTTTGGTCTTATTAAATCTTTTGGCATTTATATAGTTTTAGGAGTTATTATTGGAACTTTTTTAGCTTCAAATCTAAAGACAGCTAATTTAGTTTTATTCTTCTCATTATTTGCATTTTTAGTGGGTCTTTTTTTTCTATTTTTAAAATCAAAATTAGAAGAAACGGAAAGAAATATTCCAAAAATTTATAAAATTATAATTGGAAATTTTATTGGCTTTGTTTCTGTTCCGCTTGGTATTGGTGGTGGATCGTTATCTGTGCCTTTTATGAGATTATTTGGCTATGATATGAGAAAGGCTATTGGAACATCTGCAGCTATTGGAATTTTAATTGCAATCTCAGGAACAATTAGCATGGTTTTGAGTGGTGCATTATTTGCCAAAGTTAATTCACCTCTTAGTTTTGGTTATTTTAATCTTGCCGGTTTTTTAGTTTTTGTTCCAGTAACAATGATGATGGCTCCTCTTGGAGCGAAAGTTGTTCATAAAGTGAGTAGAAATTTAATTACTAAGGTATTTGGTGTTTATCTAATTCTGATTTCTCTTAGAAGTTTTATAGAATATTTAAATATTAAATAATTTAATTTACTGGTCTTTCACTTATAATTTCTTTACTTTTTTGCGTTTGCGAAAGATCAATTTCTACCCAATCAATTGGTGTTAAAGATTTAGTTAAAGCAACTTTTAATACTTCATCTACTGTTTTAACTGGGATAATTTTTAAACCTTCAATTACATTTTTAGGTATTTCAGCTAAATCCTTTTCGTTCTCATCTGGGATTAATACAGTTTTAATACCCCCTCTTAATGCTGCTAATAATTTTTCTTTTAAACCTCCAATTGGAAGGACTCTTCCTCTTAAAGTGACCTCTCCTGTCATAGCAACTTCTCTCTTAACTGGAATTCCAGTTAAAGATGAAACAATTGAAGTTACCATTGCGATTCCAGCTGAAGGTCCATCTTTTGGAGTTGCTCCTTCAGGTACGTGAATATGAATATCTTTTTTTTCAAAAACTGGAGGAATGATTCCATATTCTATACATCTTGATCTTACGAACGATTTTGCAGCCTTAACCGACTCTTGCATCACTTCTCCTAGTTTACCAGTTATCTCCATCTTGCCTTTTCCTGGCATAACTACAGACTCGATCGTTAATAATTCGCCACCAACTTCAGTCCAAGCAAGTCCAGTAACAATTCCTGTGCCATCTTTGTTTTCAATTTCACCATATTTAAACTTTTTAATACCAAGATAATCATTAAGATTTTTTTCATCAATTTTAATTGTATCTTTAGTTTTTGTAACAATTTCTTTAACGCCTTTTCTAGCAAGTTTCGAAATTTCTCTTTCTAAACTTCTAACCCCTGACTCTCTAGTGTAGTATCTGATAATATCTTTTAAAGCCTCATCAGACGCAATCCATTCACCTGCTTTTAATCCGTTTTCTTTAATTTGTTTAGGTACAAGATATTTTTTAGCTATTTCCATTTTTTCATCTTCTGTGTAACCAGAGATTCTTATAACTTCCATTCTATCTAATAATGGACCATGAATATTTAAAGTGTTTGCCGTAGTAACAAACATTACATTCGATAAATCGTAATCTACTTCAAGATAATGATCATTAAATGTTGTATTTTGCTCAGGATCTAAAGCTTCTAGTAATGCTGATGAAGGATCACCTCTATAGTCATTACCAATTTTATCAATTTCATCTAATAAAATTAAAGGATTATTTTTTCCTGATTTTTTCATCATCTGAATTATCTTTCCAGGCAAAGATCCAATGTAAGTTCTTCTATGACCTCTAATTTCAGCTTCATCTCTAATTCCACCTAAAGACATTCTTACAAATTCTCTTCCTGTAGCTTTAGCAATAGATTTACCTAAAGAAGTTTTTCCAACTCCTGGTGCACCTACTAAACAAAGAATAGGACCTTTGATTTTATTAATTCTGCTCTGAACTGCTAAAAATTCTAAGATTCTATCTTTTACTTTTTCTAAACCAAAATGATCTTCATCAAGAATTTTTTTTGCATCATTAATATCGGTATTTACTTTAGAAGTTTTTCCCCAAGGTAATGAAACCATCCAGTCTAAATAATTTCTGACTACTGTAGACTCGGCTGACATTGGACTCATTGATTTTAATTTTTTTAATTCTGCTAAAGACTTTTCTTCAGCCTCTTTAGTCATTTTTGCTTTTTTAATGGCCTCTTCTAAACTTTGAATTTCATCTTTTCCATCTTCGGTTTCGCCTAATTCTTTTTGAATAGCTTTTAACTGTTCATTTAAATAATATTCTCTTTGAGTTTTTTCCATTTGATTTTTAACTCTACCTCTAATCTTTTTTTCAACTGACAAAACTTCAACTTCACTCTCAATAAAAGTCAAAAGAGTTTCTAGTCTATTTTGTACTGAAAGATTTTCTAAAATTTTTTGTTTTTCTACTAAACTGATTTGCAATTGGTTAGCTACGGCGTCGGCAATTTTTGATGGTTCTTTTGTATCTTTAATTGTCTCAAGACCCTCTTCAGATACTTTTTTTGAAACTTTAACTAATTTATCAAATTTATTTAAAACTGCTTTTGATAATAAAGATAAATCTTCTTTACCAAGATCATCTGCCAGTGTTGAGCACGAAGCTAATAAAAAATTCTTTTCTTCATTATGATACTGATTAATTTTTACTCTTTCTTTTCCTTCTACTAAAATTTTAACTGTTCCATCTGGAAGTTTTAGTAATTGTAATATTTCACCTAAACAGCCTACTTGGTAAATTTCATTATCTTTTGGATCGTCAACATCATGACTTTTTTGAGCAGCGAGGATAATTTTCTTATATTTATCCATTACGCTATTTAGAGCATTAATAGACTTTTCTCTTCCAACAAAAAGCGGGACAACCATTCCAGGGAAGACAACAATATCTCTCAGTGGTAATACAGGGTATTGCGCTGGATTTATTTTTTGCGTGTCTTTAACGTCCATAAGTTAATAATAATAATAGTTAAGTTTATAACAAGCTTTAACTTTATATGGGGACGTTTAATATTATTTCAACTGTGAATAACTAGCTTATTTTACTCTCTTTATTTATAGGAGTGCTTGAGGCTTGGTTGTTTTTCTTTGAATAAGTAAGAAGTGGTTTTATTTTTCCATCAACAACGTCTTTATTAATTACTACCTCACTAATAGTAGATTGTGAAGGAAGCTCGAACATTGTTTCAAGTAAAATATCTTCTAAAATTGATCTAAGTCCTCTCGCTCCTGTTTTTCTAATTAAAGCTTTTTTAGCAATAGCTGATAGAGAGTCTTTTGTAAAAGTAAGCTTAGCTCCTTCAATTTCAAAAAGTTTAGCGTATTGTTTAAGAAGAGCGTTTTTTGGTTCTTGTAAAATTTTAATTAAGGCCTCTTCATGTAAGTCGTCTAAAGTTGCTACAATTGGAAGTCTTCCAATAAACTCAGGTATTAAACCGAATTTCAATAAATCTTCTGGCTCCAGGTCTTTTAATATTTGACCGATACTTTTATTATCTTGCTCTCTAAGAGTAGCTCCAAATCCCATTGCAGTTCCTTTGCTTCTTACAGATACAATTTTCTCTAATCCTCCAAAAGCTCCTCCACAAATAAAGAGAATATTTGTTGTATTAACTTGTAAAAATTCTTGCTGAGGATGTTTTCTTCCTCCTTGTGGTGGAACGCTTGCAACTGTTCCTTCCATAATTTTTAAAAGAGCCTGCTGAACTCCCTCCCCAGAAACGTCTCTTGTGATAGAAGGGTTTTCTGTTTTTCTGCTAATTTTATCAACTTCATCTATGTAAACAATTCCTCTTTGTGCCTTTTCAACGTTATAATCTGCAGCTTGTAATAATTTTAAAATAATATTTTCCACATCTTCTCCAACATAACCAGCCTCTGTTAATGTAGTAGCGTCCGCCATAGTGAATGGTACGTCTAAAATTTTTGCAAGAGTTTGCGCTAATAAAGTTTTTCCACAACCTGTCGGACCAATAAGCAGCACGTTAGATTTTGAAATTTCAACATCTTTGTTACTTTTAGAATCTTGATTTAATCTCTTATAATGATTGTGCACCGCAACAGATAAAACTTTTTTTGCTTTGTCTTGACCAATGACATACTCGTCTAAAACTTTACAAATTTCTTTAGGTGTTGGAACACCAGCATCATCTTTAACAAAATTACTTTTATTTTCTTCTTTGATGATATCCATACAAAGTTCAACGCATTCATCACATATAAAAACTGTAGGACCGGCAATGAGTTTTCTAACTTCGTGCTGACTTTTCCCGCAGAAGGAACAATAAAGAGTGTTTTTATTATCTTTGGCCATGTTTAAAATGATCGAATCAGTTAAGTTGTTATAAAACAATGACTTGCTTCTAAAAGCAAGTCTAAGTTGAATCTAATCTTTGTACTGTGTGTAAGTTATATAAATAAGCTGACTAATCGGCTTTCTTTTCTACTACTTTATCAATTATTCCAAAATCTTTAGCTTCTTCAGGACTCATAAACTTGTCTCTCTCTAAAGCTTCTTGGATTGACTTAAAATCTTTGCCCGTATGCTTTGCATAAATTTCATTAAGGCGTTTTTTCACATAAGAAATTTCATTAGCATGAATTTGAATATCAGTTGCTTGTCCTTGAAAGCCTGCTGAAGGTTGATGGACCATTATACGTGCGTTAGGTAAAGAAAATCTGTGACCTTTTTCTCCTGCAGCTAACAAAAATGAACCCATGGAAGCTGCTTGTCCGATACAAATTGTTGAAACGGGAGATTTGACATATTGCATGGTGTCATAAATTCCAAGTCCATCAGTAACTACTCCTCCTGGACTGTTAATGTATAGAAAAATTTCTTTCTTTGGATTTTCAGACTCTAAAAAAAGTAATTGTGCACAAACTAAACTTGCCACATGTGAGTGTACCGGTCCTACTAAAAAAATAATTCGTTCTTTTAATAATCTTGAATATATATCGTAAGCTCTTTCTCCTCTACTAGTTTGCTCAACCACCATTGGAATAAGAGTATTCATTTGGATATCAATCTGATCATTCATGGAGAATCAGATTCTACAGGCTTTGCTTATTTTTTACTAATCTTTTTTACAGATTTTGATTTATCCTCTGATTTTATATCTTTTTTTGATTTGTCATCACCACTCTTTGCTGACTTGACTGATGATTTAGACTTAAGATTAGATGATAAATCTTTGACAAGTTCCTCTAATTCTTTTTTATTAACTTCTTTAATAGTAGCCTTGGCTTTAGACTTGATCAGTTCAACAATCTTATCTTCATATATTGGCCCTCTAAGTCTTGTAATTTCTGAGGGATTTTTTTGATAATAATCTCTAATTTGTTTTTCCTGCCCAGGATACATGCTCATTTGTTTTTGTAATTCCTGCTGAAGTTCCTGTGTTGTTACTTGAATTTTATAATCTTCTCCAATTTGATTTAATACTAAAGCAAGTTTTACTCTTCGTTTTGAAATGTCTAAAATATCTTCTTCTTCTTCTTTAGTAAGTTTTATGTCTGAATGATCATGTCCGTGTTTATGATCGTCATGAGGTTCATCTTTATGGGCTTTTTCATGTATAAAACTATGTTTAACTATTTCTTGTTCATTTTTTATCAAGTCTTCAGGAAGGTCAAACTTACAGTTTTCATCTAAATAATCTAAAATTTCTTTTCTAACTATTGTTTCCGTAATTGAAGACTGTTCTTTAGACAGTTGTTTTTCTAATAGAATTTTTAAATCGTTTAAATCTTTTGCTCCTAAATTTTTTGCAAATTGATCATCAATAACTACCGGTTCTGATTTTTTAACTTCTAAAATTTTGCAATTAAATATTGCAGTTTTATTTGCTAACTCTTTATTTGGATAATTTTCTGGTAAATTAATCTTAACATCTTTTTTATCGCCAGATTTACATGTTAATAATTGCTCATCGAAACCTTTAATAAAAAGTTCTTTTCCTAAAATAATTTGAACCTTTTGACCTTTATTACCCTCAAAAGGTTTGGAGTTAACAGTTGCCTCAAAATCAAAAACTACTAGATCGCCTTTAACGGAATACTCGCCTTCTTTTTTATTAACGTATTTTTTTTGACCTTCTGCTAATAAATTAATTCTTTCTTCTAAATCTTTTTTTTCAATTTTTAATTTATAATCAGTTAGAGTTATTTTCTCTAATTCGATTTTTTTTATTTCAGGAGTCTTTTCAACAGAAATTGTGTACTCTAAGTCTTTATCTTCTCCTGAAGATTTGATTTCAATTTTTGGCTGACTAGCAGGTTTAATTTTATTTTCATTTAACGCTTGATAAGTGTTGTCCTGTAAAATTTTTTCCAAAACTTCTCCATATAATGCTTGGGCAAATTGTTTTTTTAATAAATCTACTGGCGCTTTTCCTGGTCGAAAACCTTTAATGTTAATAGTCTTCTGCAATTCAATAACTCGTTCTTCTATTTTTTTATCAATCTCTTGTTTCTTAACCAAAACATTTAGATTGGTCTTTAAGCCTTTAGATTCTGATACTGTTACTTTCATATTCTACATGGTGCGGGAGAAAGGACTTGAACCTTCACATCTTTCGATACCAGTTCCTAAGACTGGCGTGTCTACCGTTCCACCACTCCCGCTTTAATATTAATTAAATTTTGAATGGTGAATATAGCTATATTATTAAATGCTTTCTAGGATTTATTTATAAAATATAGGATGCAAAATAATAGGATTTGCTTATATAAAAAGCAAATTTGATTATGAAACTCAAACTAGTAATAGGCAATAAAATTTATTCAACATGGTCACTAAGACCATGGTTAGTGTTAAAATATTTTAATATCCCCTTTGATGAAGTGAGAATTAAGTTAAGAGACAAAAATACTAAAAAAAATATATTAAAATTTTCTCCTTCTGGAAAAGTCCCTTGTTTGGTTTACAGAAAGATAAGGATATGGGATTCTTTATCAATCTGTGAATTCTTGGCAGAAAAGTTTAAAAATAAACATTTATGGCCAAAAAATAATATTGATAAAATAATGGCTAGAAATATTTCTTCTGAAATGCATAGCGGTTTCATCAACTTAAGAAAAAATTTAAGTATGAATTTCTTAGGTAAAAATCTCAAATTTAAAAATAACAAAGAAACATCTGTTGAAATAACAAGAACTAAAAAAATTATTGAAAATTGTCTTAAAAAATCTAAAGGACCATTTATGTTTAAAAAATTTTCTATAGCAGACGCTATGTACGCACCTGTAATGTTTAGATTAAAAATTTACAATATAAAATTATCATTCGTATTGGAAAAATATCTAAATACTGTATTAAATATGAAAGAAATAAAAATCTGGCTTTTAGAGGCAAGAAGAGAATTAAAATGATGCGTTATATAATAATTATCACTGCTATCGTTCTTCCTTTTGTAATTTATTATTTGTTAGTTCGTTTAACTAAAAAAGTTAACAAGAAATTTCCTTTAATAACTTTATCATTAATAAGTCTTGTTCTTTTAATTTGTTCTTTAATATATTTTAGGTTTACAAGCACACAGCCTAAGGGCCTAAATTATACTCCACCAAAATATGAAAATAACAAAGTTGTGCCTTCAAAAATCAAATAAGATTAATTATATTTTTTTGCTAACCATTCTAGTGCTTTTGGTAAATTTTTAATTATATCTTCTAACTAAAAGCTCTTTATTTTTTGAAACATTGCTTGATATATAATCTGCACATTTTTCTCCTGCTGATTGCATTAAAGAAAAAGAGTTTTTTCTCAATTTAAATTCTTTTTGTTCAATAGCTTTAATTTCTGATGAATTTAAAATCATTTCTAAAAAAACAATCTATAGTTTAATTTATACTCACACTTTTATGCATACCTGACATAACTAAAAAACAATGGAATTTATTGCTTATAATTATAGTACATCTACAATAAAAAATTAAAAACAAAATTAATAATTAATAAAGGGAGAAATTAATGAGTGCTGCATCAGATATACTAAAATTAATTAAAGAAAAAGAAATAGAGTTTGTAGATTTAAGATTTACTGATCCTAGAGGAAAGCTTCAGCATATGACTCAGGATTTAACAACAGTTGATGAAGATTTTTTAAATGACGGAACTTTCTTTGATGGTTCATCTATTGCTGGATGGAAGGCAATTAATGATTCTGACATGATTTTAAAACCAGACTTATCTAGAACATTTGTTGACCCTTTCACTTCACACAACACTCTAGTTTTATTCTGTGATATTATGGATCCTATAAAAAAGGATTACTACGAGAGAGATCCTA
>Ga0208942_1000481_pt1 | contig 16013 bp, 17 predicted proteins | sample GreLakmeSU08MSRF_FD_187704 | JGI IMG/M metagenome (GOLD analysis project Ga0208942, IMG submission 187704) | Freshwater lentic microbial communities from great Laurentian Lakes, MI, USA - Great Lakes metaG SU08MSRF (SPAdes) | ecosystem: Environmental > Aquatic > Freshwater > Lake | place: Great... | reverse complement strand
TTGTTCTTTGCATTTTATCTCTAAGTACAGAAGTTGGTGTTCCGCCGTTTGAATTTCTCAATTTATCAAATCTTGAAATTGATTTTTGTGTTTCACTTTCAGGAATTATTTCATGTCTAGAATTTGGCTTTACTATTGTTGCGGCTCTCATAGCTGCGGCTCTGCCGAATACCACAAGATCAATTAATGAATTAGATCCTAGTCTATTAGCACCATGAACCGAAACGCAGGCTGCTTCCCCAACTGCCATTAAACCAGGCACAGTTACATCTTTTCCATTTTCAGTTTTCGATATTACTTCACCATAATAATTCGTAGGAATTCCTCCCATATTGTAATGAACTGTTGGAACAACTGGTATTGGTTGTTTTGTTACATCTACACCAGCAAAAATTTTTGCAGATTCAGAGATTCCAGGAAGTCTTTCATGTAAAACTTTTGGATCTAAGTGATTTAAATGAAGATAAATGTGATCTTTATTCTTGCCAACTCCTCTGCCTTCATTAATTTCAATTGTCATAGATCTTGAAACTACATCTCTTGATGCAAGATCTTTTGCTGAAGGAGCATATCTTTCCATAAATCTTTCACCTTCAGAGTTAACTAAAAATCCACCTTCTCCTCGAGAGCCTTCGGTAATTAAACATCCGGCTCCATAAATTCCTGTTGGATGAAATTGAATAAATTCCATATCTTGTAATGGTAAACCCGCTCTTAAAACCATTGCATTGCCGTCTCCTGTGCAAGTATGTGCAGAAGTTGCTGAAAAATATGCGCGTCCATAACCGCCTGTTGCTAAGATTGTTATATTAGCTCTGAAACGATGAATAGTTCCATCTTGCAAATTCCAAGCAGTAACCCCATGACATTTTCCATTATGCATTAATAAATCTAATGCAAAATATTCTATAAAAAATTCAGTATTTTTTTTAAGTGCTTGACCATAAAGCGTATGAAGGATTGCATGTCCGGTTCTGTCTGCAGCAGCACAAGTTCTTTGTGCAATACCATTTCCATAATTAGCAGTCATTCCTCCAAATGGTCTTTGGTAAATTTTTCCCTCTTCAGTTCTGCTAAAGGGAACTCCGTATTTTTCAAGTTCGATAACTGCTCTTGGAGCTTCTTTGCATAAATATTCAATAGCGTCTTGATCGCCTAACCAATCGGCGCCTTTTACAGTGTCATACATATGCCAACGCCAGTCGTCTTCTGACATATTTCCTAATGCAGCAGAGATCCCGCCCTGCGCGGCAGCGGTATGACTTCTTGTTGGAAATACTTTTGAAATGCAAGCTGTTTTGAGTCCGGCTTCAGCCAATCCAACGGCTGCTCTTAATCCTGAGCCGCCAGCGCCTACGACAATAACATCGTATTCGTGATCAATGATTGGATAAGTATTCATAAAATAATTTTTATTAATGATATAATGCCAATAATTGGAAGTACAGCTGAGTATAAAATTATAACTTTATTCAAGTTAGCTTTTAAACGTTCGTCTTGAATATAGTCTTCAATAATTTCATTAAGACCCAATTTTAGATGCAAGCCTGAAAATATTAAAAATAAAGTAAAAATAATTATTGATAGATAATTATCAAAAGCATCTAATGCTCCTGCATAGTCTTGATTAACTAGATCAACTAAAGAATATAAAAAAAATAATAACAAAGGTATTAGTACAATTGCGCTGGCTCTTTGTATTATCCATTTATTTAGGGCATGATTCTTCATTATATAATCCAAATAAAAAATGTTGTTATAATAGAAAGTAATAAAACAATTACTCCAGAAAAATTTGCAGTTTTGATTTCATAACCGTAACCAAAATCCCAAGCAAGATGCCTAATGCCATTAAACATGTGGTAAACAAATGACCAAGTAAACCCGACAAGAATAAATTTGCCAACAAATGTTCTTAGGAACTTTTGATAAAAATTATAATACTCAGGTCCTATCGATAAAAATAAAATCCACAAAACAATCAAAAAAAATCCAATAACATTAGTTATGCCCGTAATTCTATGTGTAATTGATAGTAAGGAAGAAAGCTGCCATTTATAAATCTGGATGTGAGGAGATAACGGACCAGAATTATTTTCCATAAAAAATATTAATTATTTTTTATATACTTTTTAACTAAAACCTCCGCTATTTGCACTCCATTTAAGGCCGCACCTTTTAATAAATTATCGGAAACCACCCATAAATTGACCGCATTTTTTGTAGGGTCTTTTCTGATTCTAGAAATATAAGTTAAAAAACTTCCAGCACACTCTGCAGGAGTTGCATAACTACCATTTTTTTGTTCATCAATAACTTTACAGCCTGGTGCTCTTGATAAAATAGATCTAATTTGTTTTATATTAAATCTTTTTTTTAGCTCCACATTTACGCTTTCAGAATGTGAAATAAGCACGGGAACACGAACACAGGTTGCGGTAACTTTAATATTTTTGTCTAGTATTTTTTTAGTCTCATTTTCCATTTTCCACTCTTCTTTTGTGGAACCATCTTTCATAAAAACATCAATATGAGGTATAACGTTAAATGCTATTTGTTTGGTAAATTTTACAGGTTTAATCTTTTTTTTAGCTAGATAATCTTTTGTTTGAGAAATAAGTTCCTCCATCGCAGCTTTTCCTGCTCCAGATACAGACTGATAAGTTGAAGTAACAACCCGGGTTACTTTAAATTTATCATGCAAAGGTTTGAGAGCTAACACAAGTTGCGTTGTAGAGCAGTTTGGATTTGAAATAATATTTTTCTTTTTATAATTTTTTAATGCGTGCTCATTAACTTCAGGAATTATCAAAGGAATATCTTTTAACATTCTAAAATGTTTAGAATGTTCAATTACAGTTGAATACTTTGCAATTTTGGGAGCTAAAATCTTTGCAAGCTTTGATCCAGCACAAAAAAAAGTAATGTGTGCTTTTTTAAAATCAAAATTTTTTAAGTTTTGAACTTTGATTTTTTTATTTTTAAACTTTATAAAACTACCAGCACTTCGTTTTGATGATAATAAATATAAATTATTAACTGGAAATTTTCTTTTCTCTAAAGCTTCTACAGTTTTTCTTCCAACGTTACCTGTGCTTCCTACTATCGCTATATTAACTTTCATCTATTTTAATTTAGAAATAACCAAATCCCCCATTTGAGAAGTTGAAACTTTATTTTTACCTGTCTCCATAATATCTGCTGTTCGATGTCCATCTCTCAGAACATCTTTGACTGCCTTATCAAGCATATCGGCATCTTTATCCATATCAAATGAATAACGTAGCGCCATAGAAAAACTTAATATTGATGCGAGTGGATTTGCAATATTTTTACCTGCAATATCGGGCGCCGAACCGTGACAAGGTTCATACATTGATTTAAATTTTCCATCTTTATTCTTTCCGCTTAATGATGCTGAAGGTAACATTCCAAGTGAACCTGTTAACATTCCGGCCTCATCTGAAAGCATATCTCCAAATAAGTTATCAGTTACGATCACATCAAATTGCTTAGGGTTTCTAACTAATTGCATAGCGCAATTATCTGCAAGCATATGACTAAGTTCCACATCTTTAAATTCTTTCTTGTGCAATTCTTCCACCACTTCTCTCCATAACAAACCTGCCTCCATAACATTAGATTTCTCACACGAAGTAACTTTATTATTTCTTTTTCTCGCAAGCTCAAATGCAACTCTAGCAACTCTTTGAATTTCACTTGTTGTATAAGTGTGAGTATTTGTGCCTTTTTTTTCACCATTAGGTAATTTTTCAACTCCTCTTGGAGTTCCAAAATAAATACCTCCGGTAAGTTCTCGTACAATCATAATATCTAAATCAGAAACAACTTCTGGCTTTAAAGTAGATGCATTAGCAAGTTCTTTAAAACAAATTGCAGGTCTTAAATTTGCAAATAATTCTAAATCTTTTCTAAGCCTTAATAAGGCTCTCTCAGGTCTTTTAGAAAATTCTAATTTATCCCACTTTGGGCCACCCACGGCTCCTAATAAAACTGCATCACTTGCCATTGCAACTTCCATTACTTTATCAGTAATTGGAGTGCCATGCTTATCAAAGGAGATTCCTCCTGCTAATTCTTCAGTAACATCAAAATCAGTGGATTTATTTTTATCAAACCAAGTAATAATTTTTTTAACTTCATTCATTACCTCCGGTCCAATTCCATCTCCAGCAAGAATAAGAAGTTTTTTTTTCATTAATATAACCAAGGAGTTAGATTCTTTTTATTTTGTTCAAAGATATTAATTTTAGCATCTTTTTTTAGAGTAAGAGCAATGTCGTCATAACCATTTAATAAACATTCTTTTCTAAATGATTCAATTTCAAAATCGAAAGGTCTATTATCGCCTTTATGAATTTTTTGATCAATCAAATCAATTTCTATTTCTTTATTTTTTTTTGCAGCCTCAGATAATTCTTTAACCTGATTTTCTGGAAGAACGATTGGTAAAATTCCATTTTTAAAACAGTTGTTATAGAAAATATCTGCAAAACTTTCAGCAATGATACATTTAATACCAAAATCTAATAATGCCCAGGGCGCATGCTCTCTAGATGATCCGCAACCAAAATTTTTACCTGAAATCAAAATTTTTGCTTTGTTATAAGGGGCATTATTTAAAATAAAACTTTTTATTGCGTTGCCTTTTTCATCATAACGCATTTCATAAAACAAAGCAGAACCAAGGCCTGTTCTTTTGATTGTCTTTAAAAATTGTTTTGGAATAATCATATCCGTATCAATATTTGATATCTGAAGATCGGCTGCAATACTTTTAACTTTTGCAAACTTTTCCATTAAATAATCTTTCTAATATCTACAAATTTACCTTCAATTGCGGCAGCGGCTGCCATAACTGGACTCACAAGATGTGTTCTTCCACCTCTTCCTTGTCTTCCTTCAAAATTTCTATTTGAAGTAGAGGCGCATCTTTCTTTTGGTTTTAATTGATCCGGATTCATTCCAAGACACATTGAGCATCCAGGTTCTCTCCACTCAAATCCTGATTCTTTGAATATTTTATCTAAGCCTTCTTTTTCAGCTTGTAATTTTACAAGTCCAGAACCTGGAACAACAATTGCATCAACGTTTTTATTTACTTTTTTTCCTTTAACTATTTTTGCAACTTCTCTTAAATCTTCAATTCTTCCATTGGTGCAAGAGCCTATAAAAACCTTATCAATTTTAATATCCTGAATGGCAGTATTGGGTTCTAAGCCCATATAATCCAAAGATCTTAGAATAGATTTTTTTCTATCTTCATTTTTTTCTAAATTTGGATCAGGAACTTTTCCATTAATGGAGGCTATATCTTGAGGACTTGTTCCCCAAGTAACTGTTGGCTCAATATCTTTTCCTTGCAAATGAAGTTCTCTATCAAATTTTGCATCTTTATCTGTATATAAAGCGCTCCAATATTTAAGTGCTTTTTCCCAATTATCTCCCTTTGGAGCTAATGGTCTTCCTTTAATATAATCAAATGTTTTTTGATCAGGGGCAACAAGTCCAGCTCGAGCACCTGCTTCGATACTCATATTACAAACCGTCATTCTTTCTTCCATAGAAAAGTTTCTAAAAACTTCTCCACAGTATTCAATAACGTAACCAGTTCCACCTGCTGTTCCAATTTTTCCAATAATAGATAAGATTACATCTTTAGCAGTAACGCCCAATGGTAATTTTCCATCAACACTAATTTTAAAATTTTTGGCTCTGCTTTGAATTAAAGTTTGCGTTGCAAGAACATGTTCTACTTCTGAAGTTCCAATTCCAAAAGCTAATGCACCAAATGCACCATGCGTTGAAGTATGACTATCACCACAAACAATTGTCATTCCAGGCTGAGTGAATCCTTGTTCAGGACCAATCACATGAACAATGCCTTGTCTTTTATCTGTTAAACCAAAAAATTCTATACCAAAATCTTTACAATTTTTAGAAAGAGTCTCAACTTGAATTGCAGATTCTTTATCTGCTATTCCTTTTGATCTATCAGTTGTTGGAACGTTATGATCTACAACTGCTAATGTTGAACCAGGTAATTTTACTTTTCTATTAGATAAACGTAATCCCTCAAATGCCTGTGGACTCGTTACTTCGTGAACTAAATGCCTATCAATGTACAATAGTGAAGTTCCGTCATTTTGTTCATCAACTAAATGACTTTCCCATATTTTGTCGTAAATTGTCTTTGCCATTAAATAAAAACTAGTATTACTTCTTTTTATTCTGAGCTTCTGTCTTTGGCGCTGAAGCTTTTTCCGTATTTTTTGGAGCCTGTTCAGCAACTACAGCTGCTTGTGCTTCAATATTTTGGACTGCCTCTTTTTTTGGTAAAGGTTGAATAATATCTACACCAATTTTTTTTCTAATTTTTTCTGTAATTCTAGCTGATTTACCAGTTCTTTCTCTTAAATAATAAAGTTTTGCTCTTCTTACTTTTCCGCTTCTAATTACTTCAACAGACTCTACGTTTGGACTATGAACTGGAAATAATCTTTCAACACCTTCACCAAAAGAAATTTTTCTAACTGTAAAAGTAGAATTAATTCCTCTATTTTTTTTAGCAATACAAACTCCTTCGTAAGCTTGTATTCTTTGTCTTTTTCCTTCGATAATTCGAACGTTTACTTTTAAAGTATCTCCAGGAGAAAATTCTGGTAATTTTTTTTCACCAATTTTCTTAATATGAAGTTTATCTAATTCGTCTATTCTCATTGTAGAAATTTGCATTAAAATTTAGTTATTTGTGATATTTTTCCCATAAGTCTTGTCTCTGGCGTCGTGTTATATCCTCGGATTGTGCTAAGCGCCAGTCCTTAATTTTAGCGTGATTCCCAGACAAAAGTACTTCCGGAACAGTTCTTCCTTTCCACTCTTGGGGTTTTGTATATTGAGGATATTCTAATAAATTATTTTCAAAACTCTCTTCATTTAATGAAGAAGAATTGCCAAGAACGCCTGGCAACAATCTAAGTATGGAATCTAAAAAAACAAACGCTGCTGTTTCACCGCCGGATAAAATAAAATCACCAATACTTATTTCTCTAATCTTTCTTTCTTCTATAACTCTTTGATCAATTCCTTCAAAGTGTCCACAGATAAGATCTACTCCATTTTTTTGTGATAATTGTTTTGCAATTTTTTGCGTTAACAATTCACCTCTAGGACTTAGATAAATAAGTTCATTTTTAGAGTTTTTAATATTTTTATCCAAACAACTATCTATTACATCGGCACGCATAACCATTCCGCTTCCTCCTCCAAAAGGAGTATCATCCACACTTCCATGCTTATCTAAAGCAGAGTCCCTGATGTTAATGACATCGAGTGACCAGATTTTATTTTCTCTAGCTCTTTTATAAAGCCCGATATCTAAAATCCCTGGAAAAAATTCTGGATATAAAGTGAATATTTTTGCAGACCACATAATAGTTAATTTGTTTTTGGTGCCTCCGCTTCTGGTGCTTTTTCTTCAACCTTTGGAGCTTCTACAGGAGCTGGTTCAGCTGCTGGAGCCGCTGCTTCTGCTACTGGGGCTGCTTCTGCTGCCGGAGCTGCTGCTGGTGCTTCTTTTGGTGCTTGGGCAGCTTTTAATCTTTCTTGAGCTTTCTTTTTAGGTAAAGCTTTAATTGGATTATTTCTTTTTTCAGGAACTGGGGCAAGATTTGCAGCACCTAAAAATTTTGCAACTCTTAGAGTAGGCTGAGCTCCCATTTTAATCCAATGAGTTATTCTTTCTGACTCTAAGCTTAATCTTTCTGGTTTACTTTTTGGTAATAGCGGATTGAAGTATCCAAGTTTTTCAATAAATTTTCCATCTCTTGGATTTCTAGAATCTGCAACTACGATTTGATAGAAGGGTCTTTTTTTTGTTCCCCCTCTAGATAGTCTTATTTTTAACATTTATTTGCCTTTCTATTTTAGTTTGTTAAATAATTCGGGAGGTATTTCACCTAAACCTCCAAAATTTCTTCCACCACCTTGAGACATTCTTTTCATCATTCCTGTCATCATTTTATGTTGTTTTAGAAGCTTGTTTACTAAAGCGATGTCGGTTCCTGAACCATTCGCTATTCTTTTTTTTCTCGATCCATCAATAATTTTTGGGTTATCTCTTTCTTTAGGAGTCATTGATAAAATAACCGCTTCTTGTTTTCCAAGAAGACTCTCGTCAATATCAGCCTCATCTATTTGTTTTTTAATTTTTGAAATCCCAGGAATCATTCCTAAAACTTTTCCCATGCCACCAATTTTTTTCATTTGTCTAATCTGTTTTAAATAATCATTAAAAGTAAATTGTCCTTTTTTAAAATTCTCTTCTAGTTCTTCAACTTCTTCTTTTTTTAAATTTTCAGATACTTTTTCAACAAGAGAAACAACATCTCCCATTCCTAAAATTCTGTTTGCAATTCTTTCTGGATGAAATATTTCAAAATCATCAATTTTTTCACCAACTCCTAAAAATTTAATTGGACAATTGGCAACGGACTTCATGCTAAGGGCGGCACCACCTTTTCCATCTCCATCTATTCTTGTTAATATTATTCCTGTTAAATCGACTGTTTTTTTAAATTCACTAGCGATATTTACGGCGTCTTGTCCTGTTAAAGAGTCAGCAACTAAAAAAGTTTCGATTGGATTAATTATTTTTTTAAGATTATTTAATTCACTCATCATCACGCTATCAATTTGTGTTCGTCCCGCAGTATCAAAAATAATTACATCAGAACCAGATAAGGAAGCGGCCGCTAAAGTTCTTTGAGTAATTTCTATTGGAAGTTGTCCTTCTATAATTGGAATTGTTTGAATATTATTTTGACTACCTAATAACTCTAATTGTTTTTGAGCTGCTGGACGGTAAACGTCTAAGCTCGATAACATTACTTTTTTATTAAAATTCTTTTCAATAAATTTTGCAATCTTTGCTGAAGTTGTCGTTTTTCCTGAGCCTTGCAAACCAACAACTAATATTTTTGCTGGCGGAACTGTATTAAGATTAATTTCTGATTTTTCGCTACCTAAAATTTTAACAAGTTCATCGTATACAATTTTAACAAGTAACTGTCCTGGAGTTATAGATTTTAAAACTTCTTGCCCGATTGCTTTTGGTTTAACATTTGCAATAAATTCTTTAGCAACAGAAAGAGCAACGTCGGACTCAAGAAGAGCCTGGCGGATCTTTCGCAATCCTTCATCAACCTGTTTTTCATCTAATTGAGTGCTTTTATTAAAAAAAGAAAAGGCAGACTCAATTTTACTTGTTAAATTTTCAAACATTTTTTTTCTCCAGCAGCAATCGCACTAGTGGGCGAATATCGCTGACTAGTGTTGATCTCCTTCATTAGAAGGACACCACAAAACCTGCTTATTTTTGTGGAAAATTTTCTTAAAAGTATATTTTACTATTTTAAAAGTCAATAATTGAGAATATTTGTAAGATACAACAATAAAATAGATGATCGAAATACAAGCTTATAAAATGGATGGCCTAGGCAATGACTTTATCATCATTGATAGAAGAAAAGATAAAATCGATCTTTCAAAACAACAAATTATAAATATTGCTGACAGAAAAAAAGCTCCGGGTTGTGACCAAATTATTATTATAGACAAAGATAAAGAAAAAAAAACAAACGCTAAAATAACTTTTTATAATTCTGACGGGGGAGAAACGGGTGCATGCGGCAACGGTTCAAGATGTATTTCATATTTTTTAATGAGTGAGAAAAAATTAAATAAATCTAAAATTAATACCGAAAGTGGAATTCTAAAAGCAAAACTTGTAGGAAAAACTGAAGTATCTGTTGATATGGGGATTCCAAATTTTGATTGGAAAAAAATTCCCTTGGTGAAAAAAATGAATAATACAAATGTTAAAATTAAAACTAAACATTTTGGAATTTTATCAGGATATACTTTAAGTGTTGGCAATCCTCATGTTATTTTTTTTAAAGATATAACATTTGAATTACTTAAAAAAATTGGACCTCAAATTGAACATCACGAATTTTTTCCAGAAAGAAGCAACGTCACATTTGCTAAAATAATGAATAAAAAAAATATTGCAGTAAAAGTTTGGGAAAGAGGAGCTGGTTTAACGCTTGCGTGCGGTACAGCTGCTTGCGCTACTGCAGTAGCTGCAAGTAAATTAGGTCTGACTGGAAAAAAAGTTAATATTCATTTTAAAAATGGAACGCTTCATATTGAATGGGCTAAAGACAAACATATTATTATGACAGGATCTGTCTCAAATATTAAAAATATCAGTCTTAAAATATAATTCTTAATGAATTTTTTTAAAAAACTTCAAGAAAGTCTAAAAAAAACTTCAGAAAAATTCACAAAAGGAATTGATGAAATTTTTAATAAATCCAAACCACAAGCAGAAATTCTTCAAGATATAGAAGATATTCTAATTCAGGCAGATGTTGGTATTGGTTTTGTAGAAGAATTTAGAAAAAATATAGCCAATAAAAAATACAGCAAAGAAGAATTAACAAAGGAAAATTTTTTTCATGCTATTGCTAAAGAAATAGAAGAAATTTTAATACCTCTACAAAAAGATTTTTTTACGAAAAAGCATAACAAACCCACAGTGGTATTAGTTTGTGGAGTTAATGGAGTTGGCAAAACAACAACTATTGGCAAATTATGCAAAAAACTTAAAGCTCAAGGAAATAAAGTTATTGTTGGAGCGGGAGATACTTTTAGAGCTGCAGCAATCGATCAATTAGAACTTTGGTGTAAAAAAATTAATGTAGAAATAATAAAATCAGATATTGGCTCAGATCCAGCCTCTGTTGCATTTAAAAGTTTTGAATATGCAAGGCAAAACAATGCTGATTACTGTGTAATTGATACGGCAGGACGACTTCAAAACAAAAAGAACTTAATGGAAGAATTCTCAAAAATTATTAGAGTTTTAAAAAAAATTGATGCAGACGCTCCTCATGAAACTATTTTAGTCCTTGATGCAACCACAGGACAGAACGCAATTAATCAAATTGAAGAATTTAAAAAAATTACACCTATCTCTGGAATTATTATGACTAAATTAGACGGAACTGCAAAGGGAGGTATTCTGGTTGCTATTGCAAAACAATTTCAAATTCCAATCTATGCAATTGGCATAGGTGAAAAAGAAGAAGATTTAGACAACTTTATTGCAAAAGACTTTGTGCAAGCCTTTATTAAAAACTAATTTAAAGTTTTTATAAATTTCTGTAATTCTAACTTAAGCTCGGAATTATAAGTCATCATATGACGATCAAATTGTGGGAAGTATCCATACTTTTTTGACTGAACTTCATCAAATAATTTTTTTCCCATAGCAATAGGTATTATTATATCTGCTCCGCCATGCATTATAAGAACTGGTGAATTAATATTTTTAATTTTTTTTAAACTTAAATATTTATCTTTTAATATTAGATCTACAGGTAAATAAGGGTAATAAATCTTTGCGGCATCAACAATAGAAGTGTAGGGAGACTCTAAAATAATTCCTGCAAATTTTTGATTTTGAGCAACTTCAACCGCAACGCCTGTACCTAAAGATTCTCCATATAAAATAATTTTATTCTTTGAAATATTATTCTTTTGTAGCCATTCTAAAGCACTTCTAGCGTCACTATATAAGCCCTGTTCTGTTGGACTTCCTTTGTTACCACTAAATCCTCGCCAAGAAATAATTAAATAATTTAAATTTAAATTTTTAAATTCATTTAACTTATAAATTCTCTTTTCTAATCCTCCGGCATTTCCATGAAAAAATAAAACGGTATATTTATTCTTGGGGTTATTATAAAACCACGCTTTTAGGGTAATGTTCTCCGTTGAAGGCACGGATATTTCTTTAATTTCTAAGTTTAATTTCTCGACACGCAAATTATTATTATGCTCGGGAAGATATAAAAAATTTCTTTGAAAAATGTACATATAAGTACAAACGGAAGCATAAAGAATGGTTAAAGATAAAAAGACGTATAAAAAAACTTGTCTTAATTTCATTATCTGCTGAGTGCTTTGATAAACAAATATAAAGCACTATGATCTAGATTGGCTCTTCCAGATTTTACTGTCTTTGCGTAAAGTTCTTGTACTTTTTTTGCAATTGGCAAATTAAGTTTATATTTTTTCGCAGTTGCAATTATATTATTCATGTCTTTTAGTTGGGTAGATGCTTTGCCACCAGGTTTAAAATTCTTAGTTAAAATTCTTAATCCATGGTTTTGAAGAATTGGACCTCCTGCAAACCCACGTAACATAATTTCTCTTACAGCTTTAGGATCTGCTCCTGCTGCTTCTGCTAAAATTAAAGCCTCAGATACAGCTCCAATGCTGATTCCAACTATTGTTTGGTTTGCCAATTTTGCGACTTGCCCACAACCAGTTTTTCCAACGTAGATTGCTGTTCCCATACTTTTAAATAATGGCATGACAGTATTAAACATTTTTTTCTCTCCGCCTACCATGATCGCAAGCGTTCCCTTTTCTGCTCCTATCGTACCGCCAGAAACAGGCGCGTCTAAAAAAATTGCTCTTTTCTTTTTTAAAGCTTTGCCAATTTCTAATGCTGTATTTTGAGTTGTTGAACTCATATCAATTACAATCTGCCCTTTTTTTAAATATGGATGAATTTTCTTTATAAGAATTGCTTTACAAACATTATCGTTTGCAAGCATTGAAATGATTACTTTAGAGTTTTGAACTAAATCTTTTATATCTTTAAAAATTTTTGCTCCTTTTTTTTGAAGCTCTAAAGTTTTTCCTGGGGTTCTGTTCCAAACATTTAATTTAAATTTTTTAGATAAAATGTTTTTTGCCATAGGCAATCCCATTAAACCTGTCCCGATAAAGCCTACTGTTTTGATTGAACTACTCATTTAATTTTAAATAAATTTTTATTAGCTAGAATTATACCTGTTAATACAAATAAACCTCCAAACCAATGAAAGCTTTGTAATTTTTCATTAAATAAAAAATAGCCATATAATGCACTATAAATTGGCATCAAATAAATCACTAATCCAGTTATGGAGGCACCAACAAATTTTTGTAATTTTGAATACATTAAAAAAGCAATAATGCCTGGAAAAATTGCGGCAACAACAGTCCAAAAAACAAAGTCTTTATTAAAAGTAGTGGTATAAAAAAAAGTTTCTTCAACATAATACATTGGTAACAAACAAATAACTCCAGCAATTGCCATAAGGCCAAAACGAGTTAGTAGATCAAATTTACTTTTCCAGTTCATTAAAAACACCGAATAAACTGCCCAACTAATCATCGCTCCTGAAATCCAAAAATCTCCTTTAGTAAATTGCAGTCTCATTAATGTTTCAAGCTGACCTTTGCAGACCACAACCATAATTCCAGATAAACATAAAACTGTTCCAAATATCTGAAGTTTGCTTAACTTTTCTTTATAAATAAAAACTGAAAGTAAAATAATAAATATAGGAGAAGCAGAGTAAATAATTCCCATGTTTACAACGCTAGTTGTAAGTCCGCTGATGTAAGGAAAAGCACCACAAAATGCAAAGCCAGTAAGACCTAGAACTAATAATTTAGGAAATTCAATTAATACATCCTTCCATTGCTTTTTAAGAGAAGGGTATATGAATGGTAACAGTATTAATGCAGCAAGAACCCATCGCCAAAAAGCAAGTGATACAGGCGGAACTAATCCTGCGGCACCGCGTGCAACAGCAATATTTCCTGTCATAAATATAGGCTGAATAAATAAAAACAATAAAGGTAAAAAACTAACCTTATGATCTTTCAAGATTGAATCTACAGTTACTTAAATATTATCTTTTGCTCTTAGATTTGCTGTTATCAGACAAAGATAACATTCTCACAAAATCATAAATCATCATAGCAATACCTACGCTAACAACTATTAGTACTGGCACTGATGCCGAGAAGGAAATAATAGATGATTTTAAAACCGAATGCATGATCGAACCTAGATATACAATAAAACCGATCCCTCCAATTATTGCTGAAAATTTTCCAATCATATTTTTATTTATTTAATTTTTTAAAGAGCCAATTAGCTGAACGCAAAAATCTAACATCATCAAACTTTTCTCCAACCACCTGAACCCCTAATGGCATTTTATTAGATCCCTCAAGTATTGGCAATGAAATAGATGGCATGCCTAAATAAGTCCAAATTGTACAAAATTCTGGACTTCCTGTATGAGCCAAACCTTTTGGTGCCTCACCCGTAGTTGCAGGAGTAATAATTGCATGAAAATGATGAAAGAGCTCGCTCATGTTATCATAAATAGTTTCTATGTTATCAACTGCCTCTGCATAATCTTTTGATTTATAAGATTGCCCTCTTTCAATTGCTTCTCGTAATTTTTTTCCGATCTTGTTTTTATGAGCTTCATAAAAATAAGATAAATTATGGGCCATATCTGTTTCCATAATAACTTGTTGATATTCAAAAATTTTTTCAAAAGAAGACGGATCTTGAAAATCAACAACATTTTTTTCTAATTTTTTCCTTAGTTTATCAAAAGTTTTTTTTGAATCGTTGTCTAAATTTTTCCACTTAGGAGTTTGTACAAAAATAAATTTTGGATCAAAAGGATGATCCTGTAAAACTGAGGACTCCATATTTTCTGTAGGGTAAGTTATTGTAGATTTATCTTTAGGATCTTTATTCATTATAATTTTTGAAATTAGACCCATGTCCTCAATAGTTCTTCCAAAAATACCAATCTGGTCTAATAAAAAAGACAATCTTAAAACTCCGCTTCTTGAAATCAATCCATAAGAAGGTTTGTAACCCATGACACCACAGTAAGATGCAGGTCTGATTACTGATCCATTTGTTTGAGAACCAATTGCAACTGGGGCCATGAATGTCGCAACAGCAGCGGCTGATCCACTTGAAGAACCACCTGGGGTCCTTGAATAATCGTGCGGATTTGTAGTCTTTCCAGGATCAAAGTATGCAAGTTCTGTTGTTACGGTTTTACCCATAATAATGGCACCTGCGTTTTTTAATAACTTAACAACTTCAGATTCATTTTTAGAACGCTGACCTTCCTTTATAGGAGTGCCATAGCCTGTTGGCATATCATCAGTTTTGAAAATATCTTTTATAGCAACGGGGAGTCCATGCAGTGGCCCCAAGGGTTTTCCTGACAATCTCCAATCATCAGCTTCCTTAGCTTTTTCTAAAAAAGATGTTTTGTCAAAAAATGCCCACGCATGAACTTTTTTTTCTAACTCTTCTATTCTTTCTATAAAACTATTTGCTACCTCAACTGAAGAAAGTTCACTTTTCTTAACTTTGTCTACAAGTTGTTTGGCAGATAAAAGATAAGGTTTCATCTACTGTTATTTTAAATTTTTTTATTAACCGCCCTGACCAAAAAGATAATTTGGCAACCAAGTTGATAATCCTTGGAAGTTATATAATAAAATCATTGAGAATATTACCAAATATATAAAAGGATAGCCCCCTTTAAAAATTTCCTTCAAGCTTACTTTGTCGCCCTGGACTCCTTTTAAATAAAAGGCTGCCATGGCCATAGGCGGTGACAAGAAAGAAGTTTGTAGATTTAAACCAATAAGAATTCCAAAGAAATAGGGATCTATTCCGTAGAATTTAACCAAAGGTAAAAATATAGGAACAAATATAATTATGATTTCAGTCCATTCTAATGGCCATCCTAATATGAAAATCAAAAGCTGAGTAATAATTAAAAACTGCCAAGGTGCAAGATTTAATGATTTAAAGAAAGCATCAAAAATATCTTGTCCACCAAGATACGCAAACACCGAAGCAAAAGATGACGATCCAACGAATAACCAAATGATCATCGTTGAAGTTCTAGCTGTTAAATAAACTGAATCCTTGAACATGTTCCAGTTCATAGTTCTATAGAAGAAAGCAAGACCAATTGCGCCAACAGCTCCAACTGCGGCAGCTTCTGATGCCGTTGCAAGTCCACCAAGAATGG
>Ga0208942_1000477_pt1 | contig 16089 bp, 17 predicted proteins | sample GreLakmeSU08MSRF_FD_187704 | JGI IMG/M metagenome (GOLD analysis project Ga0208942, IMG submission 187704) | Freshwater lentic microbial communities from great Laurentian Lakes, MI, USA - Great Lakes metaG SU08MSRF (SPAdes) | ecosystem: Environmental > Aquatic > Freshwater > Lake | place: Great... | reverse complement strand
CTTTAAAGTTAATACTTACTTGTGCATGATCAGCATTTGTCACATGATCCCAAACCCGCTTTTGGTTGAGTCCACTGACGAAATCAACCTCAGAATCAACAATCGACATGATTTGGTCAATAAAGTGACTTCCCCAATCAAAGATCGCACCACCAGAAACAGCTGCATCTGAGTGCCAGAATGAACAGGGCTTGCCATATCCACCAACAAAGCTTTCATAGTGAAATACTTCACCGATCTGATCGGTATCAATCAAATGTTTCATGGTGAGAAAATCGAGGTCATAGCGTCTGTTTTGATAGACCACTAATAGCAACTTCTTTTCCGCAGCAAGTGCCATTAACTCATCACACTCTTTTGTTGTCAGTGCCATTGGCTTTTCCAGCATGACATTCACGCCAAGTTCTAAAGCTTGTTTAGCCCATGAGTAATGACTATTAGGGGGAGTCGACACAACTACTAAATCAATCTCACCTGATTGCAGCATTTGATTTGCATCTGAAAATGTTTGAATCTTTGGCGAGAGCTGCAAGGCCGCGCTCAGCCGCTCAGGGTTGGTGTCACAGACCGCTGTGAGTGCAAGTCCGGAGGTCGCCTGAATCGCTCTATTGTGTTCATCTCCGATTGCCCCGTAAGCAAGCAAACCGACCCTAATATCTGGCTTTGACACTGTTTAAACCCCTTGGATTGGTAAGAGGCAACACTATCGCGCAAGCAATCCCAAAGCACATCGAGACATCTGTGCAGGAGAAGAGAGTCTATTTGGCGGTGATTTCAATATATTGCGGGGAGTGCGATTGTGTAATTGACTTCATCCGTGCCAGAGCTTCCAGAGGTCGAGACAGTGCGCAGGGGATTGGCCCAGCAAATCACTGGATACACATTTGCAACTGCCCAGGGTTTACATCCACGCGTATTAAAACCAGCCTCGCTAGCACCACTTTCAGCCGTTGTTGGCGCCCGCATTAAGGGCATTAATCGCCGTGGGAAATTTCTTTGGTTTGAACTCGATCGCGATCAAGTACTCGTAGCTCATTTAGGAATGTCCGGACAATTTTTGGTGGCACGCAAAGATCGGCCAGCACCGAACCATGTGCGGGCTCACTTTCAACTTAGCCGTGGCCTAAAAAAATGCGAGCTCGCATTTAGTGATCAACGAACCTTTGGCTGGTTATCACTCGAGCGATTAATCAATGGAATTCCGCAATCGGCGCAGCATATTGCCGTTGATCCATTTGATACATTATTTGATCGCAGGGCTGTAATTGCAAAAATGAAATCACGTAAGGCGGCAATTAAGTCAGTCATTCTCAATCAAGAAATCATGAGCGGTGTTGGCAATATCTATGCCGATGAATCGCTGTGGCGGGCAAAGATCCATCCGCAGATTCCAGCTTGTCATTTAACGGTTCGAAAAATAGCTTCATTAGTTGACGCGGCAACGACTGTGATGAGCGAGGCGATTGCAGTTGGTGGCACATCTTTTGATGCACTCTATGTCAATGTCAATGGCACAAGCGGCTTCTTTGAGACATCACTTGCCGCCTACGGTCAAGAGCACCAACCGTGTCCGCGCTGTGGAAGAGAGATCCGCAGAATCGCGTTTGGAAATCGCTCCTCACATTTTTGTCCTAAGTGTCAGGTGAATTAATGTCAGAGATCATTGTTCTCACCGATGGCCAGTGCCGCTTTTGTAAAGCCTCGATGGATTGGGTGGCAAAGAAGTTAGACGTATCGGCTCTTGCTTATCAAAGCGCGGAGCTATCGATATATGGGCTGAGCTATGAACAATGTTCAAAGGCCGTCCACGTTGTGCACGGTGGCAAGATTTATGCTGGCGCAGATGCAATTGCCTACCTACTAGGCCTGCGCGGTAACTGGCTTCTTAGTTTTATTGTGCGGGCATCCGGACCGTTGGGTCGATTTGGTTATGCCTGGGTGGCTGGGCACCGCAACTCATTGCTTATTCGCATTACAACGAGATTAATCGAGCGTTCGCTGTAGTGATTTAACTTTTACGGTTTCACATTTGCAGCAGTAATTAACTGGCCAGAATCAGTACTCATTAATAGCGAGCCATTGCGGAGCAGCTCAAGATCGCGCACTCGATGGCCGACTTTGACTTGAATCTTTTCAACTACCTGCAGGCCTTGATTTAATTTCATAAAGACCAGTACCTCTTCGCGTAATGTTCCCAAAACTAACGCTCCGTTCCAGTTGCCCCAACCCTGTTGAGGTAACTGCACTAGTTCGGTAGGAGCAATAGATGGAACCCAATATGTGAGTGGTTCTACATATCCCACATGAGTTGCAGTTTTTTCCGGTCGAACATAATCACCATCACTGTATGGTTCACCATAGGAAACAAAAGGCCAACCATAATCACTCCCTTTTTTAATTAGATTCAACTCATCTCCACCACGCGGACCATGTTCTGCTGCTAACAAGTGCACCTTGTTATACATGATAATTCCTTGCGGATTGCGATGGCCCTGGGATATTTTTGAGGCAGACTTTGCTGTTAATCGAAAAATTGAACCAAGATCACCTCGCTTGCTACGATCATTAATTAAGGAATATCCCAAATCGCCAATAGTCACATACACAGTGTTCTGGTCGATGACCTCAAAGCGACCTGCAGTGTGTTGGACGGCAGAGATAGGAACACAGGGCTGGGTCACAAACCAATTTGAAACAAATTTAACCTTCTGCTTCTTGCGATCATAGGAAAGCTCATCTATTGCTACCTGTACACATGAGCCGCCAATGCCCAAGCGCGGATAGGAAATGAGAAGCTTTGCTGAAGTCGCGCTCTCGGAAAGTATTGCGATGTCATTAATGGCAAAGCGTGAATCGATAATTCGCCTGCTGGCAGGAATAAAGCTTCCCAACTTGCGAAGGCTCTTTGCATCCTTATTAAATGTGAAGATCTCACCACCAGTGCGCCCGCCACCTAGCAACACGGTGTCATCTTTCATGAGAGCTAGTGCTGGTCCGCGAACGTTGCCTCCTCCAGTGAGCGCGGCCGAAATGGATTTAGTTGTAAAGGCAACTTCGACTGAGCCATCCTCAAATTGATAGGCATTAACCGGTTGCATCACTGCAAGTGCCAGCACCGTTGTGAGAACAATCCGTCGAATCATCTGCAAATCCTCTTCTCGCTTAAATAAAAAGGCCACCCCATCATCTGAGGTGGCCTTTCCTGTAAGAGCATTACTTACTCGACTATTACTTTACTTCTTGATGAGCTTTGCTACATCCACACCTGGTGGAAGGATCACTGCATCAATTGCATGGATTACACCATTTGATGCCATGACATCTGCTGCAACTACTGTGGCCTGGTTAACCATTACGCCACCCATTGTTGAAAGCTTAACTTTCTGGCCTTCTACAGTTGCAACTTCACCATCGGTCACATCGGCGGCCATGACCATGCCTGATACAACGTGGTAGGTAAGAATCTGTGCAAGTAGGGCTTTGTTCTCTGGAAGCAACAATGCATCGAGTACACCTGCTGGTAGTGCTGCAAATGCCTCATCTGTTGGTGCAAATACTGTGAATGGACCTGTTCCGCTGAGTGTTTCAACTAGATCTGCTGCTGTTACGGCTGCGACCAAAGTTGTGAAATTGCCTGCTGCAACTGCTACATCAACAATTGTTCCTACGCTTGTTTCTTCTGGCATTGTTTCACTCATTGAATCTGAATCACTTGAGCACGCTGACAACGTCAACGCTGCTGCAAGAGCTGCAGCAACGAGTGCGCTACGACGCAAAACCTTCATACCTATCTCCTTCGTGTGAGTTCGAGTGAGCAAAGGCTAGGTGAGGGGGTAGGTGCCAGCAACTTGAAAATAGTCAGTGATTGCCCGACTCTCAATAAACTCCCAAGTCTTGGCTTAACCAATAGGTTGCAGGATGAGCCTGCCTCATCTACCGTTCAAATAGTATGAAGCGCTCGCCCAAGATGCATCTGATCCTCCGAGGGAGTTCAACGTGATGGAAAAAATCAGAGCAGATAGTGACAAGCCACACATTACTGATCTATTTGGTGTTTATGACGCAGATGCAACGTTGATTGGTGAGGCCACTTATTGGATCGGTGCGCGCCTGGGTCTTCGACACTGCAGCCTTTGCGATATCACGCACTCACTCTTTAGAGAAAAATCAGAGTGGCAGCGATGTGTAGCACAACTTGAGCAAGAGCACGGCATCACTTTCACAGCCTTTCACCGCGATGATCAACCAGATGAAGTCAAAACGGTAATCAATGGTAACTATCCAGCTGTTGTTGCCTGCAATTCACAAGGAAAGTATTCGTTGTTTATGGATTCAGGACAGATCGATAGTTGCGCAAAGTCGCCACAGGTATTTCTGCAGCAAATCATAAAGGCGCTCGCTCCACACAAACGGTAAGAGGTATTAAGCCTTGTTAGCTTTTTCCTCAAGTGGAACCAGTCGGCTACCAACAACTATAGCTGCGCCGATTAATACTAGATTTTTGATGATGTACTGACCTTCAAGGGTGAGGTCAAAAGGAAATTTAACGAAGCAGACTTCAGGTAAAAGTATCAGCGGTAAAAAAGTTCCTGGCATTTGCAGCGCCAACAAGAAAAGCCCAGCACGTATCAAGGGTGTAAAAAGAAGGCACACGCCGATGGCAACTTCCCACACACCCAAGATAGGAATAAAAATATCTGGATCGAACCAGTAGACAGTCTTTGTAATGACATCGTTTGCCGGGCTATTACCGAAGGGCTTGAGAGCACCAAACCAGATGAAGATAAGGCCAAGTGAAATACGCAGCGTGGGCAGAGATAATCGATTTAATGTTTGAATAATTCTTCGGTCGATCTCTTTAACATTTAAGGAAGGAGCCATGGGGTAAGCGTAGTAAAGGTGCTGTTTAGGCGGTGGATGAATCATTGCTGCAGGCCAGAGTTTGGGTGTGACCTCGCTCAAAGTGCGCAGTCAATCCAGCGCTGCTACCGTTTTCCCATGAGAAAGTTGTTGATTTGTCTTGTGGCGCTATCGCTAATGACCCCTGCTGCTCAAGGGGCGTATACACCTGAACCAACACCCACAGCCACTCCAACACCCACAGCCACTCCAACTCCAACACCGACTCCAACACCAACACCGACTCCAACACCAACACCGACTCCAACACCAACACCCACTCCAACACCAACACCAACACCCACTCCAACACCAACACCCACTCCAACACCAACACCCACTCCAACACCAACTCCAACACCTTCACCAGTCAAGCCCGTAGTAACAGTGCAAACTGAGCTGACTCGTATCAATCCGATGTTGTATTCAAATGAGTTTAAAAAAGCTCGAACAGAGTTGATGAAGATAGATCGAGCTTTTCCAAATAACGCAGATATCAATAACTTACTTGGCTACACCTCGCGCAAGTTAAAGCTCTACAGCTCTTCTGCCTCTTACTACACCAAGGCTTTGCAGATCAATCCAAATCACCTTGGCGCACTTGAATACCAAGGTGAACTCTTTGTCGTCACTAAGAAGATAGCTGCTGCTAAAAGTAATCTCGCAAAGCTTTTGGCACTCTGTGGTGCTGATTGCGACGAGTATAAGGATTTGAAAAAAGCTATCGGCAATAAGAAGTAGTTGGGCCTAGCTATATGGCCGCGAACTTGCGAGTTGGTTCACTCGTTACATGGAACCACCGCGGCGGCAGCGCATCGGGAAAGATCGTAAAGATAGTGCGAACAGGAAAGTTAAAGATTCCTAACTCCACCCTTGAGTTAAAAGCCAGTGCAGAGCAACCAGCTGCCCTGATTCAATTGATTAAAGAAGGAAAGCTCACCAAGGTAATGGTTGGGCACAAACTCACAACACTCTCGCGCAGCACTTGAGAAGTTATTTGGCAGGCTCTAACTCTGGAGTGGGAACTGGCATCGCAGGAGCAATTGCAGGATCTCTTTCGCGTCGTATAACTCGATCTGGCTCGCCGATTTCGCCCATGGTTTCCTCCCGCACTTGACTAGTGCCTAAAGATTAAACCCAGCCCTAAATAAGCGCATCTCATGATGCGTGGGCTGCCTTTGACCGCGCGCTCTAGGTGAGCTGGGTGAATACTTTTCGCATGGATTCAGCATCAGTTGAGCGCAAACTTGGGCGAACCCTGCGCCTGATGCCAGTGATAGTCCTTGCACTACTTGCCCTCTCTATGTTCACTGGTGGTTTTTCAACTTCATCAGAGCCATCTGTCATTAAAAATTTGTCACACTTTCTCTTCACAGTTTTCATTGCAGTCGGGCCATTAATCTTTATCGCAGCAATGCTTTTAATCGAGCACCTGCGCAAAGTGAGTGCAAAAAACCTAGCCATGAACAAGAGCAAACTTGTCTATTCAGATGCCTTTAACCTACCTAGCCAAGAGATGCATGGATACAAGATTGCCTTTATTACAGATCGCCCACCCACCTTTACTGGGCTAACCGGTGATCGCTATACCCAGGACGCAGCTGCACGGTGCTCGCTCAACACTGAGCACGTTCCGCCAGTTGCCGGTTGTGAGTGTGGCTTCTATGCTTATAACGATATTCGACGAGCACACCATGAGCTATCAATTAATCCTGGTGCGTTCTTGATTGACGTTGATCTCTTTGGAGTCGGCTTCACATATACCCATGGCTTTAAAGCCGAATCACAGCTTGTTAACTTTTTAACTTTGCCCAAAAGGTGCATGCGTTGCAAGGTTCTTCCGGCAAAGAAGTTCGTCACAACTTATAAGATGAACTATGTCTCTTTTGCATACTGGAAGTGGGAGTTGCGCTGCAGCCTATGTAGTTATAGCTTTAAAGATCAGGACAGCATGAGCGTTCACCAAATGTCACAGGCGCTTAATACGCCGCTGCGCTAGCAACCGTAGGCCCAACATAACACCGTCATTTTCCACAAGACTTAATCCATCTGTGTGACTACTTAGGTATCGAGTTGTGTACCCGATCTACGCTCCACTGCCGATTCCACCCCAAGGCTGGAGCCATTGAGAGAGAGTGAGTAGGTGAGGTTGGAAATCTGCTTGCCACTTGTCACTTCCACCTCTTGCATGATTGCCTTTCCAGCAATAGCGCATTTATTAAAACGATAACCCTGATTCTCAATGAGCATCACATACTGCGTACCAATGATGAAAGTGAACTGCTCTATCCCAACATTTTTTTGAAAATCTGGTGATGCATATGAAAAAGCCAGCTTCCAATCTTTCTTAGCCAAGGCATCTATTTGCCCTGAAATGTGTTGGTCAATTAGTTTTGCTTGCGCGCTAGTGCAGGGACCATCAGCGAGATTTTCGAAGGCAGCATTCTGTGAGCAGCCGGTAGCCAGCACCGCTACTAGGAATCCTGCAAACAATCTACGCATTCCAAAAGCCTAGTTGCACCGACATCACTTGTCCTCTTGCAATCGGCAGAGATTTTTAATGAGGTAGAGCCAGCGGAGGATGAGGGATTTGAACCCTCGAGACTTTCATCTACGCGTGTTCGAGACGCGCGCACTCGGCCGCTATGCGAATCCTCCGGCGCTAGGTTATCGGAACCTCTGGAAATCTCAATTACTCCGCCAGCGGCTTTTAATACCGCTAGGGTTTTAAAACAATGCGGATTGGATTTCCAATCTTTTTAGCTAATTTATCGAGTGCAACACCAGCCTGCTCTAGCGGCACAACCTCACTGATGGAGTGAGATAGATTTAAACGCCCAGCGGCAGCAAGTTCAATTAACTCTTTAACGTGATGGGCCTCTGATCCATAGTGACCCATGATCTGTGTGCGCATGTAGGTAAAGGCCATGTCATTCGGTATAACTATTGGCTCATTAGCAATTCCCACAATAACTAAGCGTCCCTGTTCACCTAGTAGTGAGAGCGCTTGTTTTCTTACCGAACTCACACCGGCAAAATCAAAGACGGCGTTTAATCCGCGGTGCTTCTTTAACTCAGCATCATCTGGTGCATAGGCAAAGTCGGCGCCTCGCGCCAAAGCGTTAGTTCTAGCATCTTCGCGTGGATCGATTGCAATAACTGATACACCAATGATTTTAAGTAGCTGCACGGCATGTATTCCAAGGCCTCCCACACCAAAGACAGCGACCTTCTCACCGGCAACAACTTTTCCAGTGGATGTAATAGCGGCCCACGGTGTTGAAACAGCGTCCGGAATAATTGCAGCTTGCTCAAAGGGCAGTGAATGCGGGATCTGTGCAACTAACTCTGCTTTTGTAACTACGTATTCGGCCCAACCACCGTCGTAATCAAAGCCCATGGTTGTTATCTGTGCGTGCGCGTTGCGCTCACCTGCAATAACTACAACACGATCTCCAATGGCAGATGTTGTAACACCTGCACCTATCTGATCAATAGTTCCTGACACTTCATGACCTAGCGTGACGCAATCTCCATTTAAGTAGCCGGGAGATAAAATCCCTTCAAGAAAGTGCACATCAGATAAACACACACCAGCAGCACCTACCTTGATACGCACTTGCCCAGCTGTGGCATCTGGTGTTGGCACATCCACCACTTCAAAGGCGCGAGTAGAAACAGTGATACGTCCTGCTCTCATTTGATTTTGCTCTCTGCTCGGTTAATCAATGTATTCACAGCTTCGCCAAAGCCTGCAAAGGCTGGATTAGTTGTTTGTCCCACTCTATAGCGGGCCCATATCTGTTGAATGATGACAGCTAATCTAAAAAGGCCAAATACTTCATAGAAAGTAAAGTCATCGCAGCTTCGACCACTCAGGGCTAGGTATCTCGCCACAAACTCATTGCGCGTCGGCATGCCAGCTAAATGACTGGGTTGGCGACGAAGAGATGCAAAAGCAGGTTCATCATCTCTATCAACCCAATAAGCAAGGGATGATCCTAAATCCATCAAAGGATCACCCACAGTTGCTAACTCCCAATCTAAAACTCCTACGATGCGTGCTTTTTCTAAATCAAAGACCACGTTATCTATGCGCCAATCACCATGGATGACACAGGAATCAACATCTTCTGGCTTATTGGCATCTAGCCAGGTCATTACTTTTTCACCGTTGGGTACATCATCAGTGAGGGCGTTGCGATAGCGCTTTGACCAACCTTCTACTTGGCGCACCACATAACCACTGCCTTTGTTGAGCTCACTTAATATTGATGAATCAACACCATGTAGTTGCACAAGACCATTAATTAAAGAATCAGCCATCATGGCCACATCGTTAGGCGTGATGTCTTTTTCGATATCTCTTCTAAAAATATCTCCCACAACCCGCTCCATCACATAGAAATCCGAGCCCATGATGGAGTGGTCTTCGCACAGTGCAAACATCTTGGGCACTAAGTCATAGCTTGGTTTTAATCGAGATTGAATTAAGAATTCCCGCTTCATATCGTGAGCAGAAACAGCTTTAGTTCCAACGGGCGGCCTGCGCAGAACTAACTCTTGTCCTGGGTATTGCAAAAGGTACGTCAGATTGGATGCGCCACTTCTAAACTGCATCACTTCAGGTTCTTGTTCGTGGGTAATAAAGGGACGTAACCACGCATGCATGGCGCTAATATCAAAGCGATCCTCTTCGCGGACCGCGGTTATATCTTTCATGACAAATAAGGTTTGATCTCTAATCGTGCAATATCTCTGATGTGGACCTCATCTGGGCCATCAACAATGCGCAGCGTTCTTATGCCTGCATACAAAGATGCCAGGGGAGTGTCCTGACTTACTCCTGCTCCGCCATAGCTTTGTATTGCATGATCAATAATGCGCTCTGCCATCGCTGGCACAGCCACCTTTATCGCAGCAATCTCTTTGCGGGCACCCTTTGCTCCCACGGTATCGATCATCCACGCAGCTTTAAGTACTAACAAGCGTGCTTGTTCAATATCAATACGTGCTTGGGCAATCCACTCTTGGATTACTCCCTGCTTCACAAGCTCTTTGCCAAATGTTTCGCGGGCCATCGTGCGCTTAATCATTAAAGACAGCGCACGCTCTGCCATACCAATAGCTCTCATGCAGTGGTGAATACGCCCTGGACCAAGGCGGGCTTGGGCAAGTGCAAAGCCTTCACCTTGTGTGCCAAGAAGGTTTGTCTTTGGCACTCGAACGTTTGTAAAGCTGATTTGCGCATGACCATGTTGATCCACGTAGCCAAAGACAGTTAAGTTGCGCTCAACTTTAACTCCTGGTGTGTTAATGGGAACTAGCACCATTGATTGTTGCTGGTGATCATCTGCCTCTGGATTTGTTTTGCCCATCACAATAAGTATTTTGCAACGCTCATCCATCGCACCTGTCGTCCACCATTTTGTGCCATTGATGACAAAATCATTACCCTCAGTTGTAATAGAGGTTCTAATGTTTCTAGCATCACTTGATGCCACATCAGGCTCAGTCATGGCAAAGCCAGATCTAATCTTTCCTTCTAGTAGTGGTTCTAACCAGGTCTTTTTTTGTTCATCTGTTGCAAACATATCCAGGAGTTCCATGTTGCCGGTATCAGGTGCGGCGCAGTTAATTGCCTCTGGTGCTAACTCAGGTGACCAGCCAGTGATCTCTGCCAAGGTTGCATACTCAGTAACGCTTAAGCCGTGGGCAGGGTTGGTGCTGTGAGGAAGAAAGAGGTTCCACAAACCAAGTGATTGCGCCTTCTTCTTTAGCTCTTCCACAACAGGGGGAAGGCCATGTGGTTTGCCGGCAGCTGCTAACTCATGTCGTTGTTTTTCATAGATTGCCTCTGATGGAAAAACATCAGAGTCCATGAAAGCCTGCAGTTTGGCTGCGTATTGGCTTGTCTTAGCGCTTAAGGAGAAGTCCATGCCTTAACCTTACGCATAGTTACCCAATTTGAGGAGGCACACATGAGCGTTCTTGATCGCTTTCGTTTAGATTCAAAGGTGGCAGTGGTCACCGGTGCATCCTCTGGGTTAGGCGTTGCATTTGCTAAAGCCTTAGCTGAGGCCGGAGCCGATGTTGTTCTCGGTGCACGTCGCACAGAGCGTCTTGAAGAAACAGGAGCTCTAGTAACTGCTGCCGGGCGCAGATATGCAGCCCTGACAACAGATGTGACAAAGGTTGAGGATTGCAATGCTCTCATTGCACTGGCGATAGAAAAATTTGGCCGTGTTGATATCTTGGTTAATAACGCAGGTGTTGGCACAGCAGTTCCTGCAACCCATGAAACCCCAGAACAATTTAGATCTGTTTTAGATGTCAATCTCTTTGGTGCTTATTGGATGTCGCAAGCATTTGCTAAAGCAAACAAGAATGGCGGCGCCATTGTTAACATCTCAAGCATCCTAGGTTTAAAGCCACAAGGGTTACCGCAAGCCGCCTATGCCTCATCAAAGGCAGGTCTGATTGGTTTAACAAGAGACCTTGCTGCGCAGTGGACTGGGCGAAAGAACATTCGAGTCAACGCCCTAGCACCAGGATTTTTTCCTTCAGAGATGAGTGATGAACTACCTAAAGATATGGTCAACATGATCAAGATGTTCACACCAGCTGGGCGTTTAGGAGATCCTGAAGAGTTAGCGGCAACGCTTATCTGGTTAGTCAGTGATGCTTCTAGTTATGTAACAGGAATTACCGTGCCAGTTGATGGTGGATTGGTGATGCCGTAGTCATTTTCAATACTTTGACTTAGGCTTAGATTATGCAGAGAAAATCGCGTCTAGCGTTAGCGATAGTTGTGCTGCTCTCTCTTTCTTCCCCCGTGCATGCAGCAGCGCCAAAGGCGGGCACAGCATGTAAGAAAGCTGGTCAAACAAGCACATCAGCTGGAATCAAATACACCTGCATTAAATCTGGAAAGAAGTTGGTGTGGAATAAAGGGGTTGCGATAAAGAAAGCTGAGCCAGCACCTGCGCCAACTCCAGAAACAAAAGTTGAGAGTAAGAACTTACTTGCTACAGATTCTCGAATAACTCCAACTTCAGCTCTAACCCCTATTGCGAGCTGTAAAACGGGGGATATGACACCTGAGTATGCATGGGGCGGAAAGATTCTCAATCGCAATGGTTTTCCACGCCCGGACATCTCTGTAGCAGGGAAAAAAAGTGCGAAAATTTTAGTAGTGCCAATCATCTTTAAAGATCTGCCATTTCGGGAGGAAAAGATACAGCGAGGTCAGATTTTTTCATCAGATCTAGATCTGCTCAATGAAACAATCCCATATATTAAGGAGAGTTTTAAGACCTTATCGGTTCAAAGATTTGAGGTAGAAATAGATGTCTTACCAAAATCTCAATGGTTTGTATTTGATAGAGATAATCCACTCAGTGGTGTGTGGGGTGTTGATAACTTCACAACCTTGATGGAGATGATTGAGAAAGAAAAACCGGATTTTAACTTTGATGGCTATGACACTTTTGCCTTTATAACTGGAAACGGAATACCAGGCCAGAGTGGGCTGGGATCGGCCCAGGCCTCCCACCCACGAGTCAAAAACTCACAATCAGGTTCTATCAATGCCATCTTGATGCTTGGCGGTATAACAAATACCACTCTGTGGGTCCATGAATTTGGGCACTCACTATTTTCCTTTGAAGATCTCTACCTATTTAGCCAAGCCTCATCTGGAACAACTCGACAAAAATTGGGTGATGTGAGCGTTCCTAGCAAATGGGATCTTATGTCTGATTCATCCAAAGTCTCTTTGCTTGGATGGAATAAGTTTTTAATAGGTTGGTTATATGACCCTGAGGTTCGCTGTATTTCAGAGCAGAAGTCATCTATTCATTACCTCTCAAATCGTGAAACAAGCAATGACACCAAGCTTTTAACTATCAATCTGGCACCAGGGGTAACACTTGCTGCAGAGGCTAAAAACGCTTCAGGAACAGATAAGGGTTTACTTCTCTATCTCATTAACACTCACACCAGCCACGGTGAGGGCCCGGTCCTTACGCAAAACTCCCTCATTACAAAAGGTCAATCTAAATCATGGCTAGGTTGGCAATTCAACGTTTTAGATAGCAATGAAGAAGGAGTGTTAATCGAGGCCGTTAAGACTGATATTGATAAGTTTGTTCCACCTCCACCAAAGCCAGCAGATAACAATCCTGGCCAACCAACTTCACCTATTCGAGTCACTAGAGGTGAAGTAGTGCCCAATGGATCCTTGCAAGGGCGAGCAACATGGAATGTGACTGGCCATGAGTCCTACCGGCTCTATGTAACAGATGTGGTGGACTTTCAAAAGGTTTACTTTGAAACTGGTTATGTCAATGATTCAAGAAATCCTCTAGTTATTGATATTAAAGGGCTGGTCTGTAAAAAGGAGTTTCGCACCATGACTGAATTCTTCACAGAAAAAAACGGCAAAGGTGAAAGATTGGTCATGCCAAGCTTGCAGCTGCGCGACTTACCGTGCCCATGAGAAGTTTTCCAGGTATGGGTGCCAGTCACAGTACGAGCGCGTGGGCTTTATGGCGACGCGGTGCGAAAGTAGCGTCAGCCTTGACATGCTCTGGGGAACTCTCTATCTTGTGCAGCGCTGGGTGATTCCTTTCATCTAGTGGCTTTATCTCTAGCGAAGTCCGGTTTGATTCCGGCGCTGTCCCGCAACTGTAAATGATCTTCGGATCAAAGCCAGGTCGCCTGTTATATCGCCGTAGTATCCGACCTCGGAGGAAGGTCGGGCCGCATAGCTCTGTGCTATTTAGCCCAATTTTCCTCCCTCACTTGTTTGAGGGAGTTTTTATGTTTCGCGCTCATTTAAAATCGAAGGCGCTTCTGCTTTCGATCTTTGTTTTTGCAGCAGTATTTTCAACTCCTGCCCAAGGGGCAGAGAGTAAATATCCACTGAAAGTTAAATTTGGTGGATACACAACCACAATTGCCAAGCTACCAAAGCGAATAATCTCACTCTCGCCTAGTGCGACCGAGATCTTCTTTGCAATCGGTGCTGGCTCACAAATCTTGGCAGTAGATAGTTACTCCAATTTCCCTGCGAACGCACCTATTACAGAGCTCAGCGCTTATGAGCCAAGCATCGAAGCGATTGTCGCAAAAAAGCCAGATCTTGTGCTGCTTTCTGACTCATCGGTTAAGGCAAAAGAGGTAAGAAACGCACTGACCAAGTTGGGTATTGCAGTCTTGATGGAGCCCGCACCAAAATCTTTCGCTGAGGTCTATGCCCAAAATACTTTATTGGGCCAGGTCACCAACAAGCAAGCCAAAGCTCTCAAACTCAACGGCGATATGCGCCGTGCTATTAAGGCCAGCATTGCAAAGGTGAAGACAAAGCCAGGGGTACGAATCTTTCATGAACTCGACAACACGTACTACTCGGCCACTTCTGCCACCTTTATTGGAAAGGTCTATCAGGATTTCGGTGTTGTCAACGTTGCCGATGCGGCAGCTGGGGCAGATACATCTGGGTACCCACAACTTTCGGCAGAGTACTTAGTTAAGAGTGATCCACAAGTGATCTTCTTGGCAGATGCACAGTACGGTGAAACGGCAGCGATCGTGTCAATGCGTGCAGGCTGGGCTGGTATCAGCGCAGTTAAAAATAATAAAGTAGTAGAGCTACCGGCCGACATCACATCACGATGGGGACCACGTTTAGTTGATTTCTACGTAGTCATTGGCAGAGCATTGAGCAAAATCTCTGGATGATTAAACAAGAGATCGATCGAATTTGGCACTGGCGCATCACAGTTGCAGCAGCGCTGCTGCTCTTCTTTGTGATGCTACTGGGCGTCTCATTTGGTCCGATCTCTTTGGATTTCAGCAAGATTCTACGAACAATCGTTGGTTTAGATGGCGGGTTGCAAGATGAGGAGCGAATCCTTTTCTTGCAACTTCGCCTACCACGGGTTTTTCTGGCAGCTTTAGTGGGTGCCGCCCTGGCAACAAGTGGAGCGGTATATCAAACTGTTTTTCGAAATCCGTTGGCCGATCCTTACCTACTCGGCGCCGCTGCCGGAGCTGGACTTGGTGCCACCATCGCACTGACTCGGGGCAGCCAGAGCTTTTACGCAGCGCTTCCTCTCTTTGCATTTGTTGGCGCAATCCTTGCCGTGTTAGCTACTTTTTTGATCTCTGGTCGGGCCGGTGCCAACCCGGCAACTCTGTTGCTCTCTGGAATTGCAATCGGCTCTTTTGCAACTGCGCTCCAAACCTACCTGCAGCAACGAAAAAGTGAGGTGCTACGACCTGTTTACTCCTGGATCTTAGGCCAGCTCACCGTTGCTGATTGGCAGGTGATTAAGTGGGCCGGCCTCTACATTGTTATCGCACTTGTTGTTTTGATCCGTATGTCTCGACTGCTAGATGGTCTCTTGCTCAGTGATGAAGAGGCGTTCTCACTGGGGATATCACCCAACAAGATTCGCATCATCGCTATCTGTGCTGCAACCTTGGCCACAGCAACAGCTGTCTCTGCCTCTGGACTCATTGGATTTGTCGGAATTGTGGTGCCGCACTTGGTGCGAGGTTTAACAAAGCGGGCGACTAACCGTGCCTTATTCACGGTGGCACTATCTGGCGCAGCGTTCTTAGTCTTGGCAGATCTTGGTGCGCGCACTTTGTTATCACCGGCCGAGCTGCCTATCGGTGTGATCACAGCATTTGTCGGTGCTCCATTTCTTTTATTTGTTCTGCGAGCAAAGCGGGTATTAAATTGATTTTAATTAGAAACTTATCTGTTCGCTACGGCGATTTCTACGCCGTCGACCATGTCAACCTTGATATTCCCCGCGGTAGTTGGAGCTGCATCGTTGGACCCAACGGTGCGGGAAAGACAACCCTGTTGCGCACGATGCTGGGCAACAAGCCATATGGCGGCTCGATCAGTGTGGACGGGGTAGAGGTTTATCGCAACCTTCGAAATGTGGCCTTTGTTCCCCAACGCCCCGAAGTCCCGATGGGGATGGATGTCTCTGAGTATGTGATGTTGGGCCGTGCCCGTCTTGATGGCTGGGGCCGAGAGTCGCGCACGAGTCGGCAGTTAGTGCATCAGATCCTGGAAAAAATGTCTCTGCTTGGGATGCGCCATCAGTTAGTGGCCCAGCTATCTGGCGGTGAGATGCAGCGCGTGTTGATCGCAAGGGCCTTGGTGCA
>Ga0208942_1000472_pt1 | contig 16174 bp, 23 predicted proteins | sample GreLakmeSU08MSRF_FD_187704 | JGI IMG/M metagenome (GOLD analysis project Ga0208942, IMG submission 187704) | Freshwater lentic microbial communities from great Laurentian Lakes, MI, USA - Great Lakes metaG SU08MSRF (SPAdes) | ecosystem: Environmental > Aquatic > Freshwater > Lake | place: Great... | reverse complement strand
CGAGGATTTAAATGAGATTTCTCAGTAAAATTATAGCTAATATAATGCCAGCTTCAATAGAAGCGGCAGTGCCTAAAAAATATGAACATATATCTTTTAAACCACCGACTGGTGCTCGCAGTGCAGCAAAAAGAGGTTTAGAACTACTTAAAGTAAAATCCGCTGCTACTTCGGTAGGCTGGGCAAGAGCAAGGGATTTATCTGCGGGTAAGACTTTATCTCCAGGCACACTTAGACGTATGTTTTCCTTTTTTAGTAGGCATGAAGTCGATAAGAAAAGTAAGGCTTGGAAGGAATCAACACCGTCAAACCCATCCAAAGGCTATATTGCTTGGATGCTATGGGGTGGCGATCCAGGCTTTAGCTGGGCACGTAAAGTAGTAAAACAAATGGACGCTGCGGATAAGAAAGAGTGATATCATGTCATGTCTCATCACTAATTTACCATCTCAAGAAATTTGGGTTCGTAAAGAATATCTTACAGATCATCAAAGTGGTTGGGGAGAATTTGTAAAAGGCGTCTGGGTGTCGGCTAAGTCGATTCCTGGGCGTGTTTTTTATTTTGAAACATACTTACCAGAGTATGCTGCAATGTATGACAAATTACCAATCAGTGCCTTTGTTTCAAGACCAGAAACTCCTACACCGGACATGAGTTTACCTAATTTACAGTTTTGGAATTGTATGGATTATGGTGTAGTGTCAATTCATAAGCAGTTTATTGGATCTATGGACTATGAATGTTATACAAGAGATCATGGACCTCAAAAAGGTACTTATATTTGCACTTTAGATAATTATCATCAAGATCCAAACGTAATTGACTATGCAACTTCGGAGAATCCTGCAGAACATAAGTCGTTCAATCTCATTGAATTACACAATGGACAATATGCACTTTATCCAAACAATCGTGTACGCATATATGACAATAGTTTAACACCAAAAGATCCAAAAACTCCTGATTTTAAGGTATCTACTAAATACTATCAGGTTGAGAACAGTTCTCAACGTCTTGCACTGGGCAATGAGGACGAATATTTCTGGCAAATAGCACAAGAACGGGATAACAACCCCGAAAAAAGTTCTTAAATTATTTGTTTAGCCATGCTAATACCTCAGCCTTTTTGTCTTCTGGGAATAAATGAATTTCTAACACCGAGACTGCTACGGACTTCAAATTTTCTGGCACATTTTCATAGAGATCTCCTAGATAATGCATACTCCATATGTAGTCATCACAGAGTTCACATAGCTTGTTTATCGGTTTTTCACCGAAAATATCATAAAAGTCTTTCATGATTAAAAACCTTCTCTATATTGAAATATTTATTAAGTATATCACACCAATAAAAAACAAGCGCAGCGGTATTTCTAGCGTCTATTAGCGCATCGTGAGGTCTACCGACAAACTCTACGTTAAACAGTGCCATAGTGTTTGCAAGCCCACCGCGTTGTTTTCCACCTTTTGCCATCCTAAAAAATTTAGACATCTCTTTTAAGTTAAGAGATTTTAACTTTGGAGATACGGCAACACCCGCTGCCTCGGTTTGTCTTTTAAGCAAGTAGATATCGCTTCCCCAAGCGGCAAGCTGGTAACTACAATTGCTAGCGGCAACCCAGTCCCAAAACTCTAAAGTGGCTTGTGCAAAGGGTAGACCTTTTTCGTCGAGTAAGTTTTGACTGATAGCGGTCAGCTTATAAATATAAGCATCCACTGTTTCACCATCAGGCAGCTTACAAAAGCGATTAAACTCGTTTAAAACTTTACCCATTTTAAAGTCACATAAAACGGCACCTATTTGGATAATATTATTTGACGGCTGGTTCATTTCTAAGTCTAAGATGATGCCCTTCAAAATTTTTCCCTTTGAAATGACCTAACGGTGTATGTTAAGAAATCAGTTATAAAAATCGCTGAAAGGACTTAACCTATGGATTTTGTTAGGGCTAAAAGCATTTATCAGGATTCGCTCAATTATTTTAAAGAGTCTATCCAGTTGGGTGAATCTTTAAATTTGCAGGCTGTGGGTATGGCACCTAATCGTGTCATTGCGATTCCAAATTACTGCGAAAATAAAAAAGATTTTTATAATATATGTAAAGTAGTCTTTGCTCGATTTAATGTCAAATATTATGCGACTTTTGCTGAAGGTTGGACTGCAGAATTAGAGGCAGGGCAAAAGTTAACTCAAAAAGTATCAGAACTCCCAGATCGTGTAGAATGCCTTTTCACTACATTAGTCAGTAGAGAAAACATTCTTGCGGAATCATATAAAATAATAAGATTAGATGATGATGTTAAATTAGAATTTTTATATTCTGAAAAGAATCTTAGTGGTAAGATATCAGGTGATTTATTAACTTTGTTACCGTCGAGAGATTTAGTCTTATCTACACAACAAAAAAATAAAATAGATGAGTATTTAAGCACACTGGGTTTTGATTTTGAGCAAGTTAAGGAAGCGACACCTAATTATTACCATTGAGGACTTATGAAAAAGTTATCTCCGTTAGTTTTTTCGTTTCTTCTTAGTAGTCCTGTTCATGCTTTTACCTATGTTGCGCTTGGTGATTCGATCACATCGGGATTAAATTCAGAACCTTGGTCTTTACTAGGTCAATATTCATGGGCGACAGGATGGGACCTAGATCGACCATTTGCTAAAGAGATAGGTGCCGATAAATATTATAATGTAGCCTTACCTGGAGCGATCACTGAAGTTGTTGACTACCAAGTAAGTTTTACTAAGTTAGTTAAAGCGGACTACGTTACTTTTATAGCCGGTACAAATGATGTGTGTTGGGGACTAGGGCACCTGACAGTAAATCATGTTAGAGATTTGATTGAGAAATTGTCAAAACAAGAAAATGTAAAAAAAATCTTAGTCGGTACGTTACCGGATTTACAACAAGTATATGATTTAAGACGAGAATCTAAAGCATGTGAATTAACTAAGATTTTTTGTCCTAATTTCTTTTTAGGTACAGAAGAATACCGTGCGGGCGTCTCTAGACAAATACGAGATATAAATGAAGCGTTTAAACGCTTGGAATATGATTTTCCAAAAGTTTTAGCGGTTGATAGCCTCAACGACAATGTTTATCATCAAGATGATATTTCTACTGTAGATTGCTTTCATCCTTCCAAAATCGGGCAGCAGCGTATTGCCGATCTTTTTTCAGCTACTTTCAAAAAGGAAGTAGCTGCTGGTCTTTAATTCTCTCAAGATTTAATTTGGAAAAAAATAATAGCATTATATTGGAAAATATTGCTAAAGTTTTCCCAGAATATGCCGATAAATCTTGTGGAGGTGGAATTATGCAGCGCGATAAATACAGAGAAAATCTTGTGGATAAAGTCGTATTTTGTTTTGGACAAATGGGCGCATCAAATAAAGAACTGAAAATAGAGCGCCAACGCCTCATGCAAGATGATCCGTATCTAGATAGCTGGTTAAAGTCTATTGAGGTTGCAAATATTCCAAAAACAAACACATGGACCAAAGTTTCTCGTTCTTTGAAGTTATGGTGGGCTGCTTAAAAAATAAGCAGCATTTTTTTCTTGCCAAGTAATTAATCGGGTGTTAACTTAATTTTCGTCGGGCGGTTGTAACGAACGCAAGTGAGCACAACGCGAGGTAAACTCTGAACGATCCGACCTCTCGCCTCAGTTATGTTTTATCTGAGGTTTAAAGCCTAGTAATAGGCAATATCTCCAGGTGGGGGATGGAAACTGAAACACCATAAGTGAGATATAAAAAAACACGTTATGCTCTTTTTAAATTGAATATTAAGAGTGGTTTAGCTTGGTAACCAAGTATTCTACATGGGGTAGAAGAAAAAGTTACCTAAACACTTGGTAACAAGAGTTGAAAGGCGAAAAACCGTCAATTTAACGCTCGGTTAAAGTGAAGGATATTAAATCCCCTTCAAGAGAGAAAGACAGCGAAAGCTGTAAGTGTAACCCCTACAGGGAAAGGCATTTCTCGGTAGGTGACTCTAGAAAACCGTCCAGAACAAGACGTTAAACTGTAACACTCACGGTCTAATTTCGATTAGAAATCGGACAGTTCATTTGTAATAAGAATGCACTTTATTCAAATGATGTGAGGTTAGCTTCCTTAAAAAGGTTGGATAAAAAAATACCCAATTAGCTCTGGGTAAAAGGAATCCAACAGAGAAGAAAAAACTCTCCAAATCAATAGGTTCCTCTTTTAATCAGGAAAAAACGCTCCGACCGGAGCAAAGCCTGAACACAAGACATAACTTGTGGGGACCGTTTTATGGACTAATTTTTTACCTGTGCATAAAGGAAAAAATAGTCCCTTGAGGTCAAACAAGGACATCAAAACCGATTACCCTTTGCGTCACTAAAGGGAAAAAGCGCCCTAACCTCCCTTAAAAGAGGTTAGGGCGCTTTTTTATATATTTTGGTCTAAACCGATATTAAACCATTTGCCCGCATCGGCATCTTTGACTGACTTTGCACCTTGTAGGACAAGACTGTTTTGAGTTTCAATGACTTGAAAACATTTGAAGTCTTTGTAAAGGACTAGTTTTAGATCTACATGAAAACTTCTAATTTTCTTATAAAGTCTTTAGGTGTCAAGACGTTTTGGTAGGCGCTGCCTGTGAGATTAAGTACTTCGCACAAATAGGAGTATGACGACCCTTGAGTTTTATCACACAATGCCACCTCCGCTACGAAGTAACGTCCTCGTCTCTAACCTTATGGCATGGAGGTGATTTAGGACAAGATTTTATCGCGCATAAAGGCGGCAGGTGGGAATACGGTCCAGGTTTGTATCTGACTACACACTACGGGACAGCTAAGAAGTACGCCAAAGGCTCTAGGAAACTCTACCAAGTAGTCGTAGAAAAAGGTACCGATATCCAAGATGTCTCCCTCCCATTAGAGAAGGTTAAGGATTTTCTAGACACCTACGGTATTAAAGCAAAGAAGAAAGAAATACTTGAGATATTACAGAAAAGGGAAAAAGAAGGTGGCATAGTGGCTGACATACTTGTCAATGTTCTAGTGAACGAATCTGCTATAAAAAATACTAACACCGATCAATTGAGAAAATTTCTTGTAGAAAATGGTGTGGATTATTCTATCGTAGATAACGCCTTTGGCTGGCACGAAAGAATGCTGGTCCTTTTCAATATGAAAAAGATAATAAGTAAACAGGTAATAAAATCGACAGATAAAATATCTGATTTTGATTTGCCGATTGATTGGAAATAGATGGATTTCATATCTAAAATACAAACCAAATATCTCGTATCAGCCGATACGCCATACGATAACATGTGTCAAGAAATCATAAATTTATTTAAAAAATAATATTATTAGATGCACTTAGATATTTTTTTGCATTCTCAACAATGTCTTTGACGGTGTCGTCAGCGTTTCTAAAACGAAGCGCGTAACTAACCGCTTCAACTTCTGGCTTTCTTTGAAAGTTGTGCCAATTTTGGTCATGCCATGAGCACTGATTGCTTTTTTTGACTTCGGCTACAAGCTTTTGAGTGATTTTCATAATGTATCCCCTGTTGTGGTTACATAGCCCTTATCGGCATATTTCAAAGAAACTTTAGTTGTTTTATTAAAATATTATGAAATTGTAAACAGGTTTTTATTTATACTAATGAAGTCACTTACGAAAATTTAGACTTGGATTTCAACGTAGACAAGTCCTATGATCGCGCCAGCGGAACTGCCAACGGTTTGGGTTTAAGGTATGGTGCCTTAAACCCAAATTGTTTATGTGCAAGAGGGCTGCAAGCTACATTCAAGCTTTATTCACCTTAAATCATAGTCATGGTGCAGGAGCTTTCCCTGGTGTGGCGGTGCTACTGCTGGCATAGGAGCCGAAGGTGGTACTGCCGACGAGGGTGGTACTACAGTATCAATTGATGTAGGAACTACGGCAATAGTAGTGGTAGGCAACATAGCGACTTCTTTACGAGGGCGACCACGTTTTTTGGCTGGAGTACCTGCGTCTTTACGAGGGCGACCACGTTTTTTGGCGGGCACAGCGGCTACTGCTGCGTCTTTACGAGGGCGACCGCGTTTTTTAGCCGGTGTTGCGGCTACTGCGTCTTTACGAGGGCGACCGCGTTTTTTAGCCGGTGTTGCGGCTACTGCGTCTTTACGAGGGCGACCGCGTTTTTTGGCAGCTACTTTTTTAGGGCGACCACGTTTTTTGGCTGGAGTAGCGGCTACTGCGTCTTTACGAGGGCGACCGCGTTTTTTAGGTGTGGTTGCTTCGGTTTCCATTTGTTCAATGAGCATTAGAGCTTTTTTAATTAATTTTTTCTCTTTGCTCATTTTTGCAAGCCACTGACTATAATCAGCTCGTTTAGGTGCTCCTAACAACAGAACTTTTTTAGGTTTACGTGTGTGTAGTTTTATTTTTTTAGAAGTTTTTTGTTTTAATTTTACCACTTTAGACTTGCGAGTATGTAGACGTGCATTTCGCGCTTCGACTAAAGCATCGAAACCTTTAACTTTAACGTCTGCGTGACATTTACCGTCAGCGATCCATACAATAGTAGCAACGGCAGTATTAAACTTCTCAGCAATGTTGGCGAACGTCTGAACTTTCTGACCTTTAGCTTTGCGCTGCTCTCTGGTGATTAATTGTGTCTTGATAGCTTTTACTTGGGTTGCCGTTAAAACTTTACTCATATTCATCTTCTCCTTTTAATTGTCCACTAGCACCACATAATCACTTATCGGCTTAAAATAATTTTTCTTTAGAAGAATGTTCTAAACAATGCCTATTTAGAACATTTTTTTATCTTTGTCAATATTTATAACATACTGACATTATTGGTGTATTTTATTTATTTTTTATAATTATCAAATTTTTTTGTCGGTGTCTCTTGATTAAGATTTACTTGATGTAGAAATAGCTTGCGTCTACTAGTTAGCAGGCTGTAAATTAAGAGGTCAAATTAAGAAAAAAATACTGTCATTTTAGCTTATTAGGTGATCTCGGTATTTTTTTCACTATAAGGGGTTCTGGATGTTAGTTATCAAAAGAAATAATCAAGCTGAACAAGTACAGTTTGATAAGATATTATTTAGGCTTAAAGCTGTATCTGAAGACTTGCGGGTGGATTCCGTAATTGTTGCCCAAAAAGTAGTTTCAGGTCTATACGACGGTATAAAGACTCAAGATATTGATACCTTAATAGCAGAAACTGCTGCGGTACTGACTACCGAACATCCAGACTATTCAAAACTTGCCTCGCGGGTTGCCGTCAGTAATTTGCATAAACAGACTAAAAACTTTTACCAAACTATGAAAGACCTCTATAAGGCAGGTATTTTAAGTAGTGATTTCATTAAGCTTGTGAAATTACACGGGAAAAAATTAGAAAAGCAGGTTGATTATACCAGGGATTTCAACCTTACCTATTTTGCTTTTAAAACATTAGAAAAAAGCTATCTACTCAAAATTGATAACATTGTAGTGGAACGTGTACAGCATCTTTTCATGCGTACAGCCCTCCAAGTGGCGGGCACCGATTTCGATCATGTGCTTGCTACATATGATTTAATATCTAAAGGATATTACACACATGCAACTCCTACACTGTTTAATTCGGGTACAACGCGACCGCAGCTTGCTAGCTGCTTTCTGATGTCCTGTCAGGATTCAATAGACGGTATTTATGATGCCTTAAAGGAAGCTGCCCAAATTAGTAAATTTGCTGGTGGTATTGGCATACATATGCACAACATAAGGTCTAAAGGTTCTAAAATTAAAGGTACAAACGGGATATCTAGCGGAATAGTTCCGATGTTAAAGGTTTGGAACGAGACGGCTAGATATGTAGACCAAGCAGGTAAGAGAAAAGGCTCGATAGCTATTTATTTAGAGCCTTGGCACGCGGATATTGAAGACGTACTCCAGTTAAAAAAGCCTACAGGAAAAGACGAGCTAAGGGCGCGGGATTTATTCTATGCTCTTTGGGTTCCTGACTTGTTTATGAAGCGGGTAGAAGCCGATGGTGTCTGGTCGCTTATGTGTCCTAATGAGTGCCCTGGTTTATCCGACACTTACGGTGATGAGTTTGAAGCCTTATATAATGATTATGAGGCAGAGGGTAAATACCGCAAACAAGTACGTGCTAGAGACTTGATGGTTAGTATCATCGAAGCCCAAATCGAGACTGGTGGACCTTATTTCCTTTTTAAAGATTCTATAAATAGAAAATCAAACCAAAAAAATATTGGTATGATTAAAAGTTCAAATTTGTGTACCGAGATAGTCGAGGTATCTAATGAGAATGAAATTGCTGTATGTAACCTTGCAAGTATTTGTTTAAGTAAATACGTTAAAGACGGTGCCTTCGACTATGAAGAATTGCACCGTGTAACTAAGATCGCTACTTATAATTTAAATCATGTTATTGATTTAACTTTTTATCCCTTAAAGAAAACTGCTAAAAGCAATTTAACTCACCGTCCTATTGGACTAGGTGTGCAAGGTTTGGCTGATGTATTTTTCTTATTAGATTTGCCTTTTGAATCTCAAGAGGCATTGGACATAAATAAGAAAATTTTTGAAACTATTTATCATGCAGCACTAGAGGCATCTTGCGAACTAGCCGAACGTGACGGTCCATATACGACGTTTAAAGGATCGCCTACGTCTGAGGGTATACTACAGTTCGACTATTATGATCTTAAACCTGATATGTATGACTGGGATGCCCTTAAAGCTAAAATTAAAGAAAAAGGATTGAGAAATTCTTTACTCGTCGCACCTATGCCTACTGCTTCCACGGCTCAAATATTTGACAATAAAGAGGCTTTTGAAGCACAGGGAGCTAACATCTCTAAGCGTGAAGTATTGGCGGGTGAGTTTATCGTGGTGAATAAATATCTAATTAGAAAATTAGAAGATTTACACCTTTGGAATAAAGAAATGCGCGATAAGATAATTAACGGTAATGGTTCTATTCAGCATATAAAAGAGATACCTGAAAATATTAGAGAGATATACAAAACGGTTTGGGAGATTTCTCAGAAAACGGTTATAGATATGGCAGCAGACCGTGGTATGTTTGTCGATCAATCTCAAAGTATGAATTTACATTTAGCTGATCCTAATGTGGCTCAAGTAAATTCGGCTTTATTTCATGGCTGGAAACGTGGTTTGAAAACAGGTTTGTATTACTTGCGTTCTAAAGCAGCTATGACCGCACAGAAAGTAACGACACAGACACAGTATGAGAAAGAAGAAGACTTAGCTTGTTCACTTGATAACCCAGAAGATTGCGTAGCTTGTTCGGCATGATTACGCTACCTATTTGGTTTGTTGCCTTATTAATTGGTTGGGTAATTGCTGATATAATTTCTATCCTCAGAGGTGAAAATGTTTAAATCCCTTGTTACGTCTAAATACACTCTGGTTACAGCCGACTTCAAATCCGTTGAGTTAAAGTTCATAGAACAAGGCGCTGATAAATCTCTAGTTCAAGAGTACATAGATAAGTTTAAAAAGCTTAGGGACCGCAATAAAATCTCAGGCGACGAAAAGAATATAGATGATTGGGGTAAAAAGTCGTTTAAAGAATTCCAAGAAAAAATGGACGACCTGGAACAAACCAAAACCAAAAGCGAACAGCGTAAAGGCGCTTTGGATACTAGAAAGAAAATTCCTGGTGCCGAGGTAATAACAGAAAACGACGATTGGATCGTGTATCAAATAGAAAGTAATGAAGCATCCGAAGAATTAGGAAAAGGAACTGAATGGTGTATCCGGTTCAACCCCAGTAAACATTGGGATGATTATTTTTCTGAAAATAATATTTACTTTTTTATATCAAAAAATCTGGAGGAGGGAGATTTATGGTATAAAATTACACTCTTAGTCGATCCAGAGGGTGAAGAAACATACTGGGACATCGAAAATCATGACCATAACACTATACCCAGTAATTTAAATATACCCCATTTTAAAAAAGAAAAACATGAGATAAAACTAGATACAGAAAAAAATCAATTACGGGCTGTTAAAAAAGACGGTCTTTTAATTGAAAAAATTAAAAATCCATCTGAACAAGTTCAGTTAGAAGCCGTTAAACAAGACGCATATGCAATAAGATATATTGAAGATCCTAATGAAGCTGTGCAGTTAGAAGCTGTTAATAAAGATAGTGATGTACTAGAATATATATCTAATCCTACAGAAAAATTATTAAAATATATAGATATTGATACAGAAGAAGAACAATTAAATGTTGTAAAATTAAATTATTTTTTAATCAAATTAATTGAAAACCCATCTGAACGAGTTCAGTTAGCCGCCATAGAAAATAGTGTTTATGCAATCCAATATATTAAAAACCCAACTGAACAAGTACAATTAGAGGCTTTAAAAGAATTTAATTATATACTTAAATATATTAAAAATCCAACGGAACAAGTACAGCTAGAAGCCCTTAAACAAGATAATTGGTTAATAAGAGATATTGAATATCCAACGGAAGCTGTACAATTAGAAGCCCTTAAAAAAGATATAAAAAATATTGAATATATTAAAAACCCCACGGAAAAAGCACAGCTTTATGTAGTTCAACAATATGGAGTTTTAATAAAGTATATAAAAAATCCAACGGAAACTGTAAAGTTAGAAGCTGTCAGACAGTCTGTCTATGCCATTGAACATATTGAAAACCCATCGGAACAAGTACAGCTAGAAGCTATAAAACAAAATATTTTTTCTATTAAATATATTGATAAACCCTCTGAACAGGTGCAACTGGAAGTTGTAAACCAAAATTATTTTTCTATCCGCGATATCAAAAATCCATCAGAACAAGTTCAATTAAAAGTGGTTAAAGATTGCGCCAATGGAGATTTTATTAAATATATAAATAACAAAGTGGTTAAAAAAAGCGCCAATGGAGATTTTATTAAATATATAAATAACCCAACTGAGCAGGTGCAACTAGAGGCGGTTAAGAAAGATAAAAGCAACATTCAATATATTCAAAATCCCACCGAAAAAGTCAAAAAGTTAGCTAAAGGTGAAGATGTTTAAAACTCTTGTTACGTCTAAATACACTCTGGTTACAGCCGACTTCAAATCCGTTGAGTTAAAGTTCATAGAACAAGGCGCGGAGCAGCAAATAGTCCAAGACTACAAAAACATGATCCTTAGTTTAGAAGAAACAAAGACAAAAACTGAATTAAAAAAAGGTTCCATGTATGAATAAATATTCTATTTTTCCAATCAGGCAGCATGAACTCTGGGACGCTTTCAAAAAACAAGAACATGCTTTTTGGACGGCAGAAGAATTAGACTTTTCAGAAGATATATATGACTGGGAAAATAAGCTAACAGCCGACGAGAGGTATTATATCACTCACGTATTGGCGTTTTTTGCTCAATCGGACGGTATTGTAAACGAGAACCTAGCCGTCAGGTTTTATGGTGAAACTAACTTGCCGGAGGCTAGGGCATTCTATACCGCACAGATGCTTATAGAGACTATACATGCAGAAGTTTATGGTTTGCTAATTGATAGCTATATCAAAGATGATTCTGAAAAAGACAATTTATTTGATGCTATCAATACCATGCCTATTATAGCTAAAAAAGCTCAGTGGGCTTTGAAATGGATTGAAAGCCAAGAATCTAGACCTAAACGCCTAGCCGCTTTTGCCGTCGTTGAAGGTATATTTTTTAGCGGTGCTTTCTGTGCAATATACTGGCTACGCAAACGGGGTTTGATGCCAGGACTTGCTGCAGCTAATGAATTCATTGCAAGGGATGAGGGACTACATTGGCAGTTTGTGCCTCTGCTGTTTAAAGCGGAAGACTTAAAAATCGAGAGTGAAGATCTCTATACTATCGTGCGGGAAGCGGTAGAAATAGAAAAAGAATTTATCAGTGAAGCATTACCAGTAAGGCTAATCGGTATGAATGCAGAATTGATGGCTCAATATATCGAATACACAGCGGATAGGTTGATCAATAGTTTTGGGTTTTCAAAAACATATAATAGCAAAAATCCTTTTGATTTTATGAACCTACTTGATGTAGAGACTAAATCGAACTTTTTTGAGAGAAGACCTAAAGAGTATAAAAAAACAAAAGATAAAAAACTATCTTTTGATGTAAGTTTTTAGGTGATATTACTGAGTTTGTTAGATCAATATCTCTTCTATTTGGTAGGTGTCATTGTCTCTGATTCTCAGAAGAAAATTACCACGCAGTAAGTAAAACTTACTATCACGGACAGCATTTGCAATTTTTTGTACTGTGTGATTTTTTCTTGTTTTTGCAGTATCTATGAACTTGATTAACTCAACAGATATAATATCGTAGTCAAATGGTTTAGCGTTTTTTAAAAAATCCTTTGAATTCTTTGTCAGAATGGCATGTCCTTCGGAAAGTTCTCCTATGTCTTCATCTGACATTCCTTGCCTTAAGGTTATAACCTTAAAACCTGCATCTTTGAGTCCCTCTTTCAACTCTAATAGGTTTTCATCCAGCATTATGGTTATTTTAGATCGCATAGCTGATTGGACTTTTTCTAAAAAATGCATATAAGATAACCCCATTAACCTTTTTGAATATGATACCATATCGGATACAGGTAATTGAAATCTTTAATTAAAAGTTAAAGGTTTGAAATAACTAAAGTTATCTAGGTGGCACCTTTTGCTGGACCTAATGAAAACCAATAGCCAAGGGGATAGCCTCAAGTTTTCAATATAACATCATGTTTTAATTAGATTAAATTATGTGCTAAAGTTTTTAGCCGATTTGCCGATAGTAATACTATACACTTAAGAGATACACCGCATTGGTGTATGAAAGGGGTGGTATGAAGATCGAGATAAAAGAAGACAGCAAAGAAAAGGAACTGATCGAGAGAGCCGTTTCACTTTTCGGCTACAAAACTCCAACGCAGTTCATCCTAGCTGCCATCGCAAGCCAATATAGAATTGAAATAAGCAAGCAGCTAGAGATTGCTGCCGAAGGCAAGAATCAAGAACTAGCAACAGATCCTCATTACATGCCTGAATTGCACAGGCTTCAGGGGATAACAAATGGTTAAGTGGGATGTATGGGAACTGGCGCAGGATGAAGCGAGAAACAGCACAGATCCATCGCAACCAAACGATGCGACTAAGCCAAGGCGGTACTACATTATCATAAGTCCTAATGCCTACATACAAACAGCCAAGGTGGCTGTTTGTATACCGATACAAACGGTCTCCGATGGATCATGCTTCAGTGTCTTGATTCACGGCAAACCTTCAAGGGCAGGGATTCTTTACAATAGCTACGCCCGATGCACAGATTACTATACCCTCGACAAAAATCTGTTTAAAAAGCGTATGGGACATTTAACCAAACAAGAAGCTGACAAAGTAGAAGCTGCGATCAAAGACTTTTACGAACTGATTTAAGCCAAATTTTGAATCCAGAAATTGATGTCGTGAGTGCAGAAATTTTATTTCTCACTTGAGGTATAAAATGACCACAAATTTTTTAGAAAAAATTAAAAAGAAATATCAGGTGCAAGTCGATCCTGCACACTCCCCTGACGAGCTGAGAGAGGATTTTGCGGCAGAGATTAAAAACTTTCTTGAGCGTTATCTGGCTGCGCTAGACGAATCACTCGAAGATATAAACTCTCGTGCTGTGATGTTCTTCAATAAGCACGAACACCAAAGTGTTGGTGCGCAAGATAATTTCAGTAAGAATTTTGAAAAAGAAGTTTCTTATGAGATTAAGAATTGGATAGCTACCGATGAGACGTTGCGAGTTAATTTCAAAAAAATCATGACTGCGTACAGTAAAAAGCTAAAATCCACGGATATGGAAGAAATCTTACAGAACGAACTTGCTAAGTTTGAAAACGCCCTAGCACAGCATGTTGCCAAGGCAAACGCATACGGAAAAAGTTGGACTGAACGAATGGACAATACAGGGATCGTAGCCATCCAAAGTGAAACGAGGATGACAATCAAATGGTTCAAAAATTTAACGGTTGAGGAACTTCGTCGCTCTTTCACCATAGACACCTGACGAATAGCTTGCCTTAAGCGAGCACAGCGAGCCTGTTGACTAGCCACTAAATAATCTATAAATTAATTCTAATGTACACCACGATAACATATCGCTACCGGATTAAAGATAGTAGTACGATAGCCCTTTTACAAGTGCTATCGTCGCAGACTAATTTCGTCTGGAACTACTGTAACGACGTTATACGTCGTCGCTGGAAGGAATCTAGGCGCTTTACGAACAAGTGTGACCTGCACGCCTTGACTAAAGGCGCTTCCAGCGAACTGGACTTAAACTCCCAGACCGTGCAAAATATCTATGAAGAATTAGTCGCTAAGGTGACTAAGCATAAAAATTCTATCAGGTTTAGAACCAGAAAACGGAATTTAGGGTGGATACCGTTTAAAGGACAGACGTTCAAGTTCTACGGTAACTACTGCGTTTATAACAGTCAAAAGTTTCGCCTGTCACCTTAATATAATCTAGGACAATAAAGATTTACTGTCTATTTAGGAGGATTCATGAGGGTATTATTTTTATTATTTATTTTATCCACAACATACGCACAAGCCAAACCACTACCTGTAGATACGATACTAGATCATGCGGAGAATGTGTTGAAATTTCCCGATCCAAAATTGTTGGCGTCTATAGCTAAAGTCGAGAGTAGTTGGAATCCTGCGGCTACTAACCACCATAAGGGTATTACTTATTATGGTCTAATGCAGATCAGCTACGGTACAGCACATATGATGGGTTATCGAGGCAAGCCTCAAGACTTGATGAATTGGAAAACAAACATTAAATGGGCATCTAAATATTTACAGTATTTATCCGAGGAACATTTAACGTATCGGGACGTGGTAGCATCATATAATGCTGGAACTGTAATTATGTGTAAATACAAGTGCCCTAAAGGACATCTTGTAAATGAAAAATATGTGAAAGATGTTATGGGTGTGTATAATAACTTATCTGGTGAGGGACTAGCTGATGGACAAGTGTTTCACCAAAAACTTGCATTCAAGGTATTAATTAGAGAAGATTGGAAAAAATACAATCTCTAGGAGTTACAGGTGAGTATTTTTAACCCATCACAGAAAATAACGGCAAAAATTTTCTATAATTTAATTGGTCAACTTGAGGGCGAAGAAAGATTAGGAGCTATAAAAGCCTTATCAATGTTGATGCCCGTTACAGAAGACGGTTTCATGACAATGAATGATACAGAACCGCGTGTTGATTTTTTTGTGCAGTGCTTTGATGTACTTTTAAGTGTAGCACTGGCTCTTAAGATGGCTGAAGATGATGGTCTAGTACCGAAATATATGAAGGATATATTTCAAAAGAAATCGGTCAAAAAATTATGTGAAGCGGACTCCGCTCTGCAAAGAATAGAGACTATGATTAATTTAAGCCCTAAACCAAGTAAATTGTCACACTGATGAAATTTAGAATTTTAATATTAAAAGATCCACATGCTGAATCTAGGGGATTTTCTCTTAAAGGCATCAAAGTACCTTTAAGGGATTGGACCAGTGTAAGCTATAATGACGACATAGCATCCTTCAATGGTAAAAAATTACCTAAAGGACAATATACAGAATTCTGGCGAGTTTATTGTGAGGACTTAATAAAAGCAAAACCTTCTTTATATAAGCCTTTAAGAAAAATAGAAACCTTGCTTATCCCTAAAGAGTTTTGTGATATTGCACCTATTGACTATTGGTCGCAAGCCTGGAATTAAACTAGATGGCTTATGTTGGACATGTCACCACCACGATACCAATGATAGAGATATAGTCCTTGGATTAATCCTGTGTCAGCCACGAGATTGATCTAGACGCTGAGTGTGATGCTTAATCACGCGGACCCCCTTTCGGGGTTACGTTAAGTTATTTCCAACAATCTGGAAGGCAATGCCTTTCATAATCCCATACATTAATTCCATTCCCATCTTCATCTTTCAGGATAGGAGTTCCATTTTCAGCAACCTCGATCTGCACATACCACCTTCCGACTACAAAGTTGCCAAGTTTTGATTCAGAAACTAATAACATAAATGCTCCTAGCAGTAACCTTTGTCTAAAAGGGTGTTTAGCTCTTTAAGCACCTGTGCAACA
>Ga0208942_1000468_pt1 | contig 16213 bp, 21 predicted proteins | sample GreLakmeSU08MSRF_FD_187704 | JGI IMG/M metagenome (GOLD analysis project Ga0208942, IMG submission 187704) | Freshwater lentic microbial communities from great Laurentian Lakes, MI, USA - Great Lakes metaG SU08MSRF (SPAdes) | ecosystem: Environmental > Aquatic > Freshwater > Lake | place: Great... | reverse complement strand
TTATCTTTAACGTTACCTGATGAAGAACAATATTTTAGAGATATGTTAAGAACAAAAGCAAAAGCAAAAGCAGAAAATCAAGCCACTCTTTATGTTAAAGGTAGATTGGGGTTAGTAATAGATTCAACCGGCAGAGATTTTAATATAATACAAAGTCAAGCAAGCCAATTAAAACAATTAGGTTATGATTGTTATATGATATTTGTAAATACAAGTTTAGAAGTTGCATTAGAAAGAAATGCTAAAAGAGAAAGAACAGTACCAGAATATATTACAAGAACATCTTGGCAAAGTGTACAAAACAACATTGGTAAATTTCAAAACTTCTTTGGTATGGGAAATTTTATAGTAGTAGATAACAATAAATCAGAACAAGAATTAATTACACTAACAATGAATAAAGTAAACAATGTAGTAAGAAGATATTTAAATACGCCAATTAAAAGTTATATTGCAAAAAGATGGATGGCAAAAGAAAGAATAGCGAGAAGAAAAGATGTTTAGATTAATTAAAGAAGCAGTAATAGATATACCTAGACGTATTTACGCCAAAGATATATTTGATAATGCAGATACAGAAAATCCAAAATTAAAACAATCTGTATTAGATATTATTAATATACAAATAAAAGAATTTGAAAAATTTTATCCTATTAAAAAATATAGTTTAGTTGGTTCCAGTATTACAAAAAACTATAGAGATGATGCAGACTTAGATATAAATGTTTTATTTGATGTTGCACCGGCAGATAGAGAAGCTATTAGACTTAAACTATCACACGAGTTAAGAGGCATCAATGGTAAAGTAATACCAGGAACTAAACATCCAATTAATTATTACATTATAACAGATCCAAATGTAAAAGAAACAAATGACAAGATGGCAGATGGTGTATTTGATATTAAGAATAATACTTGGTTAAGAAAACCAAAAGAATTTAAATTTGATGCTAATAGATATGCAGATGAATTTCAAAAGAAAGTAAAAGAAATAGACGTTGTAGAAGGAGAATTGAAAAGAGATATTATTGATTATAAAGAATTGACAGAATTAAATCCTGATGATGCTTTAAATCTACAAGAAATTATAAACGACAAGATATATCAGATTGAAGATGATATTAAACAATTAGTTAATATTGGCAATACAGTATTAAAAGATAGACAAAATGCTTTTGCTACCGATATGACACCAGAAGAAATAAAAACATTTGGTAAAAAGAATTTATTGCCTAAGAATGTTATCTACAAGATGTTAGAGAAATATCATTATTTAAGATTGTATCATCAATTAAAAGATATATTAGATGACGGAGAAATAACAGACGCAGAAATACGTTCTATACAGACTGAAGATAAAGAAGATGATACAGTAATGATGTATAAACTAACAGGTAGAGCAATGAAGGCTGTGCCAGGTTCTATTATACAAAAAGAAATTATAAAACAATTAAATGTTTACAGAAAAAAATTAGGCATGGAACCTATAACAATGCACGGGGATAAACCTATAACAGAAGGCGTAAACAAATCTTTTGCATTTACTTTTGGCAGATTTAATCCACCAACAATAGGACATGAAAAACTATTACAAAAGGTTGCAAGTTTAGGATCAGAGTATAAAATATTTTTAAGTAGATCACAAGATGCAATTAAAAATCCATTAACACCATCAGACAAATTAAAATGGATGACAACTATATTTAAATCTTATGCTAGTCATATATTAATAATGCCTACAAATATGGTATTAGAATTAGCAGCAAAAATTTACAGTATGGGTTACACAAATGTAACTATGGTTGTTGGTAGTGATAGAGTAAGAGAATTTGATACTATACTAAACAAATATAATGGTGAAAGAAACAGACATGGTTTCTATAACTTTGAAAAGATAAATGTAGTATCAGCAGGCGAAAGAGATCCAGACGAAGAAGGCGTAACTGGAATGAGTGCAAGTAAATTAAGAGACTACGCTTCAAAAGGAGATTTAAGGAATTTTAAAAGAGGAATACCAGGCAATTTAACAGAGAAACAAAAAAACGAGTTATTCTTTGATGTTAGAAAAGGTATGGGATTATCAGTTAGTTTGGCCGCAGAATTTGAACCAACCGAAATGCCTAAAACTTTACAACAATTTGAAATACAACAAGTAAGAGATTTATACATTAGAGAAATGATATTCAATATTGGCGAACAAGTACATAACGTCAATTTAGATATAAAAGGAAAAGTAATAAGACGAGGAACAAATTATGTTGTATTAGAAGATACAAATAACAACCTTCATAAATCATGGATTTGGGATTGTATTCCAATAGCCGCAGATAAAGAAGTAATGGTACGAGAATACAATTTAGATGTTGATTACGGGTTTAAAGCCGTATCAGAAATTAAACAAGAAGATAAACAAGAATATAAACAAGATAAACATAAGAAGATGTTTAATGAATTAAAAAAGGATTTGATTAAGATGACAGATATTAAAAAAGAAGCGTATGATATTGGCCACGACTATGCACAACATACGTCTAAAACAACGCCAGGCGAGCCAGGTTATGACCCTAATTATAAAGGTACTACATATGAACCAAGTAAAACTGAAGATAATTTAAAGAAAATAACGACTCAGGATATAGAGGAATGGTCTGGTTCAAATGATACAATAGATAAATATAGACAAAGATATGGTAATAACTATCAATCTAAGATTGACGAAGTTAAACAAAAAATGATGTCTTTCAAAGAATATAATAAGGATAAGAAATAATGAGTTTCATTAAAGAATCAAAAAACGCTTATAAACAAGTACAAGAAAATCATATTGCAATTGCTATGGGTAAAATGCTAGATGACGAAGGCAGTATGATATTAAATCAATTAGAAGAATTAGAACGTGCTATTGAAATGATCCGTACTTACATTGGTGCTGATTATGAAAAACAATTACCAGCATGGGTTCAATCTAAAGTTACATTAGGAAGTGATTATATATCTACAGTAGGTAATTATCTTTCTAGTAAAAATGAAAAAGTAACAGAACAAGCTATTAAAGAAGAATTTGATTTAGAAGAAACATCATTAACAGCTATTCACAAAATGAAAGAAGATGGAAAAACAACAGAAGAAATAGCAAAAGAATTAAAATTAAACGCAGGTCTAGTTAAAAAGATTTTAGGCGAACAGATAGAATTAAAAGAATTTACAGATGCTATGCTTGCTACTCTTAAAAAAGAATACGATCCATTAAAAGGTCAAACAATTTCTCATTCACAGTATCTACAATTAAAAAACATATTGTTTAAATTAAAAGATGGCGATTTAGAAAAATTACAAAAACAAAATATACCATTTGCTTCAACTGGAGCTGGTTCAATATTAAGAGTAAGAAAATCACCAGTTAAAATAACAAGTGTTAAAGTTCCTGGTTTAGAAGGTATGGCCGAAGAAACTTTACCTGTGATGTCAGGTTCAGATTCTTTAGGGTATAACGTAAAATACAAAGTAAAAAAATCCGATCAAATGATTAGTGTTTTCTGGTCTAAAGAAAAGAATTTAGCACAGAAGTTTTTAGATGATATAAAAAAAACAGGTGGTAATGGTATCATTACAGCAAAAGAAGAAGTAGATATATCTAAAGTAACCAAATATAAAATGATTTCTATTAAAGGCGATCAAAAAGAAATTACAATAGATAGAGAAGATTTAGAAAAACATTTAAAACTAGGTTATGTAATTAAAGAACCTTTAACAGAAGAAGTAGAATTACAAGAAAAACCTAGTATAAAACAATATGTAGTGTTTCATAGTGATGATTCTCCTACTAAACATAAAGATTTTAAAGCTTATGATGAAACAGAATTAAATAAACAAATAGGTGAATTTTTAAAACAAAATCCTGGTTATAAAGTTTATGGAAAAAGTCCATCTCAATCCGTAAAAGAAACTTTTAAAGACAACATAGTTAACAAGTTAATTAAACCTGTACAAGATTATAATAAAAAAGCCGCTGAGATAAAAACTATAGATATGACAGACGGTTCAGCTCACGTAAGATTTCCTAAAGATGATACTAGAGCTATGGAGTTTTATAAATCAAAAGGTTATAAAGTAACAACAAAGTATGAAGAAACAGAAGTAACAGAAGTAAAAGAACCTACAGGAGATTTAAAAGATGCTTGTTGGACAGGTTATGTGGCGGTTGGAACTAAAATGAAAAATGGAAAACGTGTACCAAATTGTGTACCTAAATCAGAAGCATATAAAGGTGCTAAAGCAATAGTAGAAAATGCTTTCAAAAAATTAAAGGAGAAAAAGTAATGACAAGATATTTAGAAATTAAATCAGGAAGTATATCAGAAGTAGCAAAGAAATTAAGAGAAGATTATGATGCTTACTTTAAAAAAGAATTAGAAAAAGAAGGCAAACCAATAGCATCAATGACTGATGCTGAAAAGAAGGCCTTTTTTAATAGAGTTGATAAAGGATATAATGCTAAAGATGAAGCAAATGAACCTGTTAAACCAGATGATTCAAAAACAACTTTAGTAGCTGCACCAGGTAATAAAGAAAAAGTAATCAGAATACCAAAAGAAAAATTAGCAGATTATAAAGCAAAAGGTTATGTTGAAGCTGAAAGTTTTGTACCAGAAGAAAAAAAAGTTAAAGAAGAAGAATTAACAGCTGGCCAAAAAAAACTACCACCAGCACTTCAAAAAGCTATAGAGAAAAAAGAAAAGAATGAAGAACTGACAGCAGCACAAAAAAAACTACCACCAGCACTTCAAAAAGCTATAGAGAAAAAAGAAAAGAATGAAGAAGTAGAATTAGATGAAGCTGGCATGAAAGCAATTGCTACAGATCAAGCAGAATTAAAAAGACTTAGAGTGAGATTACAACAATTAAGAGATACGGAAAACGCATCTGCTGGTGGAGACACTACAGATATTGAAAGACAAATTCACCAAACACGTTTATCTATATTAGATTTACAAAAAAAAGAATTAGAGAAAGAAGATGTTGACGCTGATGTAATTAATAATAAACAAAAAGAAGTTAAAGGTGAAAAAGAAATAGTTAAAGAAGGCAGAAAAAATTACAAATCATATAAAAAATCTTTAAAAAAAGAAGAAGAAGATCCTAAAAAAACAAAATCTACTTTGACTGGTAAACCATTAACTAAGATTAATGTTGAACCTAAATTAGACGGCCACAATTAAAATGAAAAAAATTATATTATACTTGTTTTTGGCAGTTTCTTTATCTAGTTGCATAGCATTAGAAGGCATATCATCACTATTACCTAGTGTTTGGGACGTTAATCAATCAGCTGTTATAACAGATATTCAACAAAAATCAAAAAGAATTAATTGTAAAACAGAAATACCTGTTTTGAAAAAACATTTAGATTCTTTAGATGAGAGAGTTGAATGGTTAATTATATATAGTGAAAGTAAAAAAACAAATGACATCTTTAATATGGCCAATGTTTATAATCAAACTTTGAAAGATATGATTGACAGAACAAATAAAAAATCTATAAGTAATAGTTATTGCGAAAACAAGAGAACTATATTAATAGAACAATCATACATAATATCAAAAGCATTACAAGGTAGAAACTAATGGAACAATTAAAAGAATTATTAACATCAAGTGCTTGGGCAGCTAAGAGAGCTCAATATGCAATTAAGTTTACAGAAGAATATAAAGCTGGTGAGTTAAGTGCTGACGAATATACTGAGCTATTAAAAGATCTAAAAAATACAGATAAACTTAATCTACAAGCAGAAGAATTAGAAATCAAAGTTAAATTAGAATCAGCAATCAATCTATTATTAAAACTTATTTAAGTACCAATGGATAATCTACCTCGTATATATTGCGACATGGATGGAGTGTTGTGTGATTTTATAGAAGCAGCCGAAAAATTATCAGGCATTTCCATCAATAAATGGATGTATTCTACTAAAGAAGAAAAATGGGGTCTTATAAAAGCACAACCTAATTTTTGGCATACATTACCTTGGACTGTGGATGGCCATTTACTTTGGAATTTTATAAAGAAATATAACGCACATATATTATCAGCATACGTAGAAGAAAGTTTTGATCCAAATTGTATTGCCGGCAAATCACAGTGGGCAAGAACAAATCTAGGCATTGGTAATAATAGAATAAATTTAGTTAAAAGAGTTCAAAAACAAAACTTCGCTAAAGTTGCAGGTCAACCAGCAATTCTTATAGATGATTATATTAAAAATGTTAGTCAATTTAAAGCTAATGGTGGCATAGGTATACACCATATTAGTGCCTCAAACACAATAAATCAATTAAAAAAACTAGGTTTCAAATAGTAGTTTCTTATAAATAGTATCGTTATAACAAATTACTTATTAATAAGGAGAGAAAAATGAGTTTATGGGGAAATAAAGACCTAAAATCTTCATCAGGAACAGTAGCATTATCTACGTCTGGTGTAGTTACAGGCACATCAACAGCATTTACAACTGAATTAAAAGTTGGTAATGCTATGAAAATAGGTGGAACATGGTTCACGGTTGTTACAATTACTTCTGACACAAGTCTTACAGTAAAATCAGCAATACCAGGAGATTCTATTTCATCACAAGGTGCAGGACAAACAATAGTATTTTCGGAAAAACCATCTTTCGTATCTACTTCAGAATCAGTAAATTCTAGTGGAACACAAGGTGATCCAACTAAAGTTTATGGTGTTGATACAACAGAAACAGCTGTTCAAGCAAGTAAACTTGCTCACGCTGGTTGGGTTAGACGTACAGCAGGTTCTGGTGGAAGATCCGGAAGAGTACAAACTGAAGTATTAGTAGCAAGTTCATCTATATCAGGTGATCAAGCTGATGATTCTCAGTTCGCTGACGCATAATACATAACATTTATAGTGGGTTTAATCGCCCACTATAACGTATAAATATATAAACAAAGTGATCTAGGTATTACCTGGAGTAGCATTCCCGAAAGGGTTAATATAAGGAGTTAAAATGGCAGATAAGAAAATAACGGCGCTTACCGATTTAGGTACAGCTTTAGCAACAGCAGATTTGTTTCACATAGTACAAGATCCATCTGGAACACCAATCAATAAAAAAGTATCAACTTCAAATGTATTTAACAATATACCAACATATATTGGTTTAAAACAAACAGCACAAACTTTAAGTGCTAGTGGAGCTGCAAACGTTACAACAGCAGTTACATTGGTTGATGCAACATCAGGTACAGTGGCAGTTACACTCGCTAATGGTACTGATGGTCAAATTAAAACAATTATAGATACGGCATCATCTGGTACAAATGCAATTACTATTACACCTACTAATTTAAGAGGGTTTACTAGTGTTGTGTTAAATGCACAAGGTGAAACTGTTACACTAATGTTCAAAAGTTCTAAATGGAATATCATTGGTGGACACGGTTATTCAGCATCTTAATAATTAGGACTATAATATGAATATTGATGAAAAAACATTGTTATCTGAAAAAGAATTATTGACAAAAGATTTTAATTCTATTTCGGAAAAAATTAAACAAGTTGAGATCGAATTAGGAAGCATGAGAAGTAATTTAAATGCTATCTATGGTGCTCTTCAACAAACAGACAAACTTTTAAAGATGAGTGAGACAAAAATTACTTACTCAGATGAAATAAAGGATTCAAATGAAAAGATTTAAATCTTATATTATTGAAAAAGATTTAAATGAATTTGAAGAAGATTGTTTATTAAATGAAACTAAAAAGGAAAAAGAAATGAAAAGTTTTAAGCAACATATAAAAGAAGCTAGCTATGAGGGCGATGCACAAGGTGTAGGTACAACAGATAATAATAATTCTGTTGAGGATAGCCGCATGGGCGCTCATAACATAGAAAACGCAGAAGTGTTAAAACAAGTTAATGCTTTTGTTGGTTCAATAGCTGCACGTGAATATTTGGTTCCACTTCATGCTGTAAGTGAATTAAGAGAAAAACTAGGTAGACTAGGTTTATCTTTTGATAACAACGTAACGTTACCAGAAAATGGTAATGGTTCAGTTGTTGTTACACTTAAACAATTTGGTGGTAGATACGGTAAAGACACTGATTCTAAACCAGATGAAGTAATTAATGATGACGGCATTAGCCACAGAAAAGAAGGCGGATTGAAGCTTGAGTTTAACTTTGAAAAATTAAATAATAATAGTTCAAAGGTTTACGCTAAGCTAATCTAAGATTAGCAATGTTTAAACAGGTTACCAAAGACAATTGGTTATTGTTTGCACAACATCATTATGATAACCCAACTCTTGAAAAAGAGAAGGAGTTTTATGAGGATCTAAAAAGATTTAAATATCTTAAAAGATTGTTTCGTAAATATGTATTTACTAATGAATTAAATATAAGATTAGTAGTAAATCATATCATAGTTTTGCAAAATGTTTTTGGTGTAGAAACAGCAGTTACATTATTATTGTATAAATTAGATACAAGATTTTGGCCTGCTTTAAAATCTGTTTTAGATTACTTAAATTATTTGTATCCACATGAGTTACAAGAAGTGGATGCCGATAAAAAAATTTTAGAAATATTAAAAGGACTATAATGGCAAATAGATTAGTAGATTTATTAATTACCTATAGAATAGTAAAACTAATATCAACACCATGGGAACAACAAGAGGCCTATAAGTCTGGCATCATTGATCGTAATGGTAAAGTTTTAAGAAAAGCAAACAAGTTAAATACTGAAGCTGAAAAAGATTCTTATACGGTATTACATAGATTTTGTTTTAACTTAAAACGAATATTACAAAAAATGGGGTTAGGATCTTCATTATCTTCCTTTGCAGTGGCATTAGCTTTTATTCTAAAAGAAGATAAAGAACTTCAAAAGCATAAATCCTTAATTGAAAGTACAGTAGTATCTTATCTTAAACAGATTAATGTATATGATAAGTTGTTAAATGAAGTGAGAGTTATAAAAGAAAGTAATGAAGAACCTTTTATGACTTGTTTTGGAATAGACGTATATGAAAAAGATGGAGAATTAATATCAGAATATGAAAAAATTTAAAGAGTGGAAACAAAAAATTAAAGAAGATGCACCTGCAAATAATGTAGGTGGTGGTAACATTGCAGGTGTAGGAGTAGGGCCTGCTGGTGAGCCTGGCATTAAAAAGAAAAAGAAAAAATCTATAGTAATGGGTATGTTGAAAAGAAAAGTACAAGAAAATACCGATAACAATAACGTTATGTTAAAACAAGTATTAGATGGTTTAGATAAGACAGATTTATTTATAGATAATATGAACCAACCAAAACAAACAGAAATCAAAGTCATCAAAGAACAACCTAAAAAATCATTTAAAGAAAAATATAACATAAAATAATGACCAAAAAAACATTCAAATCTTTTAGAGAATTTGCTAAAGATTATTTAAAAGAATATGATGATGCTAACTTTTCTGGTATAGGTGGATTTTCTGTAGGCAGTATGGACTCTATGAAACCTATGGCAGATTTAGGAGACACAGCTCCAAGAAATCAAGGTACAGGTGATAGTAGAGGAACTATGGCCGTTATGCCTTCTAAAAATATTCAACACAAATTACATAAAAAAGATCATAAGAAAAAAGACGATAAAGGTAAAACAATGACAGGCCATTCATTAACTAAAGTTGATACAACACCAACAATGACTGATACACAAGATATTAAAGATGTTGTAGATCATGTAATACCTAATTTACAGTTTGTAAACGAAAACGTTGCTAGAGAAGGAGTAACAAGAATAGAAAACTCTAAACAATCAATCGTTCATAAGATTCAGGCTGCTACTAATATGGCCGAGAGAGCTAAAGTAGCATCTGAAAGAAGTAGTAATACAGTTGTTAAGATACAATTGAGTGCTGCTTATAACGTCTATAAAAGTTATATAGACAAATCAAAGGAGAAAAAGTAATGATTAAAATGTTAGTATTAATAACAATAGGTATAGTTATTGGTTGGTACATTCCAAGACCAGCAATAGTAGATACAGTTGTTAACAAAGTAAAAGATAGTATAAATAATATTATAAACAAGTTTAGATCATAAGGTTATTACATGTTAAGTCTATTGGGTACACTATTAGGTTTTGGTACATCAGTTATACCATCAATCTTAGATGTCTTTAAAGAGAAATCTAGGAGAGCGGCTGACTTAGAAGAATTAAAACTAAGAGCAGAGCTTCAAGCGAGAGGTATTGATCTTAACATTAAACAGATACAAGCACAGGTCGAAGTAGAAAATGCAAAAACCAATGCTGAAGAAGCAAAAGGTTTATACACTCACGATGCCTCACTAAAAGGTGGTGGAGCATTTATTGATGGTATGAGATCATCTGTTCGACCTGTTCTTACATACGTATTTTTCGGTTTATTCGTTACAATTAAGATATGTGCTTTAATTGCCTATATGAGATCAGGCATAGGTTTTGTAGATTCAATACCTAAACTATGGGACGAAGAAACGGCTGGTTTATTTTCTGCCGTTGTTGCTTTCTGGTTTGGTAATAGAGCATTTTCAAAAAAGTAAAAAGAATAAATAGTAGTTACAGTTTAAAGGAAACAAAATGAAAAGACTAACAGGTCTTTTACTATGTTTTATTATCGCCTACACACAAGTGATTTCGACAAGTGCAATAGCCCAAACACAGACTAATACAAGTGGTAGTAATACTGCCATTACGGGAGGGTACACTTCTTCTACTACTGAAAACTATGCTACAGGTTCTAGTAATACTTCAAACACTACAACCACTTCAAATACAAGTTCATATTCAGGAGATACTAGAGTAGCCGCTACAGCAACAGCACCAAGTATGTCTGCCTATTCACAAGATTTATGTTCTGTTGGTTACAGTGCAGGTATATCAACTGTAGGTTTTGGTTTTTCAGGTGGTTCTTATTATAGAGATGAAAATTGCGAAAGAATTAAACTATCTAAAGTTTTAAATGATCTTGGAATGAAAGTAGCTTCTGTTTCTATTTTATGTCAAGATCCTAGAGTATTTTTTGCGATGGAGCAATCAGGCACACCTTGTCCTTTTGAAGGTAAAATCGGTGTGGAAGCCACTCAACAATGGCAAAAATATGATAAGTTAAGACCAGACTACAATCAATATGTAGATAAACTTAAAGTAATAGAGGCCGCTCAAAAAGAAGAAGAACTTAAAAAAATAGAGTTGATAAAAAAACAACAAGAAAACAATACTCCAAAAACTAACTAATACAACACCGAAAGGAGTACGTATGGATATTATAATGGTATTATTAATTGGATTAGTTTTTATAGTATCGTATATCATAATCGCTAAAAGTTAAATGACTAATAGATATAAAATTACATTAGCAATTTTCTTTATACTAAGTTTACTTGTAGGTGCTAGATATTCTTACGGTCAAATCAATACAAGTAGCTCAAGTAATACAAGTATTACATCAGTATATGTTACACAAAATAATAATGGTTCAACTACTACTACAACTTCAAAAACAACCACAGTTCCAATAGGCACAACAACAACACAATCAAATCTTCCTGCTTTAGGAGACAAAACATACAGTACTTTAAATCAAGTTACTACTGTAAATACTTCAGTTACAAATAATCAAAACACAGGCAACATATTTTCGGGTTATAATTTTTGTAGTACGTTTCCTAATGGCTCCGCAATATGGTCAGGAACAAACGTAACAGGTGGAACTAGTGATTTAGGTTGCAATTACTTAACAGGTAAAGGCGCAACTTCTTATGCTGAAGCATCAAAACCCATAACTGCATTAGGAATAAATGTTCTATCTCAAGCATATGGATTTACTCAATCAGCATCGGCTAAAACAGATTTTTGGTTTCCTTATACACAAGGATTAACAATATCACAATCAGTTACTAACTTAGATACTGGAGAAATCATTACACAAAACAGAACTATGTCTACTAATGGAATAACAAGTGGCAATAGTGCAGGAAACATTGCAGGTTATATTAGCAGACCATTAGATAATATTGTTATAGGTCAAAAAACAAATTATGATGGCACATCTCAATTAACATTAGGTTATCAATCAAAGTTAAGATTTGATTTTACTTCGGCAAGTAATAATTTTAGTGGTGTTGATGTTGCATCACCTAGTCTTAGTATTTCTTACAACTATGTTGACCAAAATATAAGTACAGTGCTTGTAACTAATACAGCAGTGGTTTTCTGTTGGGAAAATATTCCTTCTACTTGTGAGGTTTCACCATTGACAACTTTAAATTATTTTCCAACACTAAGTACACCTTTTATTATAACACCAGATTCAATTGTTGCTAATCCTGAATTTATAATTACGAATATAGGAATTCAACCAGTATTATTTTCAACAGTGCCAACTATACAACAACAAAATGAAAAAATAGGTATTGCAACGTTTGGTGATCCTATGGCATTTTCAGGTCCTATGATGGCACCACCTCCACCACCTACAAATTTAGCAGGGCCTAATGAACCATCTTTAGTTTCAAAAGGTATTACAGCAGGAGATGGCTCATTAGGTCCAGGTAAATTTACTTACGTTGCACCAGGAGTAACGGCGACATCAACTGATACACTCGACACTTCTAAATCAGTTGCACCACCTCCTCCGGCAGAGGGGCCAATGTCCACACCACCTGCACCAACTAAAACAGTTTCTACGGCTGATGGGCCAGCGTCCACAGCACCGGCAAAAACCGCTTCTACTACTTCTAATGATACAACAACAGGAGGAACAAATGCTAACACTACGTCAGGTCCACAGAATACGACAACTAGTAAGACAACAGATTCGCCAACACAAACAACGCAAGCTCCAGCAGCTCAGCCTGGAACAACTCAAAGTGCGAAAACAGAAGGATCGCAGACGCAGACGACTAATGAAAAAAGTGTATCAGATTCAAAGACTACATCAACTTCAGCGGGGATTACTCCTACTGGAGATGCCAAGGCAGATGCTAAAGCAGCAAGCATAGATGCAAAAATAAAGTCTGAATTAGCAAAAGTGGATAGAACATTAATGACGGTAAGCGAAAGAACAAGAGCAATACAAGATATAAAACTAGATGGTATGAAAGCAAGTGCAGCCGATCTATCTTCATATGAAAATAAAAGATTATATGATGGAAGAATAATGGTTGGAATACCCAATCCAGACTTTTACAAACAGATAAATATAACACAGCAACAAATATACAAAGACGCTTCATTATCGGCGTATATAATTAAAGACCCTATTGCTGTAAAACAACGTCTCTTAAAGGAGATTGAAGATGAACAAAACAGTATTATATTAGAAATTGAAATGTTAAAAAAAGGATTAAAAAGAGGATAATTTATGATAGGAAAAATTAAAGATAATCTCAAGGAAATAATTGCTACAGTTGCAATCGTTGGCGCAATTGGTGGAGGCTTCATTAAATATGGAGAAATTATGTCTAAGATAGATAGTATAGATCCATCAAAAGCAAGTCAAGTTAAACAAGAATTAGCATTAGTTCAAAAAGAAGTTGAGCTATTAAAAGTTCAAATTAAAGAATTAAGAGCATTAAATTCTAATCCATTAGCAAGATAATAAATGGATAACAGCAACTTAGATATAAGAGTAGAGTTAGAAGGTATTAAAAAAGATCTTGAAAACGTTAGTGGTATTAATACACGTTTAGATACGGCTATTGAGAAGCTAACAGACGTTTCTACTTGTATTAAATCAATGCTGGCGGTACACGAAGTTAAAATAGAACGTCAAGAAAAAACAGACGAGATTATATTTGAAAAAATAAAAGACCGTGCTGATGAAATAGACAGTGTATACCGAGAGTTGCAAAGAGAAATTATGCAAGTTGAAAGACGTTTACTCATAGAAATAAAAGCACTACGAAACGATATAGGCACTAGAGTAGGCATGTTAGAAAAATTAAAATGGGTCTTATTTGGCGCTGCTATAGTTTTAGTAATCATAATTTCAAAAGACTTTAAGACCTTATTAAGTATATTTTAAACAGGTTGACAAATTGAACAAAATGTAGTATATTAATACTGTGTTATGTCATCTTATATTGATTTAAAATTTATTAATTTATTATCGTCTAGGTTAAGTAAGTTCAAAAGAAAGAACGACAATCTATTCAATTTTAGATGCCCCCATTGTGGAGATTCCCAAAAAAATAAAAGTAAAGCAAGAGCATATTTCTATAGAGTTAAAAATGATATGTTCTTCAAATGTCATAACTGTAGTATGGGCCAAAATCTGGCCAACTTTATTAAGTTTATAGATCCTAAATTACATGATGAATTTGTATTAGAAAGATATAAAGGATCAGCACCAGCAACGCCTAAACCAAACTTTGATTTTAAACCACCAATATTTAAAGAGATTAATATTATAGAAGAATTACCTACAATATCAGAATTGCCAGATGGTCATCCAGCCAAAAAATATATTCTTAAAAGAAAGATACCAGATAAATTTTTTGATATACTTTATTATACAGATGAATTTATGTCATTGGTTAATAAAATTAAACCAAACACATTTACAAATTTTAATGGTGAACATCCAAGATTGATAATACCTTTCTATGATACAACTGGTAATTTATTTGCAATCCAAGGTAGAGCGTTTGGTAATGAACAACCAAAATATTTAACAATTAAGCTTGACGAAACTAAACAAAAGGTATATGGTTTAGAAAGAGTAAATTTTCAAAAACATATTTACATTACTGAAGGACCGATTGATAGTTTGTTTATAGATAATTGTTTGGCAGCAGCAGGTGCTGATCTAATATTAAAAGTTAGTCCAGAAAATGTAACATATATTTTTGATAATGAACCTCGTAATAAAGAAATAGTAAAACGTATGTATAAAATGATTGATAAGAATTATAATATTTTTATATGGCCAGAATCTATACAATCAAAAGATATCAATGATATGATTATATCAGGAAGATTAATTGATGAGGTTAAAAGTATTATAAGTAATAACACACATAACAAACTATCAGCGTTAACTAGACTAAACACTTGGAAGAAATGTAGTATATGACAATTGAAAAGATTTTAGTACAAAAAAGAAACTCCCGAGAAAAAGAACCTCTTAATATTGAAAAGATACATCAAATGGTGGAGTTTGCTTGTGAAGATATAACAGGTGTATCAGCTTCACAAGTTGAAATGAAAAGTGGGTTACAATTCTTTGATGGCATATCTACAGATCAGATACAACAGATTCTTATTAAATCAGCTTCAGATTTAATTTCATTAGAAACACCTAACTATCAATACGTTGCCGCAAGATTATTATTATTCAGTTTAAGAAAAAGTATTTTTAGAAAACTTTGGGACCATCCACATTTATATGACCATACAAAAAAAGGTGTTGAGTTAAAAGTTTATGATGCAGATATTTTAAAATTTTACGACAAGTCAGAATTTGATCGTATGAATATGTGGATAGACCACACAAGAGATTACAATTTTACATACGCTGGGTTAAGACAAGTAATAGACAAATACCTGGTACAAGATAGAAGTTCAGGTGAGATTTATGAAACTCCTCAGTTTATGTATATGCTTATATCATCAACGATATTTGCAAAATACCCAAAAGAAAAAAGGATGACATATGTCAAAAAGTATTATGACGCTATTTCAAGGTTTAAAATTAATATTCCGACTCCTGTTATGGCTGGTGTTAGGACTCCTGTTAAGCAGTATGCTAGTTGTGTTCTTGTTGATATTGATGATACTCTACCAAGTATATTTACTGGTGATATGGCTATCGGAAGATATATTGCACAACGTGCCGGTATCGGAATTAACGCAGGCCGCATACGAGGAATTAATTCACGTATACGAGGTGGCGAAGTTCAGCACACTGGTGTAATACCATTTCTTAAAAAGTTTGAAGCAACTGTTAAATGTTGTACACAAAACGGTGTAAGAGGTGGTAGTGCAACAGTTCACTTTCCTATATGGCACCAAGAAATATCAGATATATTAGTTCTTAAAAACAATAAAGGTTCAGAAGATAATAGAGTAAGAAAATTAGATTATTCAATTCAACTATCAAAATTATTTTATCAAAGATTTATTAATGATGAACAAATAACATTATTTTCACCACAGGATGT